>UPTN01000382.1_pt1 | contig 23805 bp, 14 predicted proteins | sample 2160111 | NCBI WGS metagenome assembly UPTN01 (sample SAMN06265058, study PRJEB28932) | marine metagenome | isolation source: Columbia River Estuary | place: USA:Columbia River Estuary, USA | collected 2014-05-05
CTGGTAGCCAACAGGGGCGAAATCGCCATCCGGGTGATGCGTGCGGCCACCGAGCTGGGCCTGCGCACGATTGCGATATTCTCCGAGGAAGACCGCTTTTCCCTGCACCGGAGCAAGGCAGACGAGGCCTACCTGGTTGGCAAGGGTAAATCCCCGGTCGATGCCTACCTGGATATCGAAGACGTCCTGAGGATCGCTCACGCCGCCCATGCGGATGCTATTCACCCCGGTTATGGCTTCTTGTCGGAGAACCCGGCCTTTGCCGAGGCCTGTGAGGCTGCCGGTGTGCCCTTAATCGGTCCGACTTCGGACACCATGCGTCGCCTGGGCAACAAGATTTCTGCCCGCACCCTGGCCCTGGAGGCCGGTGTGCCCGTCATGCCCGCCTCCCCGGTGCTTCCGGACTCACTTGCTGACTGCCTCAAGCACGCCGATGAGATTGGCTACCCGGTTATGCTCAAGGCCAGTTGGGGCGGCGGTGGTCGCGGCATGCGGGTGATTGAAAACCCGTCTCAGCTCGAGGAGCTGTTGCCCATGGCCCGGCGCGAAGCCAAGGCGGCTTTCGGCAATGACGAGGTGTACCTGGAAAAGCTGGTGCGCAAGGCGCGTCACGTAGAGGTTCAGATTATCGGCGACAGTGCCGGCAACCTGGTGCACTTGTTCGAACGCGATTGCACCGTACAGCGACGCAATCAAAAAGTGGTGGAGCGTGCACCGGCAGGATTTCTCAGCGATGCCCAGCGGGCTGGAATGTGCGAGTCGGCCTTGAAGATCGGCCGCGCGGCCAACTATCGCAACGCCGGTACGGTGGAGTTTTTGCAGGATGCCGACAGCGGCGAGTATTACTTCATCGAGGTCAATCCGCGTATCCAGGTAGAGCACACGGTTACCGAAGCGGTGACCGGCATCGATATCGTGAAAGCCCAGATACGTATTGCCGCGGGTGCGATCATCGGCACACCCCAAAGCGGTGTGCCGCTACAGGAAGACATTCGGGTTACCGGTCATGCCATCCAGTGTCGGGTGACCACCGAAGACCCGGAAAGCAATTTTGTCCCGGACTATGGGCGTATCGTCGCCTACCGCAGCCCGGCGGGTTTCGGCATACGCCTTGATGCCGGCACGGCCTATTCGGGCGCTATCATTTCCCGTCATTACGATTCGCTGCTGGTGAAGGTTACGGCCTGGGCGCCCACCGCAGAAGAATGCGTGGCCCGCTGTCATCGCGCGCTGTGGGAATTTAGAATTCGCGGCGTGGTGACCAATCTGCGTTTTCTGGACCAGATTATTACCCACCCGAAATTTGTCACCGGTGACTACACCACCAAGTTCATCGACACCACGCCTGAGTTGTTCATATGGCCACGCAAGCGTGATCGGGCGACCCGCGTGATGCGCTACATCGGCCAGACCATTGTCAACGGCAACCCGCAAGTGGCGAATCGCGCCAGGCCCACGGAACGCCTGGTCGTGCGCTTGCCGAAACTTGCCGATGCGGAGCCGCCGGCCGGCACCCGACAGCTTCTTGATCAGCTTGGCGCCGAGGGATTCGCCCAATGGATGCTTGATCAAAAGCGCGTGCTGGTGACCGATACCAGTATGCGCGACGCTCACCAGTCCTTGCTTGCGACCCGGGTGCGGACCATTGATCTTCTGGAGATCGCCCCGTATTACGCCAGCCTTGCTCCTCAATTACTGTCCATGGAATGCTGGGGTGGGGCCACCTTCGATGTGGCCATGCGCTTCTTGAAGGAAGACCCCTGGGATAGGCTGGAGCGGCTGCGCGAAGCCATGCCGAATCTGCTGCTGCAGATGCTACTGCGTGGCTCCAACGCGGTGGGCTACACCAATTACCCCGACAATGTCGTGCGCCACTTCGTGGAGCGTGCCGCCGCCAGCGGGATTGACCTGTTCCGGATATTTGATTCCCTTAACTGGGTGGACAACATGCGGGTCTCCATCGACGCGGTGCGTGAAAGTGGTCGGCTGTGCGAGGCGGCCATCTGTTTCACCGGCAATCTGTCGGACCCCAAAGAAACCAAGTACACCCTGGACTACTACCTGAAGATGGCCGAGGAACTCAAGGCCGCCGGCGCTCATATCATCGGGATCAAGGACATGGCGGGGCTGTGCCGTCCCGCGGCGGCCCACACCCTGGTTACCGCCCTGAAGCGCGAAATCGGTCTTCCGGTGCATTTCCATACCCACGATACCAGCGGTATCGCTGCGGCCAGCGTGCTGGCAGCGGTCGCCGCCGGTGCCGACGCCATCGATCTGGCCATGGATTCGATGAGCGGGCTGACCTCGCAACCTAATCTTGGCTCCATCGTCGAGGCGCTGCGGCACACAGATCGGGATACCGGGCTTTCGCCGGATGATATGCGGATCATCTCCGGATACTGGGAGCAGGTCAGGCGAGGCTATGTGGCATTCGAAAGCGACATCCGTTCCGGTGCATCGGAAGTGTATGTGCACGGCATGCCCGGTGGTCAGTTCACCAATTTGAAAGAGCAGGCCCGTGCATTAGGGATAGAGAATGCACGCTGGCCGGAAGTGGCTCATGCCTATCAGCAGGTCAACGAGATGTTTGGCGATATCGTCAAGGTGACCCCCAGCTCGAAAGTGGTCGGTGACCTGGCAATTGTGATGGTCACCAGTGGCATTACTCGAGAGCAGATTGAGGACCCGGCCGCCGAGGTGCCATTCCCCCAGTCCGTGGTGCAGCTATTCAGTGGTGAACTGGGCCAGCCTTATGGCGGATTCCCCGCTGCCCTGCAAAAGAAAATCCTCAAGGGTGCCAAGCCTTTCACCAAACGCTGGGGTGAAGTCATGCCACCTGCGGACCTGGACAAGGCCCGGGCAGATGCGGAGCAGGCATTCGGGAGCAGCATTACCGAAAACCAGGTGGCCTCCTACCTGATGTACCCCCAGGTATTCACCGAATATGCCAAGGAACGAATTGACTACGGAGATATCGCCATACTGCCGACACAGGTGTTCTTCTACGGCATGCAGCCGGGAGAGGAAATCTCGGTGGATATTGAGCGGGGCAAGACTCTCATCTTGCGCCTGGTGGCGGTGAGCGATGCCCATGATGACGGGACCCGTACGGTGTTTTTCGAGCTAAACGGCGAGCCTCGCTCGGTACGCGTTCGCGACAAGAAGCAGGTGCCCTTGCGTCCGCCTTCGCGCCGGGCCGAGTTGGGTAATGTCCACCACGTGGGAGCGCCCATGCCAGGTTCGGTCATCACGGTGAACGTCAAGGCCGGCGACAAGGTCAAGCGTGGCGGAGTAATCCTGACGCTGGAGGCGATGAAAATGGAAACCTCGGTGTGCGCCGATACCGACGGCACGGTTTCCGAGATACTGGTGAAGCCCGGCGACCAGGTTGACGCCAAGGACCTGCTCGCGGTGATGGAATAAAAGCGGCCGAGTTTATTTGTATCCAAAATAAAGGTGACAGTTACCCCAATTGGAGAATTAGGGTAACTGTCACCGAATAGTCGGCCTAGCGGGTGGAGTAGATGGCGCTGGCGCCAAATCCCACGGACACGAAACGGTTGGCGCCATAGGCCATGCCTTTGGTGTCGTAGTCCACCCCGATGTTGAAGACCTGCCAGGTGGCGCCATCGTCCGGGGTGGCCACGGCGTTACCGACCACTCCATCCGCAAGCAAGGTCGAGCCGGACCAGACAAGGCCCAGGAAATTGGCGTTGCTGGGTGTGGCGACCTGCGACCAGTTCATGCCATCAGGACTGAAGAACAAGCGACCACCGATGCCCCCGGCAATGAATTGGTTGCCGTCCCACAACACGCACAGGGTGGTCGGTGAGTCGGCGCTGACAAGCACTTCCACCCAGGTCAGACCGTCCTGGGAGACCAGCACCGCGGCTTCGTTGGGGAAGCCCACCGCCGAGGCAGAGGCAACGAATAGCTGCCCGGACCACGTGACGCCGGAAGGGTATCGGCTGCTCTGGGGCACGCCGGGAATCTCGGTCCAGGTCACGCCATCCACGGAGGTCAGCATGTACGCGGCGTAGCTGGGATACAGGTTGCCCACCGCCACATAGCGCGTGCCCGAGTAACTCACGGCGAGCAGCCAGACATCATCTGCACCGGTTTGCACGGTGCTCCAGCTTGTACCGTTGGCCGATGAAAGGATGGTCGCCCCGTCACCTACGGCAAGGAAGCGTGATCCGTCCCAGTACACCCCGTTCAGTCTCTGAGTAGTTCCCGAGTTTCGGGTAGTCCAGGTAATGCCGTCCGGCGAGGTCACGATCTTGCCGCCATAACCCACTGCCACAAACAACGATCCGCTCCATACCACATCTTCCAGCCCGGTGATGATGCCGGCCGGTGCCCTGTCCAGCCAGGTGGTGACATCCACCACCACCGATAAGTCCACGGTCAGGTGATTCGACGAGAATCCTGCCGCATCCACCAGCCAGACTTCCGAGGTGAACACGCCAAGTTGCGAGGTCCCCACGCTGAGATCGCCAATGAGCGTGCCGGATGCCGCGTTGATGGGGCCAGGAATGGGGATGGTGACGGTTGAGCCGTCGGACAGCCTGATGTAGGCCGTGGTGACATCCATGTCCGGGTCGGTGAAATCCACCTGCGCGCTGATCAGCGTGGTGCCATCACCGTCCATGTAATACACGGTATCCGGTGACAGTGAGAGGTTGGATATGCGGGGCGCGGTGCCCAGGTTCGAGGTATCGTCGCTGCCTCCGCCACCACCACATGCACTCAGGAAAAACAGGATAAGAAGAATGATAATTCTCATGGCCGCCACCTCTGTTCATACAGGTAGTCCTGTGCCAACAGAAATAGTCCTGCGGTGGCAAAAAAGATATCAGTAGTTAATGCAATTCCAGACGGGTGAAGCAGTTTGAACTTAGTCTGGAACGAAGTTTGCCAAGGGGTAGGGCAGATTTGTCTTGCGTGACAAAAGTGTCAGGCTTTTTCTGCCTGGACCAATAAATAAACCTGGCACCATTACCTTCGGCAAAATGAACCTGGTACATCGATCTACTCTTTTTGGTATGGTTCTGGACGGGGTTACTTATACGTCAGGGGCAATGTGCCGATGCGGCAGAGCGGAAGTCCAATGAATCACAGCTTCGGTCCAAGAAGACCGTCGTTTGACCTTGCGTCCGCACTCGCCCGGGATTGGCATGGCGGAAGCGCCTTCCGAACAGCCTGGTTCAATGCGTTATCGATGATGCTGCCCCATGGCGAGCGGTTTTTCATCGATTCCGTTAACGAATTTCGCGACAAGATAGAAGACCCGCAACTCAAATCCGAAGTACAGGCATTCCTGATGCAGGAAGCCAACCACATGCATCAGCATCAAGCAGTGAACAAGTTGCTTTGCGAGGTTCGCGGCTACGATATGCAGGCGATCGAAGGGCCGATCCTTAAACGTGCCGAATGGACCCAGAAAAGACTGCCGGCAATTCGACGCCTCGCGGGTACAGCGGCGAACGAACACCTGACCGCGGTGCTTGTCGCGGATATGTTTCGGCACCAGGATTCGTTTATCGATGCAGACCCGGATGTAGCGGAACTGTGGTACTGGCATGGCGTAGAGGAAATTGAACACAAATCGGTCGCGTTCGATGTCTACAAGGCTGTGGGTGGCACATTGAAAGAACGTCGTATGGTGCAGATCTTCGGCACCATTTTCTTTCTAAGCGGGACGCTTCGTATCGTGGGCCTGATGCTAAAGCACGACGGCAAACTTTGGAGCCTGCGCGAGTGGCTGGACGGCTTCCGGTTCCTGTTAGTCAAACCCGGAGTGTTACGACGTGCCTTCATTCCCTATTTCCGATTCCTGAAGAAAGACTTCCATCCCTGGGAAGATGACGATCGATACTTGATCGATGAGTGGGAAGCGAAGCGTCAACCCCAATAAGGCGTGGTTATATTAGGGACAGGCACCAATTTAAATGGTTGCCTGTGCTCCAAATTGCGTAGACTCGATGCATCAACGATGCCACGGCTGCTGCCTGGCGCATGAACTCAACGTGAGAAAAGCATGGAAGAAGTTGAATACGCAGGGTTCTGGATCAGAGTGGCCGCGGCGCTGATTGATACGCTATTGCTGATGATCGTCACGGTGCCGCTTTTGACCTGGATATATGGCCCAGACTATTTCCTTGACGCATCCTCCACCTTCTATGCGTTTGATTTTTTCCTCAACTACATTTTCCCCGCCCTGGCGATCATCGTGTTCTGGATCTATAAGTCGGCAACCCCTGGCAAGATGGTGCTGAAGATGAAGATCGTCGACGCGCGTACCGGCGGCAAGCCGACCACCGGGCAATTAATCGGTCGCTACTTCGGCTATTACGTCTCTACCATCCCGTTGTTTCTCGGCCTTATCTGGGTAGGGATAGACAAGAAAAAACAGGGCTGGCACGACAAACTGGCCGGCACCGTGGTGGTCAGAAGCACAGCCCACGAACCAGTTAAATTCGATGACTAAATAGGGTGACAGTTACCCTATTTCTGAACGACAGCAGAATGTCCCCTAATTCCTGTCCCGTTAATTAGGTGCCTGTCCCTAATTAAGGTACCTGTCCCCCTAATCCCCTGGTTTTAAATCTTTTTGGCATCATCTGGTAAATGATGCCCATGCACATATTGGAAATAGTCCAAGTAACTCTTTGGTTTTATTCTAGTTTTTTGCGGCAAATACGCACTAGTGCGAATAGTTTTTCTGGGCTAGAGATAAGGGCAACCAAGAAAAAAAACCTCACGCGAAGGAGCGTGAAACAAATTAACAAGGACGTCTGACTACACAACTAGGCGTTGTATCTAATCTTCAGTTTGAATATCGCCAACCAGTTTTGGCATCCACAAGATACGAATGCGCCCAATGACCAGGTCTCGTCCTCGTACATTCTCGATTTAAGAAAACGGGAGAGGGACTATGGCTGCGTTTACCAGGATCGTGTTGCTTGTACTTGTGTTTTTGTCTGGCTGCAATTGGCTGGATAGCGAAAACCCGGCTACAAATCTTGCCGACTTGAACATCTCGGTGGGGCAGCTCGAACCGGAATTTTCATCCTCAATCCTGGAGTACACGGCAACCGTTCCGGGTGATACCGATTCCATCACCCTCACCCTAAGTTCTTCCGATACGACTGATACGGCGACTGTAAATGGTGTGCCGGTAAACTCCATGTCGGGCAGCATCGTTATCCCGCTTAACCCGGGAGCCAACACGATCACCGTCGTGGTGAGTTCCGCCGACCAGGCCAGGACCCGGACCTACACAGTGGTCGTGACCCGAACGGTAATGGCCTATTCAGTTGGTGGCACAGTAAGCGGCCTGACCGGTGCGTTGACCCTGCAAAACAATGCTGGTGATGATCTCGCGATTGCCGCGGACGGCGCGTTCGAGTTCGCCACTTCTGTGATCGATGGCGATGATTATGCCGTGACAGTCAGCGTTCAACCTGACGGCCAATCGTGCAGCGTCACCAACGCTGCCGGCACGGTCGTCGGAGCCGACGTGAGCGACGTAAGCGTGAATTGCGTGGACGATGTTGCCCAGACCTACACGGTCGGTGGCTCTGTAGGCGGACTTATCGGCAGCATGACCCTGCAAAATAATGGCGCCGACGATTTGACCGTTAATGCAATTGGGTCGTTTTCCTTCGCCACGGCCATGGCTGATGGCACGGCCTACGCGGTCACTGTCAGCAGTCAGCCCGCAGGCCAGTTGTGCATCGTGAGCAATGGCGCAGGTACCATCTCGGGTGCCAATGTGAACAACGTCAGTGTGAGCTGCAGCGGCATCGTAGTACCGACCTACACCGTGGGCGGCACGGTAAGCGGACTCACAGGAAACGTCACCTTGCAGAACAATGGGGCGGATGACCTGCCGATTGCAGCCGACGGACCGTTTGCTTTTTCCACAGTATTGATTGATGGCAGCACCTATGCCGTCACGGTCAGCACGCAGCCCGATGGTCAGACCTGCGCTGTCAGCAATGGTGGCGGGACAGTTTCAGGGGTGAATGTCAGTAATGTCGGCGTGACCTGTATTGACAACGTAGTACCGACCTACACCGTGGGCGGCACGGTAAGCGGACTCACAGGAAACGTCACCTTGCAGAACAATGGGGCGGATGACCTGCCGATTGCAGCCGACGGACCGTTTGCTTTTTCCACAGCATTGATTGATGGCAGCACCTATGCCGTCACGGTCAGCACGCAGCCCGACGGTCAGACCTGCACCGTCAGCAATGCTGGCGGGACGGTCTCAGGGGTGAATGTCAGCAATGTCGGTGTGAGCTGTGTTGATAACGTGGTGCCGACCTACTTTGTGAGGATCACGGTGAGTGGTCTTACCGGAAGTATGCGTCTGCAGAACAATGGCGGGGACGATTTGATAGTGGGCTCCAATGGCCCCAATGCCTTCGCTACCGCACTGGATGATGGTAGCGCGTATGCCGTGACCGTCAGCGTCCAGCCCGATGGTCAGACCTGCACCGTCACCAATGGCAGCGGTACCATCGCCGGTGCTGATGTGGCGGATATCAGCGTGAACTGTGCTGATAATATTGTATACAGCGTCGGAGGTACCGTAAGCGGGCTCACCAGCACCGTAACCTTGCAGAACAACGCGGCGGATGACTTAAACGTAGGAGCCAATGGCTCATTCACTTTCCCGACTGCGGTTGACGATGGTAGCGCATACAGCGTCAGCGTGGGCGCGCAGCCTGCCGGCCAGCTGTGCAGCGTTACCAACGGTGCGGGCACCATTGCCGGCGCTAACGTAACCAACGTCAGTGTTGACTGTGTCGATACAGGAGGGGGGACTATTTCGAACTGGAAGTGGGCCAACCCCTTGCCGCAAGGAAACAGTATTGGCGACATAGCCTGGAATGGCAGTCAGTGGGTGGCAGTCGGGGAATATGGCACCATTCTGACCAGCCCCGATGGACTTAGCTGGACCAGCCGGGATGCCGGCACCGTCTCTAGTTTTTCGGGCATTGTTTGGGACGGCGGCCAATTTGTCGTCGTCGGTAGTGAGGGGACGGTTCTAACCAGTCCCGATGGTGCAACCTGGACCGGCCAGACTTCGGGGACAACCAATTTCATGACCGATATCGTCTGGAGCGGTAGCCAGTTCGTTGCTGTTGGGTACGGTCTAGGCCAACAGGTCCTGACCAGCCCCGACGGTATTGCCTGGACCACCCGAAGCGCAGTAGCGGGATATCTGAATATGCAAAGCGTGGCCTGGAACGGCAGCCTGTTTGTTGCTGTGACCGCTGCCTCTGCTGGGGAGGTCTATACCAGCCCCGATGGTGTTGTGTGGACACGCGTCTATCTTGGAGCTTATGCGGCCTACAGTGTTGCCACTGACGGCAGTCAGTTCGTAGTGACTGGCAGTAGTGTTATCTACAGGAGTATTGACGGTGCAGTCTGGACTATGGTGGAACAAAGCGCTGGCCTCTCACAAATCTTCGCCGTGACCTGGGATGGCAATCAATTCCTGGCCGCAAGAGCAGGTGGCATTTACTCAAGTCCAGACGGCGTGAACTGGACACTACGGGTGATAGACAATCTTGGCGGATTCTTGAATGTTATTGTCGGAAACGGTAGTCAGTACCTGGCAGCAGGAAGTGCTGTTTTCAACAGTCCGGATGCGGTGGCCTGGACCTTGCAGACTTCTGGTGAATTCGTGTGGGGCCTATATGATGTTGTCTGGTCGGGCACTCAGTTTGTGGCTGTAGGGAATTCAATTGTCCTGACCAGCCCAGATGGGGTTGTCTGGACGCGGCGGGATCAGGGCTACCCAGAGCCCTTCCCAAATAACCGATTCCTGGAGGGAGTCGACTGGAATGGCGACACTTTTGTAGCCGTGGGTAGTGGAGGCTCGATTATTGTTAGCTCCGATGGTGCAACCTGGACTCCCGTAGTAGCCACCACTTCCAGCCTTACGGCGGTTGCCTGGGGCGCTAGCCAGTTTGTGGCAGTAGGTGGATCTGGTGCCATCATCACTAGTCCGGAGGGTCTAAACTGGACAGTTCAGACCAGTGATTTTGATGGGACGGGTGTCTTCAATGATATCAGCTGGAACGGAAGCTTTTTTGTGGCTGTTGGATATGAAACAGTCAATTATATTCGATCGATTATTGTGACCAGCCCAGATGGAGTTACCTGGACCAGCCAGAGCCATGATATCCCCGATTATCGTTTTCTTAATGGCATCACCTGGAACGGCGGCCAATTTGTGGCAGTAGCTTACGGTGTCATCGTTACCAGCCCGGACGGGATAACCTGGACTGTCCAGACTGCCGGTGTTCCGGATACGATGGACTTAAAAGCCGTCATCTGGTCAGGAAGTCAGTTCGTGGCAGTGGGCGCAGATGTTACTGTTCTTACCAGTCCCGACGGAGTCACCTGGACAAGTCAGAATTCAATTTCAGGCGATTTCTACGGTGTTACCTCCGATGGTGACCAGGTGGTGGTGGTTGGGGAAGGCGGTCGCATCATCACCAACGATACCTTGTAACGAAAGCGGTTCTTCCCAGTAACGTAGAGCTGGCGACTACTTTAGTTGTACAAAGACGCGGTCTTCGGACCGCGTCTTTGTACAAAACCTTATTTCGCTTTGCCGGGTATGCCGATGTGGGGGTTAAGGGGACAGTTACCCTATTTCAGAATTCAGGTACCTGTCCCCTTAATTAGGTGACTGAAACAATTGGTGCCTGTCCCCCTTTTCTCCTTCACAACTGCACATGCCACTTGGGAGTATCCAAAAATGTTCAAGCCCATCGGACTTGCCAGCTTCGCGGTCATGTTAGGCGCCTGTGTCGCGATTACGGATGTTAGTGAAATAAAAAAGAACGAAAATGGGGATTTCATAGTGTTCGCACAATCTGGCGGCGGCTTTCCCAGTGGTATTCATGAGGACCCGGAAACGGTGGTTTACCGACTAGCCAGCCAATACTGCAGCAATGAAGACAAGCAAGTTGAAACTGTTGATTTGGTAAACAGCAGCGAGTCAGGCACCTACCGTGCCGACCTGGTTTTCAACTGCAAATAATGTCCCCATTATTCTATTGCGGCATGCAACGCACGGCTTCGTAGTCCAGTTCGCTTTGTATGTCGCCCTCAGGTTTACGCAGACCGTATATCTCTCGGGTCCGGGCCTCGATGCTCCCGAGCAGGGCCTTGCCAAGTCGAAGTCCCGCCAGGGCAGATTCTTCGCTGTATCGGGTGAGGTAGCTTGCGGCCAGTTCATCCTTGCCTGCGTCATACAGCGTGTTGGCGGTATTCACCACCTCGTCCTGTTCTCGAATCAGCCGGTCCTCGAACGCGGTCAGCGCCTCGGTGACCTCGGGCAAAAAGCGCTCGGGGTGATCGCAAGTGAAATACATCAGCCGCTTGAAGGTGCGAGCGGCGAACTCGGTGGCTTCCTGGATTTGCCAGTCCCGGGTCACGAACCGGGTGGCCTCGCCCTTGGTCAGGTAACGGTGCTTTCCAAATTCGGCGGGTACACTCTGGATGCCGATGCGATAGGGGATGAACGGGGCGGTTACCGAGCCGGTGGCCGCCACCCACAGCAGGTTCATCTGGGGGCGGGCATTGCGCCGCAACTGGGCTACCTGTCCGTACCCGGTCGCATCCTTTGACACCCGGGGGTCACGCACCGCATTCATCATCCTGCGCAGGTCGATGGGCGCGGCGGCAAGCAGTTCTTGCTCCATCTCATCCCGCGGGTACTTGGCCGCGTTGTCACCATAGACCTGGCTCACATCGAAGGGCTTGCCGGCATCCGCATCGAACCAGCCCTGTTGGACAGCAAAGCTGATGAAATTATCGGAGCCCATGAACTCGTCACTGTTCTGAAAATCCAGTGGGATCTCGCGTATGTACCCGGGGTAGGACATGCGCACCTCATCCGGCCCCAGGCGCTGTGCAATCCACAGGCCCTGGCCACCGGCGAAATCCATCAGCACCCAGCCTTCGTTTTCATCGGCGAACATGTGGGAGTTGCCGCCGTAGGTGGAATAGCCGTGCTCGTCGATCAGCTGTCCGGTGATTTGTGCTGCCTCCCGGGCGGTCCTGGCGCGTTGCATGGCGATGCGGGACAGGTCGCTGTACTGGGGTCCGCTTTGGGGGTTGGGCGTCATGGCGATCAGTTCGGCCCGCGAGTCCGACCAGACATCCCGTGCGGCGACGTTGTGCTCGTTCAGGCCGCCGTTGGTCAGGGGAGGGGGGAAGCCCTCGAACTCGGTGTAATTCATAGTCAGGTGACGCAAGGTGTGGGCCACCTGGGGAATCTGGGTAAGCAGGCCCGGCATGAACGCCTCAGCGGTCACGCCCACCGTCATGGTCGCACCCTCGGGATGATCCATCGCCGGCACGATTTCCAGCCAGTGACTGGAGACCTCGTCACCGGAGCCGCCGATAAACACGCTGCCATCGGTGGTGAGGTTCTTGCCCACATAGATGGCATAGCTGCCATAGGCGGGAAAGTGAATGATTGCCAGTACGATACCGGTAAGTGCAGCCAGCTTCTTGATCATGTCGTCCCCGTATTCATATCCATTGATTGGGTTGTTTGGTCAGCGTGCTAGTGGAAATTAGCATGAAATGGAGGGGCGAAGTCCAGCACCGCCTCCTGGTGAAAAAGGGCCGCGGCTAAGGGGACATTCTGCTTTATCTCAGAATAAAGCAGAATGTCCCCTTAATTGCCCCAATCGACAATTTCGTCGGCTTGAGCCATTATCAGTCAGCCATGGAATGGATATAAATACGGATGCAGTCTTTATTCGCTGAACTTAAACGCCGGAATGTTATCCGGGTGGGCGCCGCCTACCTGATAACGGCGTGGCTGTTGGCCCAGGTCGCGGACCTGGCGCTGGAGAGCTTTGGCGCGCCCGATTGGGTGATGAAGACTATCCTGATGGTGTTACTCATTGGCTTCCCGTTAGCCTTGTTATTCGCCTGGGCGTTCGAGTTGACTCCCGAGGGGGTAAAGCGTGACAGCCAGGTGGACCATTCGGTGTCGGACAGCTCCCTGGGTCGGCGACAGCTCGACCGGATCATTATTATCGTGTTGGTCGTGGCCGTGGCGTATTTCGCCCTGGACCGCTGGGTGCTGGATCGCTCGCCTGAGCCTGCGGCAGTTGCGGACGCCACTGTAGGGATGGACAAGTCCATCGCCGTGCTGCCGTTTGAGAATCGCAGTTCCGTGGCAGAGGACAGTCATTTCGTCGACGGCATCCAGGATGACATCCTGACCCAGTTATCCAAGCTCTCGGGGCTGGACAAGGTGATTTCCCGCACGTCGGTTGAACGCTATCGAGATACATTGGAAACCATCCCGGAGATCGGCAAGGCATTAGGGGTTGCCACTATCCTGGAAGGCGGTGTGCAGCGCTCTGGTAAAACCGTCCGTATTACGGTTCAGCTGATCGAGGCCGCTACCGACAAGCACCTGTGGTCGGAGACCTTTGACCGGGAGCTGACTGCCGAGAACCTGTTCGCCGTGCAAAGCCAGATCTCCACCGAGATTGCCCGCTTGCTGCAGGTTGTAATGACCGCGGACGACAAATCGCAAATCAACCGACTGCCCACCAGTAACCTGGAGGCCTACAACCACTTCGTGGCCGGCCGCGAATCCCTGCGGGAGCGCACGGCGAAGTCTATCCGGGCAGGACTGGCTCACTTTCGCAAGGCGGTGGAACTGGATCCGGAATATAGCCAGGCCCACGTCGGGATCGCCGAGTCCTTGAATCTTGCAACAGAATACGGGGGTGTGCCACGCGAATCGGTCATCGACGAGACCAAGGCGGAGATTGCCCGTGCCCTGGAACTGGATCCGTCGCTGGGTGAGGCCTACGCCGTGTCAGGCGTGGTCTCAAGTGATGATGAGGACCTTGAAGCCGCCGAAGCAGATTTCAAGCGGGCTATACAGCTGAGCCCGAATTACCCACGCAGCTACCATTGGTACGCCCTGAGGCTGCGGGATCAAGGACGCCTGGACGAGGCCCTGCCGTTGATCCAGAAGGCCCGTGCCCTGGATCCCGAGGACCCGACCATTGCGCTTGTAGAGGGCACTATTCTTGTGCGCAAAGGGGACCTGGACCAGGCCCGGCAGATTTATCTGCAGGGCATAGAAAAGCGCCCCGATTTTCCGGAACATTATTCAACCCTCGCGGGTTTGTTTGCTCAGCGCGGGAAGGTCGGAATGGCCGCGCGGATTTTTGCACAGGCATACGAGCTAAACCCGGCAAGGGAATTTTACGCAGAGGGACTTTGCGAAATGATTTACGCCTTGGGTCAATCGGAGTTTGACAAAGACTGTCCGGCCCAGAGTGATGAGGTGAGTCCTGCCGCACATCTTAGACGACTTCGATTGCAGGGCAAGTTCCAGGAGGCGGCGGAGTTGGCCCGGAGCACCGAATCTGCGTCCAGTGATGCAGAATTGCGACGCGTCCAGGTTTTGGCCTTTTTGCTTAATGCGGACTGGCAGGCCGCCAGACAATTACTGGAAGTTGATGCGCCGGAAATGTTCCTGTCGGAACCTGTCAGCCTGGAAGTCAGGCTGGATGCATGGAAGCTCTTGCTTGTCGCCACTACCTTGCGTGACGAGCATGGCTGGACTGACCTGGCCCGGGAGAAGGCCGACCAGGTCCTGCAAAATCTTTCCCTGTTTCCAGGTGGCTGGGATTTCGTCGCGTGGTGGGCCCACGGAATTCGCGGTGACATGGGCGGGGCGATTACCCGGGCTCATCGTAATCCCAAGCGTGATTACTTCCGCACGTCTTTTATTCTGGATAGTCCCCTGTTTCAACAGTACTTCGATATGGGCCCTGACGGTGAGGCCTTCCTGGCCAGTTTCAAGGCCACAGAAGAGCAGAAACAGTGGTACCGGGATCATCGAGACAAGCCGTTTAACCTGGACGACTACAGGAACTAATAAAAAGAAATTCGGTAATGGGGACATTCTGCTTTAATTCGAATAAGGCAGAATGTCCCCATAATTCCTGTATCCTGCGTACGCCGATAATTCTGGCGCCGTCAGTTGTATCTAAGGACCTTGAGGGTTAACTTAAAACAATCATGAGCGATCACCGACCTACACATTTGAACCGTTTCTATAGTCTGCTTGACGAGCTTGAGCGCAAGCTGGGTGGGCCGCGGCTGCTCTCGCAGTGCTCCGGCTCCGAGGACTGGCCCGAACGGGGCGTCTATTTCTTCCGGGAAGAGGGGGAGAATCGTGGCGATCATGAAGACGTCCAGAGAATCGTCCGGGTGGGAACCCATGCCCTGAAAACCCGCGCCAACACCACTTTGTGGAAGCGGTTGGCCGGACACAAAGGTCTGCCAGACAATGGCGGCGGCAACCACAGGGCATCGATTTTAAGAATGTTCGTCGGGCAGGCCCTGTGCGAACGAGACGGACACGACTACCCGAGCTGGGGCGAGGGCACTTCCGCACCGCTGGAAGTCAGGCAGAGTGAATTGCCCCTGGAGCGGCTTGTCAGCACCCGGATTGGCAATATGCCCCTCCTGTGGCTGGCGATAGATGACGAGCCGGGTCCTGACAGTCTTCGTGGCTATATAGAACGCAATGCCATCGCACTGCTGAGTAATTACGGTAAGCACCGTATCGATCCGCCTTCCGAGTCCTGGCTGGGCCACTACTGCCACAGGGAACGTGTTCGCCACTCCGGTCTGTGGAACCCCAGTCACGTCACTGAGACCTATGATCCAGCGTTCCTTGGGGACCTGGAGCAACTGATTAACCGGGTCGGCTAAATTAGTGACAGGCACCTAATAAAGGGGCCGGATACAATTATTGCGGATAATTCCGGTTCGAATGCGTGCCTGAAAAAATTGGTGCCTGTCCCTAATTAATTCCAATAAGTCCAATAAATCCAAGTAGTTATTGGTGCACTTCTCGTTAAGGTAAAAGACCGTTCTAAATTCCTACGAGGTTGTCACTTGACAACCCTCCGAGAGACACCTATTTTCCATACAAGACAAGTTGAATGACACGGAAACGGCACCCGAAAAAGGAAGTAGAAGAGGCCATCAGATATGCCGAGGAGCATGGCTGGAAAATTGAGGTTGGCGGTTCCCACGCGTGGGGAAAAATGAAGTGCCCCTACAACGAGAAGGACTGCCGATGTGGCATGTTTTGTATAGCGAGTATTTCCAGTACACCTCGCGATGCCAACAGTCACGCCAGGCAAATCAGACGAGTCGTTGATAACTGCATCCAGACAGACGACCAGGAAAGACGACCAGGAAAAAGCACGGGCGATTGATATGACCCACTACGATTTCACATTGAAGTTTGCGCTACCGCAGCAGGATCTGGATCCTGAGGGTTTTGTTGAGCAACTTTTTGCCGATGGCTGCGATGACGCACTCATTGGCATCGGCCAGCACGGCAGGTTGGCGTTGGACTTCACCCGCGAAGCATCCTCCGCAGGCGAGGCGGTGTTGAGTGCGTTAACCGATGTGCAACGGATTGTTCCAGGCGCCAGGTTAATCGAAGCGTCGCCGGATTTTGTCGGCTTGACGGACATCGCAAACATCCTGGGTTTTTCACGCCAGAATATGCGTAAGTTATTAGTGAAGAGCGGCCCGACGTTCCCTCTACCGGTTCACGATGGCAAGCCGGCTATCTGGCATCTTGCGACGATATTGGATTGGTTCGCTATTGAGAAAGGTCGGGATTTGGATGCAGCACTGCATGAAGTCTCTCGCGTGACCATGCAGTGCAACCTCGTCAAAGATTCAGCGGGTATCGATGATAGCGTGAGGGATCGACTTAAGGCGCTTGTAGCGTAAACGATGGCGTAAACGGGGTCGAACCGAGGTTTCCGATAACTTATGAATTAATTGGTGACTGTCCCCAAATTATCCAGTTACGGTTTCGAGTCTGTTCCTGGCTGCTCATCTTGCCGAGACTAGACAAGCTCTAAGACATCATTCAGTATCAATTTCAAATACTTCCAGGGTGGCAGGATGCGAAATGGATATTTTCGTCGAACTCAAGCGACGTAATGTTTTCCGGGTGGGCGTTGCCTACCTGGTGACCGCCTGGTTACTGGCCCAGGTGGCAGATCTTGCACTGGATAATTTCGATGCGCCGGGCTGGGTCATGAAGACCATCTTGCTGGTGCTGGCCATCGGCTTCCCCATCGCCATCTTATTCGCCTGGGCCTTCGAGAAAACACCCGAGGGGATCAAGCTCCAAAAGGACGTTGATCGCGACAAGTCCATCACTTCGGTAACCGGCCATAAACTGGACCGGGGCATCATCACCGCACTGGGGCTGGCGGTGATCTTCCTCTTGTACAAGGTCAACGTGGAAGACGCTGACACAGCGGCGGTGCAAGTTGCGCAGGAGACCTCCCAGGCGGCTGTCGGCGAAACCACTCAAGGGAAGGCTCACGAGCACTCTGTCGCCGTGTTGCCTTTCGTCAATATGAGCAGCGATCCCGAGCAGGAATATTTCTCCGACGGTATCGCCGAGGAAATCCTCAACGTACTGGCCCAGGTAAAGCAACTCCAGGTGGCCGCCCGCACCTCCGCCTTCCAGTTCAAGGGTAAGAACCTGGATATCCAGGACATCGGGCGCCAGTTGGGCGTGGCCTGGGTGCTGGAGGGCAGTGTGCGCAAGGCCGGTGAACGGGTGCGCGTGACTGCCCAGCTCATAAAGACAGACAATGGTTTCCACGCCTGGTCCGAAACCTATGATCGCCGCCTGGACGACATCTTCGCCATCCAGGACGAGATTTCCGGGGCCATCGCCCAGGCCTTGAAAGTGACCCTGAATGTTCCCGGTGAAGGGCAGGTGGCAAGTGGCGACACTCGAAACCTGGCCGCCTACGAGGCCTACCTGATGGGGCGCCACCAGCTCAACCAGCGCACGACTGAGAGCATCAAGGCGGCCCTGGAGAATTTCAAGCGCGCCGTTGACCTGGATCCGAATTTTGCCCTGGCCTACGCTGACCAGGGCATCGCAACCTTGTTGCTCATGGATAGCAATGGCTCGTATGGGGACTTGAGACCTTCGGATGCCCTGGATGCGGCCCGTCCCCTGGTGGACAAGGCCCTGGGCTTGGCGCCGAATCGGCCCGAGATCCTGGCTGCCAAGGGATTCCTGGAAAGAGATTCGAACAATTTTGAGCTGGCGCTGGATTACCTGGACCGCTCCCTGGCTATCAATCCGGCCAATGGCGAGGCACAGAACTGGCGTCGTATGACACTGCATGCCCTGGGTCGTTACGGCGATTTACTGGACGCCTCCTACGACTCGGTTCGCTACGATCCCATGTCCAGGATTGCGCTGTTCAATCACGCCATGGAGTTACAAGATTACCGCCGCAATGACGAAGCTGAGGCAACCGCCCTTCGCCTGCGTGAGTTGGACCCGCCCTGGGGAGAATGGGCGCTGGGTCGTCTGGCGAGGAATGAAGGTCAATCGGGTATTGCAGCAGAGCATTTCCTGAGGGCGTTCCGTGAGCGACAGCAAGCCAGGGAGCAGTTGGAGGGCGTGTACTCCGACGTCGGTCTGTATCACGAAGCGGCGCGTTTATCGCCCGATGACACGGTTCTTGCTGCCTGGGCGAGGGGAGGCATCAGCGAAGCATTCAAGGTGGCCGAAGCCAGTTACCGGGAGGATCCATGGAGCGGGACGCGTGGACCATACGCGGGATTGCTTTGGGAAACCGGTCGAATCGAGGAAATTTACCCGCTTGCGCTGGAATTTTGGCAAGAGACCGGGGAAGGAGCCGGTCTGCCCCCGACGATTCTCACCTTGTTCGCAACAGCGGCCCGCGCGGCTGGCGATTCTTACCGGTCCACACAGTGGCGGACACTGGCAGGGGAGCGGCAAGACCAGATCGAACGGTCTAACAGGGTTGGCAGTGACTGGGACATTCCCCTGGCGAGGGCGCACCTGGCCGCCTACGACGGAGACGGGGATGCGGCCATGGCTTACCTGACAAAGGCGACGGAGGCGGGTTTCTGGGCGGAATCCCACCAATGGAAGAATGACGGGCTGTTCGCCCAATACAGTTCACGGTCAGACTTCCGGGAATTGAGGAAACTGTGGGATAAACGATTGGCCGAGGAGCGTGAGTACATCGCCAACCTCCTGTGCGGCGACGAGCCGCCGGTGCCCGACTATGAGCCGGCCCCCGAAACCTGCACCTACGTCACGATCAAATAAATGGGGACAATAAATGGGGCAGGCACCTATTTTCTCGATTATCGTGACCAAGACCAACTCTGTTGATTCGAACTATCCCCTGAGTAAAGGCAATTGTCCCCACAACCGTGGTTGCCGCGGAGCGTAGCGCATGATTCTTAACCGCCTTGCAACATCATTACGTCGCCACGACTGGCCGTCGGTTGCCGTGGAACTTGGCATCGTGGTGGTCGGTATCCTGGTGGCCCTGCAGGTGGAAAACTGGAACCAGGATCGCCGGGACATGGCCGAGGCGAAAGTCTGGCGTGAACAGATCATCCTGGACCTGAAGCAAACGCTGTTCGAACTTGGCGCACGTCAGAGTTACAACGCCCAGGCGCTGGAGTTTGGCAAGCAGGCGCTGGCGGGTCTGCAATCCAGTGATCCGGTGGATGCGGATGAAGCCTGGCGCATTGTCCGCGGAGCATTCCAGGCGGGGCAGATCTCGCCCTTCCAGATCACCGGTCCGACCTTCCGGGAGGTGCAAAGCGCGGGGGGGTTGCGACGGCTCGCCGATGCGGCGACCCTGAGAGCCCTGACCGAGCTGTACGACGTAAGCGCCTACGACTACGAACTCATCGCCGGGGGCCTGCCCCCTTATCGCGATCTGATCCGCCAGCTCACGCCCTGGGCCATCCAGGATTACATGTGGGGTGGAGGCTGCCAGGTCCTGCGTGAAAGCCCCGAGGGTTTTTACCAGGAACTTGCCGATTGCGCCAAGCCCGACCTGGACCCGGTGATCCTGGCGGCGCTGGATCAGCTTCGTGCCTACCCAGGGTTGGTAAACCAGTTACAGGGCAGGATGTCCCAGCTGAGGGTGGCCGCCAACGCAGTAGGCAACACGAAAGCAGGAATCCAGGAGCTGATCGCGATGCTTGAGCGTTAACAACGCCCCGAAAAATTGGTGGAAAATTGGTGACAGTCACCTATTTCTCAATATGAAATTATCCAAAGCCGATACTGCAGCGCTGAATGAGGCCTACCAACGGCTGGAAAACCCGTCCCTGGTCATCCAATTGAGCTCTGCCGCCGGCATGCCGGTGGAGACCGTGGTGAAGACCCTGGCCCGACGGGTGCCCGAGTCGGTGATGGAGGCGGTTCGCCAGTCCTCGCAAAAATCCCTGCACTATGTGATGTCGAACACCACCCGCACCCTGAAAGACCAGGTCCTGGTCAGCGCCAGTCCCCGGATGCACCAGGCCGCGGTTATGGCCACCGGTGCAGTGGGCGGGTTGTTTGGCGTGCATGCACTGGTGATCGAGCTGCCCATTACAACCTCAATCATGTTTCGATCTATCGTCGACATTGCCAGGGCCGAAGGGGAAATGCCGCGGGATAGCGACACCCTGCTAAATGCCATGCAGGTGTTTGCCATGGGCAGCGGCATGTCGGACAAGGACGATGCGGCGGAGACCTCGTATTACGGCGTGCGCCTGGCGCTGAACGCAGCGGTGTCCAATGCCATGGAACAGTTGGCCATACACGGACTCAACAAGGCGAGCTCGCCGGCCTTGTTGCGACTGGTGTCCTCCATCGCCAGTCGGTTTGGGATAGTCGTGACCCAGAAAACCATGGCCCAGGCCCTGCCGGTGGTGGGCGCCCTGGGTGGCGCGACCATCAACACCATGTTCATTCACCACTTCCAGGAAATGGCACGGGGCCACTTCACCGTCCGGCGGCTGGAGAGAAAATACGGGGCGGAGACTATTCGGGAAGCATATCAACGGTTGGGCCCGGGCCCGGGGAAAGTGATCGAAGAATAAAAGGTGTCAGGCTTATTTTCCTGGCGAAAATTGGTGACTGTCCCCAATTAATTCGCCAGGATCTGCCTGGAGTATAATGTGAGGCAATTCTTCAGGGATGTGGGGTGGAAACCGATGAACGGCGCTATCCATTATCTCAGCCGGTTTTTTCTAACCGCGCTATTCGCCAGTCTGCTGGTATCCGTGCAGTCCGGTTGTGGCTGGCATGTAGATGAGGAAGACGAACTCCCGCAAACAATGACCCTCACCGCAGAGGTTGTGACGCCCAGCGAGATCTCGCTCCAGTGGACGGCTCATACCGATCCGGTTGCAGGCTACGATCTGTATCGGGATGGCGTGGCGGTCAACGATATTCACCTGCCGGACATCAGTTACTCCGATAACGATCTGCAACCTAATACGCGTTACTGCTACATCGTGTATGCGGTGGAGGCCGTGGTCGGTACGGTGGCCCGAAGCAACGAGGTCTGCCTCACCACACCGACTACCGAGGGCTGGAACATCGAGACCGTGGCCACCGGTACGGATCCGGCCCTGGCCCTGGACGCATCCAACGCACCCCACGTGAGCTTTCGTAATACTGGCGGGGTAAGTCTTGCTGTCAAGACCGACTCAACCTGGCAGCTGGAGGTGGTGGACGCGAACGCCGGCAATTTTGGCGACACTGATGTGCAGCTGGATGAGAGCGGGGCGGATCACCTCAGTTACTGGGACTACACGACCAACACCCTCAAGGTGGCCAGCAACGCCACCGGAGTATGGCTAGGCCTGTTGCTTGATAGTGGCGGCAACGTCAACGCCCTGGCCCTGGACCAGGCAGGCGCCGCACACATTGCCTATAGCATTAGCGAAATCGGATCGCTTAACTACGCAAGCAATGTCTCGGGGAACTGGTTGACGCAATGGATCGCCGGAGTTGGAAACGGGACTATCTACGACACCGATATCCTGGTGAATGACGCCGGGGCCGTGCATCTTGTGTACACCCTCGGCAACGTGCAGGCCTGCGTGCTGTACTACATGACCAATTCCGGCGGTAACTGGGTGGAACAAATCATTGCCCGGGACACCAACTGTGGCGTGTCACTGGCAGAGAATTCTACCGGGCAACTGCACGTGGCTTACACCACGCCTTTTGGTCTTTGGCATGGCCACAGGGCGGCCGGAGCCTGGGTGACCGAGCAGGTGGATGAGTTCGACTGGATAGGCGGCGATCGGGTGTCCCTGGCCATCGACGAGGCCGATTTCCTGCACATCGCCTACCGGGACCAGAATGAGGATCTCAAGTCTGCCACCGACATCAGCGGCAGCTGGGAACTGGTCTACATCGACAGTGGTGGGCAGGTAGGCTACGCGCCGGCCATCGCCGTGGATCCCCTGGGAACCGTGAGCATTGCCTACGAGGACCGGGAAAACGGAACCGTGAAGCTGGTAAGCCACTAAAGGGGCCTAAATTAACTGGGGACAGGCACTAATTAAAAAATAGGTGACTGTCCCCAATTTACGAGGTTTAGTTGCGGTTCGACCCTGTTTTCCCTTCCGGACTCATTCTGGTTTCTGATTGCGAGACTTCTCCGATGTCCAGGCGTATAAGTAGTCTTATTGTAAGTTGCGATACAGCCAACCCGGCCCAAACACGGGAACTCAAAGCAACAGGTCGCCGCGTGTTCGGAGTAGACACGGACAAACGCTTAAGGGAATTGTGATCGAGAGAATATTTCCCACTTTCGCGAGGACGAGAATCATGAAAACTCTGACTAGTCTGATGCTGGTATGCCTATTGGCAGCGTGCGGTGGGGGCGGTGGCGGTGGCGGAGATGATTCGAGCGGCGGTACGGACACCTTTGGGATTTCGGGCTCGGTCGCGAGTGGTCTAACGGATTCGGCCGTACCGAGCGTGACGATAACACTGTCGGGAGCCGCATCCTCAACCACATTCACGGACGGGACAGGACACTTCAGTTTCGCCGGACTCGCGAATGGAACCTATACGATAACAGCGAGCCTCGTGGATGCTGTATTCAGTCCAGACAGTCTTACGGTGACCATTAGCGGCGCAAGTGTCAGCAGCCAGGATTTCTCGGCCCTGCGTGGATCACTCATAGGCTCCAATATCCAGTTTCTGCCTCAATTTTTTCTGAGCAGCGATCAATTGCGCGTATCGCTCCATAGCGTTGACGGCAACATGGTTTTCACCGATTCGAGCAACACGCCACTTAAAAAGCAGCCATTGGATGGCTCACCTCAAATCGCCCTGGCTAACCGATTCGGCACAGCGGAGAACGTTGTGTTGTTTGACGGAAGTCTGTTTTGGATAGAAGGCGGCAACTTGAGCAGGATGACTCCCGGTGGCGTGACAACGGTGCTTGCAGTCGGTGAGCGCGATGTTGGCGCCGATGTAACAAACGACATCGTAGTCGATGCCAATTACGTTTACTGGGTTGACCAGGCACCCAACCAGGCATGCAGTCCGCCGTGTGACTGGTTAATCGAGAGAATTCCGCTGACCGGTGGCAACCCGGTGACCCTGGCAACTGCCGACAGGCGTATCGCCTCCCTGGCGGGTGACGCCAACAATATTTACTGGGAAGAAGAGAGTATCGAGCCATTGGACCCCGGCTGCGAATGCGGCAGCAAAATCAAGGTCGTTTCAAAGGCGGGCGGTGCTGCTACGGTTTTGGTTGATGGCTGGCTCAACGGGACGTTGCCACTACCGCCGCCTGGCTATACTCTCGGCTCCTGGCTTCCTACCGGTGGAATTGACGTGACGGCCTCGGAAGTCGTTTTTGCGGTAGCCGG
>UPTN01000386.1_pt1 | contig 23682 bp, 11 predicted proteins | sample 2160111 | NCBI WGS metagenome assembly UPTN01 (sample SAMN06265058, study PRJEB28932) | marine metagenome | isolation source: Columbia River Estuary | place: USA:Columbia River Estuary, USA | collected 2014-05-05
TTGTGAAATCGTTTATACCTTTGCCAAATGGATCAAATAAGTTTTTCTTAAACCATGCTAGATCCTCATCCCCTTTTTTGCCTTTACCGACCATATAATACATAAGCCCCGCAAAGTCATCAGCAGATGGCGGTATAAAAAATTTCCATTTACCTTTATTCTTGCCTAACAATCTTGCTTTCTTTTCAGATATTTCAGACGTAGCGTCCACGTTAGAAACATTACTAATTAGCTTTGATATATCTTCTGACCTACTAAATTGCGCAGATCTAGATATCATACCTAACTCCTGCATTTCGTTAAACACTTGTTGTTTTTGTTCTGTCGTTAAAGACTCGAAGCTACCTAAAGGTTGGTTAATACTTTCAGAAAACATTTGGCGAGCTACGGTATCAAGCATATCAAATTTGTCTTCCTGCTTTATTTTTTTAACAGCCGCTTTGTTTTCTTGTATTTTTTGCCAAAATTCTGGCTGTCTGCTTTTTTGGCTTTTGCCAGTTTTTATTTGCTTAAACTCAGGTTTATTTTTTATAAGTTCTTGAACCGCTTGGTTTTTTACAAAAAACCCACCAATTTTGGTATCTCTATTGCTGTCAATTTCAGTTTGTATATCTCTATCATTGAAAGATACTAATGGCTCAGATATTTTGTAATTTCTTTTATAAACCCCACGCGCTACATTTTTTGCGTTAGATAATGACGATGGAATATGCTCAAAATAATATGTTCTTTGCTCTTTGGGGTTTGAGTCAAATATAACGCCGTATAGCGAAGCTAAAGATTTTGCGCCATTAGCTATATTCGAGTTAGACGCTATTTGTTTTTTAACAAAAATTGCTCTATTTGTTTTTTCTTCGTAATTTAAAGAAGGATCATGCACAAAGTCTTGCAAATACAAATTTAACAAATTATAAGCTGCTATTCTTGTTGCGTTATCTTTTTCATTATAGTATTTGTTTAATACTTTTTCAACTTCTTTTTGGTCATTGCCGGCTTTTTCTAATTCAGATTTAATATTACCTGTTTTTCTTGTGTTAAATACCGGTATCTTTTTAAATTTACCATTTTTTGTTTTACCAACCAAAGTTTCTAAATAAGACTTGTACCTTTTAGTAGTTTCACTAAGCTCTAAAGTAGTTTCAGTTTCTGCGGCTGTATTAAAATCTAGGTTTTTATATTTAGTATTAAAATCTTCAATTTCTTTTTCTGTAGCTTTCCTAAACTTATCTCCATCTTTTATAATAAGTTTTTTTACTCTACCCTCTTCAATGCTAAATCTATAATTTCCATAGCGATAATGAATCATAGCTGTAGACTTTGAAAGTCCTAAAGTGCTAGATAAAACCGGAGGCATTAGTTCTAAAAACTTTTGACTCATTTCAAGACTACCAAGCAGTTGGCCTTTATAAAATAATTGTTTGCCAGAATTTAAATCACGTACAGTATTATTTACTCCAGCATTTTTCACGGCTTCAACATCATACGTGTTATCCTGATCTGGTATTTCTGAATCAACAACACCTTTATATGTTTTAGCTACATTTTCAATGTCCAATGCGTCGTCCAAGTTATGTATGCCTAAATCTTTTTCTAAATTTATTATAATTTGACCAACAGTAGGCTCTTCAGATTTTTGCGACTCGGATTTACCGGCTGCGTAGTTTTGTACTTCTTCAAGAGTGTACTCGCCATTCTCAACACGCTTAGCCATTTCTGCTCTAGCAGCTGTATTGGTCATTAATCTACCAACTAACCTTGCAAATCCAATCATTGATATGGCTCTGGCTTCGCCATTTTTTAAATCAGCAAACTTGCCATCTGTAGATATACCAAAAGTCGCTAAAAAATCTTTTTTAGTTATATTAGGTTTTAGTTCAAAAGGTTCTAAACCTGCCCCTATGCTTAGCCTATCTTTTTGGTTATAAAAGGCTTGTTGTAATTTTCTTGGTATTCTAACACCTGTGCCTATTAAATCTTTACTAGCAGCGTCGCCCTCTAGAATAGCGCCCTTAGGTAATATTGTAATATAAAAATCAGCATTATCATATATAAGCTGCTGTGCTTTTGTTTTATCGCCTGAAAAGTTAACAGATGTTGGCTTACCTTCCTTATTAATGCCTAAGTAAGCATTAAGCTTCATGCCAAATAGCTCTGAAGTAATTTCAGGAGCAACGTCTTCTGTGGTTGCTAAAGCAGCATTTTTAAAATCACCATTAGCAACTTTTTCTGAAGCAATAGCATAATAAAGTTTAGCTTTGTCTTCCGGGAGCACATCAGTAGGATCTAATAAATTGTCTAGCCGGTCCGCTTCAGCTTTCCTAATGTCAACCATAGTAGTAGACTCTATATAGTTAGATTCTATTTGAATAGCTGGCCCTTCATCAGCTACAGTATCTAAGCTCTGTACTATTGTTTCCTGTACACCTAGCCTTTTAGCTAAATCATTCGCTCTTAGGTTTAGCCTGTTGCTAATAAAATTATCTACTGTTTGCCCTTCGCCTAATGATTCTGTTTTAAATTCGTTAGAAACTATAGTCGCTCCTTCTGTTATCAATGCGTTCTGATATTCTTTTCTAGCCTCGTTTCTGTTTTCGTTTATAACACGGGTAGCATCGGCTGGTATTTTATCAAATAATCTTTTTGTAATTGTTTCTACAATGGGCATTACTTCTTTACCAAATTCCGACGTTCTATAATCAGAAAAATTTGTATCAGTAGGTGTTAGTGTACGGCCAATCATATCGCGCGGGCTGTTATATTTAGATAAAAGACCATCTACATCAGACCTTGATTTTTGTGTCATTTCCTTAGCGGTTCCAACATCAGCTACTTTAATGTTTGTTTCTGCTTCTCTCTGCTTTATTGTTGAAACAAGGCCTTGATTAAACTTGCCCGCTTTTAATCCTTTTGAATATGCACCAATAAAATCATATATGCCTTTACCTGAATTAAAGTCTATATTTTTAAATCCATTTTTTCTAAATAAAGATTTTAAAAAATGCCCTATTTTATTAAAGGCGCCGTCAGCATATGCTATTTCGCCTCTAGCAACCCCATCCGAAAAAACATTTATATATTCTGTGTCATGCTCCTCCACAGGAACAACTCTATCTAAAGAATTTTGAACCCAATCTTTTTGTTTTTTAGTAAGCTGTGCTTCAAATTGTGACCTTAGTTGAGATTGAGCGTTAGCGTCACCGACTAAAGCATTCAATATTGGGTGCAACAATTCGTGACTTCCGACAGCAAAATCTAAAGTTTTGTCAGCTAACTTTTGATTAACAAGTATTGTGCCACCACCTACAAATTCTCCTTTAGCATCAATTTCATTATTAAATTCTATTTTTGTAGCAAAGTTTAAGCCCTGCATCAAAGATTCTGTTGCTGCAATATTATTGTCTCTTAACGCTTTGTATTTCTCAGTAAAAGTGTCTTGTACTGTTTTTTCTCTTTGATCAATTCTTTCATTTCGATCTTTTACTTCGCTTTCAGATAAAGGAAGGTTTCTTATTTCTGCTTGTATTTCAGAAATTTCAGACCGGAGCTTTACCATGTCAGCAAGCTCACCATTTGTATAAGTATCATAAACCGTTTTTACACGGCTTTTTAAATCAGTTAAAAAAGTTTCTGCTTTTTTTATTTTTTTTGTATTATCTTCAAAAATAGTGCCTGATGACTGCTGTGATTTATTTTGAGCTTTTCTTTTTTCAATTGCTTTACTTAAGTTTAAAAACTGTTCTTTATATTCTTTAGGAGTAAGCCTTTCATACATTAATTCCTTTTGCCTACCAGCAACGCCTCCAGCAACAGTGGTACCACCTCCTATTAATGAGCTCACTAAGAAAGTGTCAAAAGTTCTTTCAAGAAGTGCTCTACCATCAAAGTTGCCGTCTTTGTCTCTAAATCTATTTAGCTTGAATGTCGTGTCTAAAACATTGTTAAATTCTTGAGCGGCTGTTTCCGAAGCTCCTTCAAAAAACATATTTTTAGCTAATATAGTTCCTGCTTTAAGCGCACCGACTTTGCCTCCGCCAAATGCTTTTGCTGTACTATTAAATAGTCCTCTTGTAAATCTTTCAGAAAACAATTCTACAGTTCCTTGAACAAGAGAGTTAGCTGCCATTTTAACACCGACAGCATCTGGCCTTTCTTCAGATAATTCTTCGTAACTTGCGCCTGCTGCTGATGCGCCAAGCCCAAGTAAACCAATACCACTTAGTGATGCTAGAACAGAGGGGACACCTTGAAATACACCACTTATTGTTTGATCTATAGCGGCTGCATAATCTTTATTCTCTATTCTATCAAGTATGCTTTGGTCATCTCTTACGGTTTTCATTTTTTCAAACTGATCGCCTACAGCACCAAACAGTTCATCAAAAATAAAAATATCATCCATTTTTTGTCTGATAAAAGTTTTTTCTTGTGTAGTAATATCATTTTCTGCAAAATAGTTATATATATCTATAGCTTTAGATGTAGCTACATCAAAGGGCATTTCAATAAAATCACCCACACCTTCTAGTATACCAGCAGCTCCAGCCCCAAGGCTTCCTACCTTATCTGATATAAATTGCAAGCCTTGATTTTCAAATAGATTTTCCCGTGATTCCGAAGAACCAGCTTCCGATTGTAACTCCGTACTTACGAGATCGGGTGCTGCAGCTTCCTCCACAGCCACACCCGGAGCTATGGGTTCTGTCTTTCCCGGCATAACCAATGCTGAGAACTGATCTTTGTCTCCAGAATATCCATCATTAGAAAACAAATCAAACGAATAATCCATAGCTTCTTGATCTTTACCAATAAGCTCTTTATATTCGTCTAATGTACCTGTATATCCGTCCTGTTGAAACAGACCGAATGCATATCCCAATGCTTTTTCGTTCATACTATTTAATTTGAAGGATTAAATTTTGCTGCACCTGAAGTTTTAGGAGCTTCTTGCTGTGCGCTTCTTTTTTTATTAACTAATCTGCTTTTGTAATAATTTTTAGCATCAGTGCTAATATCGGCTAGGTCAAAAAATGCATTTGATATAGAATAAGCATCTGTTATATCTACGTCATATGGCGATGAATCGTAGTAAAAATCAGCTACTCCATATGTATTTTTAAACGCTTCTTTCGTTTGCTCAGGTGTAAATTCTTTTTCTAAAATTTTTTCATCCGAAGCAAACAAATTAAACATCTCCTCTTTTGTCATAAGTTTAGTTCTTTCAGACGGGGACATTTGGTCTTTAATTAAGCCGGATATTTCTTGTCTGTAGTTTGGCGCTTTTGAAGCAAATCTTTGCGCTAGCATAGCTGGCCGTACGCTTTCAGGAACTCTTTCGTTATCTTTTACTAATTCAAATATTGAATTAACAATTTTATTAGCTTCATCTTCCCCTTGCTGCGCTAATGGATTAAAAGTATTTAAATCGTCTTTCAAACCTTGACCCATTTTATAGCCGGGTATATTTCCGCTTTTCCCTGCTTTAGCAACCTGCGCAGCTTTGTATTGTTTTAAGCCGTCAGCGTTAACGGTTGATATATGGCTCATAATACCATCAAGAATCATATCTTGTACTTCATCTTGTCTTGCCGGATCGTTTGCAATTTCGTCAGGTATGTCAATAAGCTTAAAGCCATCGAATAAATCATCATTAAGTAATGACTTAATAGTTTCAGGACCTCGCTGGTCAATAAGGTTAGACAATTGTGCGCGCATTAGCCTAAAAGCTGAATCGTCTTTTGACAAATCTAAACCTTTAACTCCTTTGCTATACATGCCTTGTGCTTGCTTTAATACTTCAAGACCAACGGTAGAATCTTTAAGAAAATATTTTGATATTTCAGAATGATCTAAATCGCCAAATTCTGTTTGATAAGTAAAACTACCGTCATTATTAATGACCCCATTGTAGTTTTTATTAACAAATACTTCGTCAAGAGCTGCTATTTTATTAGCATCCATGCCTTTTGAAACGTTTCTTCTATTGCTAACATACTCCTCTGTAAGCTCTTGCAATTCTTTTAACTTGGTATTGTAGCCTTCTAATGAGTTTTTAGCATTACTCATTATGCTCGTGTATTGCATATACTCAGGTGATCCTGTTTGACCTGATGCTTTAAGATTAGCAATCCGTCGGGAAGCATCGGCATATTGCATGCGATTGCCCATAAGCCCCGTCTGTAAAGCGTTTTGCCATGGAGTTGGTATTTTTTCAGCAGAATAATCCTCCGGCAAGTCTTCTAACTTGGAATAAACAAAATTGTCTATATTAGTGCGCATTAGCTTTTCTTCCTGCTTACGACGATACCTCATAACATCATCGTAGCGGTTTCCTTTTGTAGCTGCCGCTTTTACCTGAGGATTTTTATAAGCAGCCTTCCCTGCTCCTCGTATATTATATACACCTAAATTTACTGCCATAATATTTTAATTTTAAACAAACTTTCCAGCAATTTTCGCTGCCCCTTTTCCAAACCCGCCTCCAGCAGCTGCTTCTACACCTCCTGATATAGTGTCTGTTATTCCACTCATTAATGCCTGTTTAGCTTCAGCTCTAGCTGCCTTAGCTTCGCCCAATCTTTCGCCGGCCATACTAAGCATATTAGAAGTTTTTGCTGCTTCCATTTGTCTTGATTGCATTTCACCACCGGCAACCATTTGTTGACGATTAGCTTCACCCTGAGCTGCCATAGCTTGGTTTCTGTTTTCCTGTTGTGCTATAGATGCGGATGCTGCTTGCGCTTGTTGGTTTTGTGAATTGGCTAAGCTTTGCGCTAATGCTGCAATACCTGAACCGCCGGCGGCTGCTGATAAGCTGCTCATTACATTAGCGGCACCTTGCTGGCTTTGTTGTGCTGCAAAATCTGCTGCTTGTGTGTTCACCGTAAGATCCTCGTATGGGTTACTCATATTTTCATATGGGTTAGACGTGTCTAGTTGAGCGTAGCGGGATTTCATTTGATTAAATTCGCCTTGAGCAGCCCTTTCCTCCCTTCGCCTAGCTCTACCGCCGATTGAAGCACCTACTATATTAGTAATGCCGCCAACTATTTTGTCTATTGCCATAATTTACTATATTTTTATGTTATTTTAATTACGTGTTTACTAGCTACTTAAAGATATTTCACTGTTAACAGCGTATAGTTCTTTTTCTTCTGTAGATGTTATTTCAAAATCTACCTCAGCATAATATCCTATTATACCCGACGTGTTTGTTTCTGTATTCTTAGCAAAGAATATAAAATCCCCATCTGAAGGGCGTAATGCATCGTCTTCCGTGAAGCATGTGATTGAGTTACCTGATATACTTATACAAGGTCCCACTCTATACACTCCACTATTATTTTTAAAGTATACAATATCTGCGCCAGGATAATTAGGCGAATCACTGTTAGTTTGTAAAGATACGTTTAACGGGTTATTAAATGATAGTGTTATTTGAGCCATAATATTATGTTAGTGTGAACCTTAAATTAGCAACTCCATTAAGATTAGAATAATATTTTACACTTATAAAATAAGTTCCAGGAGGCACAGTCATAGTTCCCCATGGGTTAGCGTAGGTGCTTGTATGATTAAAGGCTACACTGTGTTTTATCCTTACAGGCGCAGTGGTGCCGGTCGTGGCTTCGTCATAAGCTCTTTGAGAAGTATTCCAAAGAGTTATTTCCATAGTTGTTGTTTGTAATGTACCGGTAGTTACTCTTGCATCTACTTTAAAAATAGAGCTGCTAGATCCAGCCACGATCATAGAAAAGTTGGTTGGGAAGAATGGATAGGGGAATGAATCATTATAAGTCCCTGAAATAATTTCAACGATGGACGTACCTCGTGGGGTGGTTTGTGTGTTATCTGGATTACCAGGAGTGCCATAAAACGAACTGACAACAGGTGCTAATACATTTATATCAACATCTGCTATCCTACTTGTTAATCCATTATTATCAGTAACTTGATATTGAAAAACGTCGTCAGCACTTGAAACCCCGTCATTTTCATAAAAAACTTGATGTTGAGAAAGAGAGCCTGTGGATATGCCTCCTGAAGGATTACTTAACCCGCTATCATAATACAAAGAACCTCTAGTCGGTGCTGTAATTAAAGAATAGCTTATACTTTCGTTGGTTGGACTATTGCCTCGTAATACAATTAAACCAGTGTCGCTCCCTTGCTCGCAGGGCTTTTCTATGTCAATAGCATTTGGTTTAGAAGTAATCTGTATTGTAACTGTAGCCTGGTCTGTTTCAATCCCGTCGCTAACCTCATAAACAAAAAAATCTTCTGAAACAGAAAGAATCCCTTTGCTTTTATATTTAAATCTACCATCGCCACCTAAAACAACAAACCCATGCAGCGGCTGAGTAATCATAGAATATTCTAGCTCATCCAATTCATTATCCGCGTCTGTTACGTCTAAATTAGCAAAGGTTGACCCGCCTCTTTCGCAACTTATGCCAGTAGGTTGGTCTGTTGCGATCGGTGCTGAATTAGTAACATTTATAGTTATTGTTTCTATTTCGCTATCATCTACGCCGTCATTTGCTTTAAATTTTATAAAGTCAGTTGAAAGCAAACCGCCTGAATTGGTGTAGGTAACATCGGATATTAATTCAGATGGAGGTCCAGCTACAGATGAATTTGTTGTTAAGCTTCCTAATGTGCCATCTGATGGATTGTCTACAATGGCGTGTGTCATTGTGTCTCCGTCTGTGTCTGTTGACCTTAAGCTTACTACTACACTACCATTTCTAGAGCAATCAAAAGAATCTGCAAATGCTTTTGTTTTATTTTGTATTCTTAAATTATTAGAAAGGTCTAATTCTGAAACAACATTAGTTGTGCCAACAATCCCAACATTACCTGCTATTGTTAAATATAGTTTATCTTCTATTTTAGAAAGAACAGCAGAGGTTACATTTATTGTGGTGCCTCCGTTTGACCCGCTCGATGTATTTGTAAAGCTCGATACAGAAGGCTGCGACAAAATTCTTAACGGACCATCTACTGTAGATATTTCAAATATATGCGAAAGATTAGCGTCTTCTGAATCAGTTGCGTCTATGCCACTTAACAACTGTGATACTTTATCACTTGAGATCAGCATTCTCGCATCGCCATGAGTAGGTCTTACTGTTACTGTTACCTCAGATGGTTGAGATATTGTAAAAGTTACAATTCCATTTGTATCTGTATCTATAACAGAGTTTATACCGTTTGTATATGCTGTAGTGTCAAGTGTGAAAGTGTACGTGTCTGCAGAAGAAACTGCTGGAAATGTAATATTTTCAGAATGCACGCCTGTTGAAGACATTGCTATTTCTAAATATGTTGTACCAGAAGTAAAAGTATCTGATGAAAAATCGTATGTATCACCAGCCGTATTACTTATAGATAGTTTTGTTTGAGCAGTATTTGTACCTAAGATATTAATTGTTCTAGTTTCACCTGTATTTGGTAATATTGAATCTAATATACTATAAGCTGTTATTTCAACTACTTCTGTAAAAAATTCTTCGGCTTCTGCTGTAAATACTATTGTATCACCTGTTTCATTTTCACTGCCAAATGTATAATCTACTGTAAATTCAATTTCAGTAAGTCTACCATCTGTATAGGTTTTATCATTTGTTATACTATAGCGGCTGGGATTATCTGAAGTTAATACAAAATAAGGTTCAACTTCAAAATAATGATTAGCGCTTGCTTCAAAAGTTCTTTGAAAAACTTGGGATGTTTGGCTTGCGGTATTTGTAACTGAATAAGCTACATTTGTTTCTGCTGACTGAGTAGTATTGGAAACCTCGCTACTTAGCTGCCCAGATAAACTATATTGAATAAGATCAGCTGCTCCATCAATATCTATAGTAAGTGTTGTATCTGCTGACGGCATAACATATGTATCGTCCAAATCAATAGCAACTAAAACAGTATTACCTATTGCCCCTGGGGTGCCACTATCGGATAAAGTTATATTTGATATACCCGTAATGCTACCTGTATTATTTGTAAAATTAGAAGCAGAAACAACATACCCGCTATTAGGCGTAATAGCTAATTGAGCATTGTCTGATCCTATTACAGAGCTACCTGTTTTTGTAAACGATTGTGAATTTATTGTACAATTAGTTAATGCCATTAGTCGTTATTTTCTACTATAGTTAAAGTAAATTCAGTTGTATCTGTATCACCGCTTATGCTACCTAATGTGCCAATACCTTGTGTTGAAAACTCGCTTGTATCAAGCTTGCCAGATTGAGTAGCTTCATTCCATGTGTTTTCAATACCCTTTATAAAATTGTAATATTTGCCTTCTTCTTTTATAAATGTAGGGACTTTACCATCTTGTTGATCTGTTATAATAGACGGGCAGCTCCATCCAGTATCGCCTTCGTAGCTTAATGTTTTGAAGTTTTTTATTTTAGATGCCTCTTGATTGTAAACAAATTTAATTGACGACTTAGAAGCGCTACTACCTCCAAAAAATGTATTCCTAGTGGTATTTGAATGCTCCCAAAGTTTACCTTGATAGAACAAGTAAAATTTATTGTTTAATGTAAAACCACCTTCAGGGGTTTTATTATCATAGTTTTTTCTAGTTGACCAGCCAGCAATGCTTTCTTTAAATTCTACTATATCGTTACTTAAAGCAATTTCGTAAGCGTCTTTCTGAGCATTGTAATACCCAAGTACATCAGTAGCAGCAGCTAAATTTGTTTTAAAATAACCCTTCATTCCAGCATTAGATATAGGCGTTAACCCATTCCTTGAAAGCCTCATTATAGAGCCTCTTGATTTATCTGAAAAATATATTCTAAATCCATACGCAGCAAAACTCTCGGGGTTTTTGCTAATACCAAAATCACCTACAAAAGGCGTAGCATTACCAAGAACCCTGTTGGTGGCAATTAAGTTAGGGTTGCCATCTGCGTTATATAAAGCATCTTTATTAGCTAATATATTAATCACCTTATCTTCACAGAATGCAATTAAATCTGTTTCTTTAGAATAAAGTTTTTGTATACTGCCGAACGTTGGATTTAAATCTTTTGTTATTTTTTCAGCGGCTATAAATTGATTAAGGTTATTTACGCCTGATGTAGAATTAAATATACCTGAGTATATAAGCCCTGTTTCTCTGTGTTCCTCATCATATGGCTCATCTAATGTAGTAGATACTTTAGGCCCTTTATCAACTATAGGGGCATTAAAATCATCTCTAATTCTATTTGATTCTACACCATTTCCAAATGAAAATGCGTTAAACCATTTTAAATTATTTGTATTACCTAAATCGGTCGATGCATCCCATGCTTCTTGTGTTTCATGATATATATTGAGCTCAACTCCCTCTTTAGGTTCTGTTTCAAATATAGCGGGATTTGTTAGACTGCCAGACTTTGATACACTGCTTTCCCATACTGTCATCCATGTTTGTTTCCTCCAGTTCTCAGGTGATACGCCCTCATTTGGACCATCACTACCGCCTTGCCCGTAAAAATGAACAGGCTTATCTAAATCCTCTTCTAACTCTATATGAACCCTTGCCCAATCGTGGGGGGCATTAATATTTTGATGCTTTGCAACAGTTTTTATTTTATATAATTTTGCTCTATCGGCATCATTCCACCCTTCACTTGGGTCCCAGTTACCAAATTGCAAAAACATACCTTTTTTTATTTCGTTATAAAACGGGTCGTTAGCATGATTCAATGCTCCTGTAGTGCTATCAGCCACACTACCGGGGCCATGACTAAAAGTTTCAAAACTTAAGTGCCAAATTGTATTTTCATCTGTTTTATAATAAGGGTCTTTTGATTGGCCATTTTCCGGACCTTTATTTGGCCCAAAGTTACCACCGGATTTTTCGTGTAAACTATCACTTCTGACTCCAGCTTTACCACCGTATCTAATAAAATATCTTCTATATTTTCTATCACTTGTTTTACCATTAAAACCAAGCGTTGCAACAAATTTTAAATCTTCTGTAGAAGAAACGTCGGCTTGAATTATTTCATTTAAAGATTCTTCTTTTTTTATTTTTACAAAAAATTTACCTAAAAACTCATTTGTTTCTACATTTTGCGGTATTTTTTCAACAAGTTGATAGAATATACCTGGTTTAATAAGTTTTAATCTAGGTCTAAAATTTATTTTTGTATTACCAAACCTGGATCTTTCATAATATAATATATCTGTATCGTCTCCAAATTCGCCTTGAATTTCAATTTCCGCTTCGGCATGATCGTCTCCCAACTCGTGCCTTGAAAATCCGGTTATTTTATAAAGCTCTGTCATTTTAGGCTCGCCTACAACTCCAAATCTTATATAAATATCTTTACTATTATATTCATTTAAAACTATGTCATCTCTGTTTTGTTTCCATTCGCTTCCAGAAGTATGTTCAGACATCAAAACTCGATCGCCTCCTTTTATGGGTGTAATTCCTTTTTGACCAGCTTGATGCCCTTTTCCGTTTGATATTCCTGTCCAATTAGTTGTATGATTAGCACGGCCACCATACCAAGTATCAAATATTATCCCTCCTCTAAATTCTAATATTCTTTCCTCGTCTTCTAAAAAGCTAGGGTACTCATTAGCTACATCTAAAACTTTAAATTTTTCATGCGACCCCGCTGCTATATCCTGCCCTATTGATTTTTTTATAATTATATAATCGTTTTCTGATATTTTATTTCTTTCAGATGAATTAAAGCTAATCCAATAAAAGCCTTCTTTATCCTCATAAAACTTAGAAGCTGCTAAATTATAATAAGACTGAGAAGTTTCTTTTACAAAATATTTGTAGTGAGTTGCCCAGCTTGGCTTTGTAGACTTATCAACTCTAACACTTAATTGGTTTGCGTTTTTAGATTCTGATTTAGGTATTTTAATAATGGAGTCTTTAGAGGATATTACAGGTGTTTCTCTCCCGTAATGATCTTTCCAAACAATACCAAGTTGATATTCTCTATCAGATTTTAAAGTTTGCTTTGTATTACCTGCTCTTTGGGAATATCCGGCAGTAATTAAAGGCGTTTTTGCAACATTGTAATTTTGTAAGTAATTTGCATAAACAAGCCTATTTCCTGTAACTTCTTGAGCCTTAGCTTTTCTAGGAACGTTGTCCCAAGGACGTAATATTTGATTTGACTCTACAACAGAATTAACTATTTCAGATTCAATTTCAAATTTATATGTGCCCCAATTTATGTTATCAAACTCTTCTTGCTTTATAGTCTCTGCCTTATAAACATTTGTGCCAACGGATTCTTTAAATAAAATATCCATTTCAACAACATTGTAGGGAGGCGTTTCAAAATCTTCAATAGATATTTTACGAGCGGTATTTTGCATACCTAAATTAAAACCGTTTTTAAAATCAAAATTATAATCGCCTGGCAAAAAAGCAGGTTCTGTAAATGGAGAAAACGTAGAGTATTCGCCATTTTTATATTTCCATCTATATGCAAATCTTGCAAACTTTAATTCATAGAATGGGTCTTCTTGATCTAAATTAATAGTCCAAATTTCAGATGCACTTGGTATATTTTCACTTATAGTAAGAGCGATTATATTTAAATTTTTTCCGCCGTTTGTTACTGAGTTAATTTTTGCGGTTACTTCATAATCTTGGACATAGTTTAATTCAAGATCTTCTTCTTGGTATGTTATTTTTATTATATCACCCTTTTTTAGCCCAGAAAGTCTTTGGATTAAATAAATATTAAACACATCGTTAACACTTCTTGTGCTTAAATTTAAATTGCTACTCAAATTTGTTACAGGATTTGTTCTAGCTGTATCTTTTATATCAAGTGTAGGCGCAGATAAAGGTGATTTTTTTATAACAGTAACATGCTCCTCTTTATAATCCGCACTATTTAGTTGAGTTGTAGATTGTAAAGTCGCGGCATTAGTAAGCGCAGTGGCTGCTTTAAAATCTTTTATGTTAATACCTTTAGGCTCAGACACATTATCAGTCCAAAATAACATATCGCCTATAATATTGATACCTGTTACTTTTGTATTGCTGCTAAAGCTTACCATGCTTCTAGGTTTACGCAAATCACACAAAACAACAGATATGTTTGATTCATCGTATTCTAAAATAAAATCTTTAGTGCTTGACCAAACAAGCCAATAAACTTTATCATTTCTGTTATCAACAGTATGCCCAATAACTTTTGCGTCACCAGGTATATTTGCTGAAAATGCACTATCAATTATTTCATTACCTAAAATATTTTTAATAGCACCAACATTACCAGAGTCACCAACTCCTCCACCTTCGGAGGTTGTAACTTCGATATTTACGGCGTCTCTATATTCACCATTAGGAACTAATCGCTCATCAAGATCTTTATTCATTCGACCTTTGATGAATGCATTTTTTAATTCTGGCATATATTAGTGTTTAATCCATTTAGATTTTGCTCGTAGCGTTTGTGAAAGCTCTTCTGTTTTTAAATTAAATAAACGTAGCTTAGCTTGTCTTACAGCTGCAAATCGTTCTCTTTTAAATCTTGCTACAAGATATTCGGGTGTGTTTTGCCTAGTTGCTAGTATTGCGTGAGCTATACTTTTATACATAGCTTCTTCAGCAAATTTATGAACAATTTTTTCTTCTTCAGTTGCAACACCGTCACTTATATACTTTAGTGTTACAATTTTATTAGCAATATGGCTTGAAAAGAATATTTTGCCTCTTGCGTTATCAATAAAGAAAGAGCCATTAGCGTTCATGTGTTCTGGCGAGGATCCATATCTTTTACCATGCAATACTTGAAAGCTCCTATTGTCTTCTAAGTAAAAATCATTAACTGCATCGCTACCGCTATCTTGCTCCTTAAACTTTTTCCAAGTTTCAGACTCATTTGCTTTTAATAAATTACTATTACTGTCAAACAAATAATTATAATCACTATCTTGCAATAAAGCGTTAGGATTGCTTGTTTTAAAAACTGGCATTATAACATGCTCCGTACCCCCGTCGTCCACCCAAGTTAACTTAACGTAGTTTACGTAGTCATGAGGAAGCTTCATCTCTAAACTAGCAGGTATTTCAATCTCTTGAGACTTTTCACTTCGCAGCGTATCGTAGCTTAATTCTTGAATTGCTCTTTGCGCAAAAAACAGTACGTTGTTCCTTTTTATCTTTGGTATAATTTTTTCTTCACCAACATAAGCGACCATAAAGTTATTAACAATATCTTTAAGTTTTATATATTGATAATTACCTAGCTTATCTTCAGCATTTACTTGAACAATTGTGATTAATAAATCAAGTTTAGGAGCTCCTCCTGATTCTAATACATCTGTATTATTTGTATTAGCATCAAATGTTATCGTGCCAGCGCTATACTCATAATTATTTATATTAATTAATTTGCCATCTACAAATACCTCAATTTCTTCTTTAGCCGAAGGTAGCGGGCTAAACATATCAGTAGTAAGTATAAAAGCTGTTTGCCCACCTGTTCCAGTGAAGTTTGTGCTGTTATTATAATAACGTTCTTGTGATATATTGAATAATGCCATTTATTATGCTTTTTCTTGTTGAACGTCTTTCGCTTCTTCTGTAGATCCAATTTGATAAACGCTTGGATCTTTTATTAATACACCTGCAAGCTGCAATATTTTTATTACAAGATCTGTTTCTTCTGCTTCATGCAACTCAAAATCAACAGTTCCATTGGTGTCATACAGCGCTTCTCCATTTACTTCTGTATAATTCCATATAGCTTTAGCGGGCTTTTTAACGTATTGAAATGTTACACCTGCGGTTATTTCAGAAACGCCATAAACCTTAATACCGCTAGTATCTCTAGTATATATAGGAAAATCATTTGTTGGTTTTGAAAGCGGTGATGAAGTAACATATAGATATTCGTTTTTATTAACGTGCTCTACTTCGCTTCCGTTGTAAATCACTGAGCCAAGCCTGTAAAGATCCGTGGGCTTTGGCCAGTAGCTATTTGCATATGTAGTCGAACCAAAGGTTTCAAATATACTTATTTTCTCTTCAAGTATATCAACCATATCCGAATACTCTGTACTGTTACCCGGTAGTCTGCTAAACTGATTTAAATCGTAAAAATATTGCTCAAATATATCAAGCTGTGCTTGATTGGCAAATAAGTTATATTCAGCCGGTGTTAAATAACCGCGCTGCTCTTTGTTAAGTATTGCCAATACTCTTTGATATACTGTATCTACACTTACTGCCATATTAATTTTTTAATAAAAAGGCCCACAAAGCTGTGAGCCTTTCACAACTTCTAAGCCAAACGTTTCTCTATTGTTTGGTAAACTTCAATACCTTCGTCTGTTTTAAAATACGCAGCTAGCGCTGAATATGGATTTTCATCAAATGGTACTGTAATTAATTTTTTATCATTGCTTGCCCACATAAATGTTCTTTGGTCGTTTGAAAGCTTAATAAAGCCTCTTTCAACCGCGCGTATCCCTACATTTCTAATATTTATGTTTTCGTCTTGCGCTAATTCTAAGAACAAAATAGGATTGCGGCGAGCAAACAATAGTAAATCTCTTTTGAGCTCTTTAGATGTCATCGTAGACACTTTATTCCCAAGTTCAGCTCTCAATATAGCTTCAGCATGGTCAACCTCAATTTGAGAAGCTTGATTCAAAGCTTTAATTTCAAGCTCTAAGTAGTCAATATCACTTTCTGCTTCAGCTACAGGATTGTATTCTTCATAAGCCCCGCCTTTGTCAGGATGATATAATGATAATATTTTTTGTAAAATTACTTTTTCTCGCGGGACAAAAAGCTTACCATCTCTAAATACAATATGGCCAAGTCTTGCATTGCCTTTAAATTCATCTACAAAAACAGTTTTTTGATTGATTGAATATTTAATTTCGCGTTCGTAACCTTTTTCTTCGTCGAACCAATAAATACCTTTGCTTTTTAGCATATAAACAATAGGTGTTTTATTTCCTTTTAGCTCGTACAATCTGTCTTTAATTTCCCATTGGGGCGCAGTTTTTACTGCGACTTTTTCTTTTTTTGCCATGATATAATAAAATAAAAAATTTAATAAAAGTAATACCTACCCCCGTCGATAAGACGAGGGTAAATACTACATAACTATTTTAGCTCTTGAAAAGAACAAAGTTGTTAGCTGCTTGTGTTACCAAACATCTTTCAGATAGATAATGAATTTCCATCTTGTCATCACCGGTTGTTTGCGCACCGCCAACAGAACCAGTTACCCAAGATTTCATTCTACGATCATCTGCTTCAGAAGCTCTATATCGTACGTGTAAGAATGGACGACGTACGTTTTTACCAAGCTGCTGATCATATACAGATGAAGTACCTGCTGGAGTAAGAACGCCAGAAAGACCACCTACAAGACCACGAGTAGAAGAATCGTTAAGATATTTCCAGTCAGTTTTGTAGAAGTCATAAGAACCACGACGGAATCCTGTGAACCCAAGATTCAATGCCATGTCTTCTGAGTTTTCAAATACACCATAAGCAGTACCGCCTTGTGCACCGGCTGAAAGACCAGCTAAAAGATCATCAATATACAAGTTAGCATCTCTGTCTAAGAAAAGCATATTTTCTTCGATAGCACCTTGCTTGTCAAGTTCTTTTAATAGCTTATCAAACTCAGCAAGCTGATCAGAACCAGTAGTAGCTGAATCAAATTGGTTTGAAGAAACAATACCGCGTGACTCAATGGCAGCGAAAAGCCCTTCAGTTCCAGAAATAGCATTTCCGTGTTCATCAGTTACCGTGCTATTGCTATCAGCTTTTTCCGCTTCAACCATTGACATCTCTAAGTAATCTTCATAACGTACGCGAGTATCGCCTTCAGCTTTCATATACCATAGATACCCAGATTGTCCGCCTTCACCAGAAACTTCTACCCAGCCAATTTGAGCTGTGTCAGAACCTGAAATCTCAAAGTGATCTTTGATAATAATAGGTTTGTTGGTAAAGCTTTTGAATGTTGGCTCAACAGCACCACCCATACTTGCAGTACCTTTGTCATATTCAGAACCATATACAAAGAACTTAACAGCTACAGCGGTATCGCCAGATGCTAAATTTCCGATATCTTCTAGGTTCGCTCCACCATAAGGCTTGATAGTCAATGTAGAAGTAGATGCTTCACTTCCAGCACTAACAACACATTTTGCTACCTCAGTACCCCCTGCGCCTGTAACAGAAGCTACAACAGTAGCGCCTTTACGAACAGCGTGAGCTTCAGTACCAGTTGTATCAATACCAGTAATTAATGTAATTATACCTGAGGTACAATCTACAGTACCGTTATACGCTAAGTGCAAACGACCCTGCTCAGACCAAATAATTTGATCAGAAGCCATAGGCATTTCAGCACCTACCATACGTAGAAAAGATGAAATAGATCTGTTTCCATATCGCTCTACCTCTTGTTCGTATAGCTCAGGAAGGAATTGTTGTGACCAGTTTGCTCCAGTACTACCGTGAAAGTTAAGGTAGTTTGAAGACAATGTAGCTTTTTGAGCTGCTGGGCTAATCACCCCACCAGCTAAACCACCAAATTGCACATTATTGTTTGCCATTTTTAATAATTTTTAAGTTTAAGTTTAATTTTAGAAGTATCATCACCTAATACTTTTGCTTGAACCCCTCCTTGATTATTACTTTTAGAATGAACCCCTCTCGGGCCCATGTTAATATTCTTAGCTGTTTTCATACTATTTTTAAGAGCATCGGCTTTACCTTGCTCGTAAAAATGATTTGCAATTGCATCAGCATTCATAGCTGTAAATAGCGATTTGTGATAACCTTTAGCGTCACTCATAGTGTCGTCTTCATTAAGAAACTTTCTAATGAAATTATTAATGTCGCTTTGGGTTGTTTTAACTTCATCTGTATTTTTTACATTAAATCTATAGCGTTTATCAGCGACTTTATATTCAAAACCTTTGAATTCGTCATTAAACACCTGATTTGTTTTTTGCAAAAATACAGATTTAGCTCGCTCAGCTATTTTTGATGTTTCTTCATTTTCCGTGTTATACCTATTGAAAAATTCTACAGCCTTTTGTTGATCTGGAGTTAACCTAGATCCAGCTTTGATTTCTTCATAGTATTTGTTTTTTAGCTCTTCAAGCTTAGATTTCGCGCCTGCTACTTCTTCTTTGAATGCTAACTTTTTTCTTTTAACGTCTCTTTCGTCGTCAACATCTTCGTCAAATGTAAATTTATCTTCAATAAGAAAATCAATTTCGTCTGATGATAGATGTGGTTTTGATTGCTGATAGTATTCTCTAAGCAGCGCAAGATCATCAGCGCTGGAGTAGTCTTTATTTAACGCTACATAATCTTCAAGCGATCCGCCTGTTTCATTTATAAAATCAACAACTTTTTGAATGTTTTCAGGAAGCTCTATACCTTCTTCCTCCTCTTTTTGAAATGCTTCTTCAACTTCTTCAGCAAGATCTTCAACTTCTTTAATGGTTTCTTCTTGCTCTTCTTCCGCTGGAAGCTCCTGCAAAACTATCTCTCCATCTTCCTCTTTTACTTCTTCTTCTTGTCGTACTTCTTGCAGTTCCACTGGGGTTTCTTCCCTTGCTTCTTCAACCGATTCATCTTCGCGTAACACGCTGCCCTCTGGCTCTTGTTCTTGAATGGCATTTTCTGTTTGTTCAGTTTGTTCTACAGGAGGTTGAGTTAAATCAACCTTGTACATACCATCTTCAAAGGTGGCCCCTGCTTTTTCTTGCACAAGTTCTTCTTTTTCTTGTATTGACAGCTCTTCGCTTTCAACGACTTTTGCTTCAACGTTTTCAGACATAATAAAATATTATAAGATTATACACTATACATTACTTGGGTTCAAAAGAACCTAAGTCAAAATCACCACTAAGTATATCGTTTCCTGCAGATTCAAATACTTTTGGCGGTAAATTGTTTTTTCTTTGATTAATAAGCTCACTCTGCTGTGATGCTTGTATTTTTGTTCGCTCGTCTTTACGGTCTTCTTTTTCTTTTATAGCGGACTTAGCTTTTTCAACTTCTATACCTTTAAGCTGCATATTCATTTGAAACTCCAGCTGCATTAAATCTTTCTTAAGCTTCGCTTCATTAGCCAATCTTTGCATCTCAAGTTGTGACTCTAATTGCTTAAGCTCTGCTTTTTGAGCTGTTAAGGCCTGCTGCTTTTGAACTTCAGCTTGCGCAGCCATCTGTTGCGCTTGAGCGTTAGCTTGCGATTGTGCTTGAATATTTTGCTGTTGCATTCTTTGATCGTTCTCAAGCTTTTTCTTTCTACGCACTTTAAGCATTTGATTGGCTAGCTGAATATTTTTAATTTCGCGAAGATCAATAGCATCTTCTAAATCTATAAGCCCTCCGCTTAATGCTGCTTGTATATTATTTTCAAGCTTTTGAGCCTCTTCTTCATCTGGCATTAAATCAATAAATATACCAAAATCATGCAAATGTAGCTCAGTAAGTTCAGACAAGGTAGCAACATTATGAATACCAATAGATTGTATAAACGCTTCTTTAGCCGGCGAATATTCAATTACATCAGCAATACGTAAGGATATTTTTTCAGCTGTTTCTGCAGTTAAGAATAAACCACTTTGTAATATATGACGTGTAGCAGTGTTACTATTTGCAGCCGCAAGCTTTTGCACACCGACCAATGCTTTTGGATCAGGTGATGTTCCGTCTCTTGCTTCATTTAGCCCGGTAGCGTCTCGCATCATTTGCAAATAATAGTTATACGTACTTACAAGCGAAGCTATCTTATTACTACCACTATTTGAATTAATTTCTTGGATAGGCACCTTGCCTGGATTCATATCGCCATCAGATGTAAATGACCTACCAATTACAGATCCGGTCTGAAAAAACATGTTCAACGCTTCTTGCGGGCTGTAATTTGTTCCATTACCTAAATCAATTTCAGCAAGACCATCTGCATCTAAATAAACACCGTCTGGCACCATACGTGACATTACCTGCTGTAATTTTAAATGTGTTATTTGAATCATATCAGCAAAGCTAGTAATTCTACTAACCAAAGACTCAATACGACCGTTATACATACGTGGCGCAACCACCGAATAATTCATTCTTACTTTTGCAGAATCACTTTTAGGCCGCAACATATTCTCACATAACTGCCACTTTAAAAGTATATTGGCTCCGGGAACATAAACGCCTTCGTAAAGAACCTCTATATTTCTAGCTATTCTTTCAAATCTAGCGCGAGGATCTGCGGGTGGATTAAATGCTTCGTCTTTAACTATTGCTTTTGACGCTCCTGTTACTGTATTTTTTATTTTATAAACTTCGTTATGAAAAGTTTTATAATTAAAATATAATACATCAACAGTGTTTTTATCTTCTTTATTAGCATTTGGATTAAACTTATTAAAGCTTCTATAATTTGAAAAAGTACCAGATGTTAATTTTTCTAGTTCTTCATTACTTAAATCAGGAAAATCTTTTTTAAGCTCATTGATAGGTATTGTTTTAACTTCGCCTATATAATATATATCTTCAAAATACGGTGACTCTGTGTACGAATAAACTAAATTAGTAGGATCAACATATTCAACTTTAATACCCTCAGAGTTTGTATATGTTGTTTTCACGGTACCTATACCTAGCACAGCTAAATCATAATAAAAGCGCTTTCTAATAAGTTCGTATCTATTTTTTTCAAAAGTAACTGATAAAGCTTGTTCTTCCGCAATCTCAATAGCTTCCTTGTAGTTAAGTTGCATGTGAAGATCCAACTCTTCTTGCGACCCTGGCAGCTCTTGTAAACTGCTTTCCTGCGTGCGTACACCAAATTCTTGCTGTATAAAAGCATCTAATTCCTTAGCCTCCATGTCTCTAAGAACACTTTCCATGTATTGCGTTCTTTTTTCAACACCAAAAGGATCTTGTGAATATGCCTTTATATCATAACTTCTATTAGCCATGCCGTTAACTACTATATCTACAAATTTAGGTATAATAGGAACCGGTTTCCAATCTAAATTTAAATAAGACAAATCACCGTTAATAGATAATTCATCTTTATATTTTTGTACAGATTGTTCGCCACGAGCATACAGTCGCAGTTTATGAAAAGAATTTTGGTTAATATAAAAACGATTGCCTGATGAATCCCTTTTAAACCATTCGTTCTCTATAGCTCTAGCAACTTCTAACCCGAACTTCGGACTAGCTTTTTCAACATCGCTAAGCGTTTGACTTGGAAAATGACTTTTTGAAATTGATTCAGCCATAGTTGTTTATTAATTTTGATTTTATGCCTTCGTTTTTATATTTAGCTATATTAAAACTTAAGCTTATCTTTTGCCGTTCTTGATTTGGGGCATATAAATGTCTATTACACGCCATAATAGCTAACCCCGAACTAATCGCGGCGTCAAACTTTGTTCTTTTATTTAGATCAAACTTAGCCCAGTCATTAAGTGTACCATTAAAATACATTTGACCGTAAGTTCCATCTTCTACTAATCCTACATATTTTTGTATATAAGACTCTATAGCAGCTGCATGAGCTTGCTTGATATCTTCACTTGAGTTAGGCATTCCACCTATTTCTTTTTCAGTAACAGACAATTTATTAAATGCTTTATCAGGTCTGTTTATTGAAAACTTTCTATAACCTCTTCGCTTTAAATAATACAATAACCTAGGTTTATTATTTTCTGCTAGTATTGGCATACCGTAAAAGTGCAATGCCATTAACACGTCTTCAAAAAACATTTCAGCTGTTTGAGGCCGTGCGATATATTCAAGAAAAAACATATTAGATGGAGCCTCTTCCATACTAAATTTAGTTAACCCATGAAGTGCGCCTTTTGAGCCCTGCCCGTCGGTTGTTCCTGATATGTCATATGAGTCACAGCCAAACGCGCCTACGTGTTCGTTTCCGGGATATAACACCCCCCTTTTGTCTATTACGCGGTTTTGAAGATTTGTAGGTGGAACCCAGCTAACTTTAAACCTTCCCTTCGGATTTGGCGTAAATATAACTTTACTGTCTTTTATCCCATTAGCCCAACTAAAGCTGCCTTGCGTTACGCCCGCTGATGAATATACGTCGTCGTTGTAATCTATTTGTTCGTATATTTTTGCAAGATTAAATATGCTGTTTTGCGTTTCATCTCTAAAAGCGTGTTCTTCTGTACGCGGAAACTGTCGGTAGAGTTCGTTTAAGGCGTCTTGGTCGCCTTTTAAACCATCAACTTCATTATTCCAATGATCTATAACTCCAACCTCGATAGAATCTCCGTACGGGCCTTCAATTGGTTTTTTTGGCGTATCAAAGACAGGGTTTCCAAAAGAATCAATGAATCCTTCGTAGTTCCATTCCATAGGTATGAACAAAGAATATAATCCTGAGCGAGTCTGTCCATTGGCGTTTCGTTTTTTGACGTCTGAGTCATAATATAGTTTTTTAAAGTTTTCACCGCCTTTATCTAATGCGTTCGACGTTGACCCCATTAAACACTTACCTATAATTCTACTACCTAATCTTAATGTCGTCTTCGTAACTCGCCAGTTGTTGAGTATGTTGTCCGGTCTTTCCCATTTGCCCGATTCGTCGTGTACGAGGAGCTTGAGCTTTTCTCCATCATACGAGTTGTCCCCTGTGTTCTTCCAGTCGATCGTCGTGTCGAGTCCCTGTA
>UPTN01000388.1_pt1 | contig 23614 bp, 38 predicted proteins | sample 2160111 | NCBI WGS metagenome assembly UPTN01 (sample SAMN06265058, study PRJEB28932) | marine metagenome | isolation source: Columbia River Estuary | place: USA:Columbia River Estuary, USA | collected 2014-05-05
CAGGCACCCGTACGATTACAGGCACAGGCGACGGCACTATCGGAGCCGTGACAGGTGCAGGCGCAGGCACCCGTACGATTACAGGCACAGGCGACGGCACTATCGGAGCCGTGACAGGCGTAGGCACGGGCGCGGCAATAACGACGATCACGGGCACAGGCGCAGGCACGATCGGAGCGATCACGGGCACGGGCGTAGGCGCTCGATCGGGAGAGATAGCAGGTACGGGCGCAGGCACGATCGGAGCGATCACGGGCACGGGTGCGGGTTCTCTTGCGGAGCCAATCACGGGCACAGGCGCGGCCACGATCGGAGCCGCCACAGGCGCAGGCACGGGCACGCGAGAAGTAACGGGCACAGGCGCGGTCACGATCGGAGCCGTCACAGGCGCAGGCACGGGCACAAAAGTAACGACGATTACGGGCACAGGCGCGGCCACGATCGGAGCCGCCACAGGCGCAGGCACGGGCACGCGAGAAGTAACGGGATCGGGCGCGGTCACGATCGGAGCGATCACAGGCACAGGCGCAGGAGCCGACAACAAGACAGTAACGGGATCGGGCGCGGTCACGATCGGAGCGATCATAGGCGAGGGCACGGGAACAGCCGACACAATCGCAAAAGCGTTGCAAGGCGAGAGCTCAAGCACTACTATAGCCGCAAGTAGACAGGCCACGGCCGCCATTGGATTGACGCAAAACGCCTCACAAACAGGGGAGTTAACGCGCACCTCGGGCGAGGCGGTTACGACGCTCAACGCCTCTAGGGGCCTAGATAACACGAGAACGGGGACAGGCTAGTGTCGGTATTTTATATCAAACAGGGCGACAGGGCCCCGATAATTCAGACAACGCTACTCGACCCGAGCGGTACGGCGGTCGATCTTACGGCGGCGTCTAGCGTTACACTAAAAGCAAGTAGCAGGGACCGCGCGCCGCTCTTGGTAGACGACGCCGCGACCATATCAGACGCCGTAAACGGGGTCGTAACATATCAATTTACGGCCGTGCAGACCGCAAACTACGGTGTTTATGCTCTTGAGTGGGTGCGGGACGTAGGCTTGCCGACAGAGCAATCCTATCCCAATGTGGCCTATGATGCGTTGCACATAGAGAAAGGGCTATAAATGGCACTCCGATCTACCCGCAAAATACACTCCTACCGAGGGAACCGCCTGCAGACATTGCCCGACGTTCTGCCGATTACGGTAACGGAATTGCAAACACACCTACGCCTAACGGCAACCTCGGCCGACGAGCTGATCTATCTTAGCGACCTAATCCAAGAGGTAACGCAGGAGGCCGAGGACGCTACGGGCCTCGCCCTGATCACACAGGTTTGGAAGCTCACCCTCGACAGGTGGCCCCACGGGCGCGAGGAATGGTGGGACGGCGAGCGAGAGGGGCATATCGACCTCATCTACGGCGGCAACCGACAGAACTATACCTCGGTCGTACTGCCCCGCTACCCTCTGCAGACAGTCGATACCGTGAACGTATACGACGAGGCAGGCACGGCTACGGCCGTCACGATCGCCGACGTGTTCGATATCGACACACAAAGCCTACGCGGCCGTATGACGATAAAACGAGGTGCGACGTGGCCTACCGCCCTGCGCGCCAATAACGCGATCGAGATTACCTACTCCGCAGGCTACGGCGACGCGGCTGTCTCGGTGCCCTCGCCGATCAAACGCGCAATCAAGCAATGGGCCGCTTACGCCTACGAGCACCGCGGCGACGGGTGCACCGTCGAGGACGCCTACACGGCCTCCGGCGCAAAGAATATACTTAATCGCTACCGCGAAATAGGGGTTTGAGACATGGCGTATCCCGACTATCTCAGTCTTTCGAGACGTATCGTAAACGGGGGCGCAAAGGTCAATAAGTTCGGCCTCAACGAGGCCGTGGGCACTACCTATGAGGCAATCACGACACTAGGCGTTTACAGACAGCCACAACCCGCCTCGGCGACGCCCTTGCGTGTCAAGGCAGGGGGCAACACTGCAGACGCGCCAACGGGTGCAGGCGCGCGATCGGTCGTCTTACAGGGTATTAACGCCCTCGGTGAGTTTATCACCGAGACGATCCCTACAGGCGTCGCGGGTGCTGCAGGAGCGCAGAGTGCGCGCTCGTTTATCCGCTTATTTCGTTGCTTTGTGGGGGCCTCGGGCACCTATGCTAACCAAGTAGGCACCGAGAGCCACGCGGCCGACATTGTGATTGAGAACGCAGCGGGCACCGAGGATTGGGCTACGATCGAATTTGGGTCAGTGATCGCCAAGGGGCAGAGCTCGATCGGGTGCTACACAGTGCCCAAGGGCTTTACCGCCTACATCACGGACCTCATATTCAGTATCGACGCCAACAAGCCCGCCGATCTACTTTTAATGCAGCGCCAGAACTTAACAAACGCGACGCCGCCTTACTCACCTCGGCGCACGATCGAGGAGTATATCGGGATCGCTGGAACAGTTGACATTGCGTTTCGTGTACCGATCGGGCCTTTTCCCGAGTTCACCGACATTCTGTCCTATACCCGCGTAACACAGGGTACGGCGGCCGTATCTATCGGGCTGGATATTGTGCTCTTTAACGAGGGCGTCAGAAACCGCCAGATCACGCCCGAGGAGAGTATCGTATGAGCAAGTGCGACATATCGGCGGGCATGCTCCGCTCCAAAGTTACAATCGAGCGTAACACGCCCGCCTCTGACGGCGAGGGCGGTTTTACGGATGCTTGGGCCGCCGATCCTGCGGGCGGCGTCTTTGCTATGGTACGGGCCGCGGGTGGGGCCGAGCGTTGGCAGGCTGATCGGGTGACGCCGACGAACCGATACCGCTTTACGATCCGCTTTAGAGGCGACGCAAACGGCGCACCCTATTACTCGGCGCGCGATCGGATCATACACAACGGCCGCGAGTACGGCGTCGAGAGCGTGGTAGACGTGGACGACGAGCGGCGCTATTTAGAGCTATCGGCAACCGAGAATAAGGCGAGCTAATGCAAACGACGGTGCAAGGCGGCGAGCAATTTGTAGGGCAATTTACCCGCCTCAAAGGCGCGGGGCCTACTGCTATGCTGCACTTCATTACCGAAATCACGACAGAGGTACACGGCACGGCGGTGCGGGGTATCCAACGAGGCCCTGCAAGCGGTCGTATGTATAAAAGCTCGGTGAGTGCAGCGCAACACCAAGCCTCGGCAATGGGCGAGTATCCTATGTCGGACAGTGGCACCCTTGCGCGCAGCGTCGTACTGATCCCGCCGACAAACAAAACCAAGCCCGTAGGTATCGTCGGGACTAACCTAGACTATGGTGCGATACTAGAGCTCAAGGCGCCGTCGAGAGGCGGCCGCCCGTGGCTATCGCGCGCACTCAAAACGGTTATGCGTCGCGGCACCGATAAGATACTCGAACGCGTGTTCAAGAGGTTGGCAAAGTAATGGCTACTAACTTTCGATCAGCGGCTCGCCGCACAGTATACAGCGCCTTAAACGGCAACGTAACAGGCGTTACGGTCTACGATCACGTGCCCTTCGAGCCCGAGGGTGCGCCCGATACCAACTTTCCCTGTGCGGCCGTCGGTGACGCCTCGGCCGAGCCCTTTGATAATGATACGACCCTCGGGGCCTACGTGGATGCAACCGTGCACGTATGGAGCCGCTACAAGGGTCGCAAAGAAGTAGACGAGGCCCTAGACGCGATCTATGGCCTCCTACACCGTGCCGCCCTATCTGCGGCGGGCTACAAGATCGTTGATAGCCTATTTACGACCTCTGACGTGTTTGTCGAAAGTGATGGGCAGACACGCCAAGGCGTGATACGGTTTCGCATAACATTACAGGAGGCCTAGACATGGCAGGTTTTAATGGGCGCGAGCTCACCATTGACTACGACAGCACGACCCTTGTGGGTATTCGCACACGGGGCCTATCAATCTCGGCCGACGCCGTAGACGTAACGACGGACGACGACACAGGGGAACGCACGCTTTTGCCGGACCCAGGCATGCGATCCGCAGAGATCAGCGTAGCTGGCATTACCTCCGACGAGGTTTTGATCGCCGAAATCCTTAGCGGGGTCAGCGGCCGCACACTGACTAACGCGATTGTGAACTTGCCGAGCTCGTTAGCGGTCCCAGGCACAGTCACCTTCCCTGCCTTTGTATCGGCCTTTGAGATCACGGGCGAGCACGACGGCGCGGTAGAGTTTACCGCAACGCTTATGAGTGCAGGCACAATCGCGTATGTGGCCTCGGCCGCATCCTAAACCGTAACCCGTAGCAGGAGAGAGCACTATGCGGAATATGACAATAGAACACGGCGGCGAGACATACGAGCTCGCCGCCACGTTCAAAGCAAGCCTAGAGATTGCGGACAAAGTAGCCGATCCGTTGGTAATCTCACGCGAGGCGGTACTTGAAGCTATTATGATGCAAACGCGCATGCCCTATACGCCCAAATTCTCGTTCACGGTGCGCAACGTACCTGTGATCCTGCACACGGGTATGAAGGCGGCGGGCTTGGATATGAAGCTCGCACAGGTCGAGGAGCTCGTATTCGATCACGGGTTTATCCATGCGCGCCTATGGGCCGCAGACTATATTGCGCTCCTCGTCGAGCCTAAACCACACAAGCCCGAGGTCGAGCCCGAGGACGACTTACCCGACGATCAGGACGCGGCAAAAAACGTGCAGGGCTCCAAACGTGGCGAGGACGCGTAGAGAAACTTTACGCAATCTCTCGCGATTGGGGCGTACAACCGTCGGAATTTTGGGGCATGTCGCCTTGGGAGTTCTGGATCGAATACAATAGCCGCGTAGAAACCGCGCGGAACATACAACAAGCAAAGGTTGGCGGCCGATCGGTGCCGCTTACGGCCCTGCAGGAGGCGCAAGCAAAGGCCCGCAAACTGCAAAAGGCTAAGAAAGACAAAGCACAGGAGCTCGCCGAGTGACGCAATTAGCCGGACTGCATGCAAGAATAACGGGCGATAGCTCCGGCTTTGTCACGGCCGCGACCCAGGCGCAAACCGCCGCGATCGGTGCCGAGAAAGCTATCGGCGGCGGCCTTGCGGGGTCTACGAGTAAACTGAAAGGGGCCTTTACGGGCCTCTCTCGATCGCCCGCTATGCGTATGCTCCCTATGCAGTTCTCGCAGGTCGCACAGCAAGCGGCGGCAGGCGGCGGCGTTATGCGCGCCTTGACGATCCAAGCGGCGGATATCGGCCTCGCGTTTGGTACAGTGGGCACGATCCTCGGTATCGTGGCAACGGTAACTATGCCTGCGATTATTAATGCTTTCTCGGACGGCGACAAGGAGGCCGATCAATTCGAGAAAGCGGTAGAGGACCTACAGGACGCCGTAAAAGGCCTAGAGGGCTCGCTTGCTATCATAGAAATGAGTGCAGAGGATTTAGTCGATAAGTACGGGCTAGCGGCAGAGGCGGTGCGTGGGTTCGCTTTAGATTTGGCACAATTGCAACTAGCGGAAGCCAACGACGCCCTACGGGCCTCGGTAGATATAGCCGACGATTTTATAGTTAAGTTCGGCCGAAGCGAGGACGTTCTAAACCGTTTTGCCGTCGCTGGGGATCGGGCGCAGGCACTATCGGCGGGCCTTAACGCCACAATAAAAGAACTAGGGGACGAGCTCGGAGTAACCGAGGATCAAGCGAAAAGCATATCGAAAGCACTCGGCGACCTTGGAGCTGCGTCAACACTAGACGAAACGACCGCCGCCGCAGATAACTTGAGTGAGGCACTCAAAGAGGCAGGAGTAGACGCAAACGACCTGCCCGAAGAACTGCGGAATATGTTGATCGAGTTACGGAGCGCGCAGATTGAAGCGGCCGAGCTCGCAGGCCTTATGGAGCGTGTAGCGCAAGCAACGCACGACGCCGCAGCGGGTGCCGCAGGTGTGACCTTTGGCGGGGGTATGAGCGAGCTTATGGCGCAAATGTCGGGCGATCAACTACTGCCGCCTGCGCGGAGCGTCCTAGACGACGACGACGACGACGACAAGCCTACACGCGGCGGTAAGAGCGCGGCCGAACGTGACGCGGAAACCTTCAAGAAAAACCTAGAGCGCCTGCAGGATCAGCTCTCGACCGAGTTAGAGCTTGAGCAAGCTATGCACGATCAGCGCAACGAAATGCTGCGCAAGGCCAAAGAAAACGACCTGCTAACGCAGGTGGAGTATGCCGACTACATGGAGCGCGAGAACAAACGGCACGCGCAGGAAATGGCCGCTATTGACGCCTACCGCTACGGCACGCAGGCGGAGAAGATGGGGCAATTTATGGGTGAAATGGCTACGGCTTTCGCTCAAGGTAACGAGGAGATGATGCAGATCGCTAAGGTGTTCGGCGCAGGCGAGGCCTTGATCAACGCTTGGCGCACCTTTGGGCAGATAATGGCCTCCCCTGAATTAAGCCCGTGGCAAAAGTTACCAATGGCCGTTGGCGCTTTTGCGCAAGTTATTGGGGCGGTTAGCGCCATTCAGGGCGTCGGAAAAGGCGGATCAGGTAAAAAGACAGCAAGCGGTGGCGGTGGTGCTCCTGCAGCGCCAGAGGCGGCAGGGGGTGGCGGGGCGCAACGACCTAATGTATCTCTAACCCTTATAGGCGATAGTGGATTTAGCCGCGCGCAGATCGTGCAGATCGCCGAGGCATTGAACGACAGCGGCGACGAGGGGCAAAACCTCATCCAGATTAGAGGGCGCAGATAATGGGCGTAGCGACAGAAGCCGGATATACATGGACCGACGGCAAAAACGCTCGGATGCTGCACGCGGGTAATCAGTTCACGATCAGCACGATCACGGCAACCGACGACACAGGCTCTACGGCCGACCTTGTGGACAATGGGCTGACCCGTGACCGTTGGATACCGTTTGCGAGCGCCTCGGCGGCCCAAGTGGCGAGCCTGCGCCTCGACATAGCGAGCCCTGCGGAGGGCACATGCTTTGCGATCGGGGCGCATAACCTCGGCTCGACGGCAACCTCTATCGTATTCGAGCACGACAGCAACGGCGACGACACATGGACCGCCATAGGTACACACGCACCGACCGACGATAGCGCAATTCTCTTTTTCTTTGACGGTATCACCTCGGATCGGTGGCGTATTACGTTGACAAGCGACGGCCTGCCCGAGGTTGGCGTCGTGCGGATCGGAAACGCGTTGACGTTCGAGCGGCCTTTCTATTCGGGTTTCACGCCTGCGCGTATGAACCGCGCAACGGACGTGATCGGCAACGTAAGCCGCACGGGTGAGCTCCTCGGGCGCTCGATCAAACGCACCTTGCTTGCGGAGCAATACCAGTGGGCAAACCTCACTTATGCGTGGGTACGCGCCAATCTGGACGGCCCTAACGGCGTACTACAGTCGGTCGAGATAGATAGCGCCTTTTTGGCATGGCGGCCCGAGGTCGCTACGGACGACGTGAGCTACATTATGCGCGCTCAAACGAGCCCGCCGTCGGCTATGGGTATGCGTGATCTATGGAACTTTAGTATGAGCGCCGAGGTATATTCATATGGTTGATGTGCCTACTACAAAGAGCCTCGGGCGCGAGCCCGTAGAGGTTATTGAGATCGTAACGCCAAAATGCGCCAACGTGTACGGATCAAGCCCGTGCACAGCCGCGGCGGCTACGGGCGGCGAGTGCTTTAACACGCGCGCCACGTGTCAAGATACGGCTAACTATCAAGCTCGGCCGCTTGCGCACCTAACGCCGGATCGACTACTTGCGCAAGGCGACACAGGCACGACAGATTTTAACGGGCAGGCGCTCTATATCGTCGAGGCCGATATCTATATACCGCCTGACCCTGACGGTATTGTATTTGAGTGCGGCGGCAGCGGGGCCCAAGGGCTCTATATCGGCTTCACAGCGGGCGACCTTGTGGTGCGGGCAGGTGTAAGCACCTCGGCGACGCCTACGGGCTCGGCACGCGTGGCAATGGACGCGACGCCATACGAGGGCAAGAACTATACCCTAATCGGCGTTTTTGAGTACGACAGCGGCGTAGCCTGCACCGTTACCGCCTACTTATTCGATCCGATCGAGTTAGAGCTTACGCAGATCGGCACGGCGACAAGCTCGACCGATCCTACAGCCTTGTTTGATACGGGCGGGTATGGGGTCGGCACGATCAACGGCACCGTGCCCGTGGGCGAGAGCGCCGACGACTACAACGGCACGGTATCGAGCTTGCGCATGTACGACAACCAAGCCGCTACGTTGTCCCCCTCCGCAGACGCCTACCGCACGCGGTACTTTTTCGACGACGGGCGCAAGGCGCGGCCCTCTGATAGTATCTACATTTTACCTATGCTTACGGGCGTATCGACGATCGGTAGCCGTATCAATATCTCCGGCAGCGATGATCGTTACGAGGCGATCGGGCGGCTTGCGTTCCTTGAGTGCGGGATCGCCGACGCTCCACACAGCGACTATCCTTTCGATCCGTACCGCGCTACGCGACTATATGATCCGCTTACCCGCGGTACGTTTTGGATCAAGTGGCTTGCACGCGAGAAATTCGGCCGCACCAAGTCCTTGTTGAAGCGTTACACGGGTTACGACGGCGACGCCCTCGCCGACATGCGCAGTCAAACGTACGTCCTCGATCGTGTCGCGCGCGGCGTCGAGAGCGTGTCGATCAGCGCGCGGGACGTTCTATCGCTCACCGAGTTCCGGCGCGCGCAGGTGCCCGCACCGACCGAGGGCGCGCTCGACGTGACCCTCTTGGTGGCAGACACAACGGCGTTCTTAGCGGGCGACGTGACGGCCTCTTACCCCGCCTCGGGTACGTTACGGATCAACGACGAGCTTATGACCTACACGGCGCGCACCTACGACGCGGTAGACGATCAAACAGACTTTACGGGCCTCACCCGCGGCACCGACGGATCGACGGCCGACGAGCACGCGGTCGAGGATACGGTGCAGAACTGCCGCCGCTACACTAACGCGAGCGTGAGCGATATCTTGCTCGACTTCCTACTCGTTGACGCGCAGGTGCAAGGACAGCTCGTGGACGTGAGCAAGATACTTACCGAGGACCTCGAAAACCTTACGGCCTACTCACTGTCTACTGTGATCAGCGAGCCGACGGGCGTAGATGTTTTGATCGGCGAGCTTTCCGAAAGCTGCGCGTTTTATATATGGTGGAACGAGCGCGCGCAGAAAGTGGACATGCAAGCTATCAAGCCGCTTAGTTCCGTAGAAAGCGCATTTAGCGACGAGGCAAACGTCGTCGGCGACAGCCTCACTATAGAGGAGCGGCCCAAGGAACGGGTGAGCACTTTGAGCCTCTACTACCACCCTCGCGACTTTGCGGGCGACCTTAGAGCGCCGAGCAACTACAGACACCAAACGATTGTTGCGTCGAGCAACAACAACGACGTAGACCAATATGCAAAACTGCCACAGATCAGGGAAGTGTTTAGCCGTTGGATCATTACAAACGCACAGTCGCAGCAAACGGCGCAGCGATATGTCAACCGTTATGTAGATATCCCCATTTACGCCTCGCACCTGATCGACGCCAAGGACGGCGCGCTATGGGTCGGCGACTTTGTGACACTATCCACGGATCAAATACTCAACGCACAGGGTGAGCGCAGTGTGCGGCGGTTCGTTATTATCGAGGCAGAGGAGCCGGAGCCGAGCCATTTGCAACGGGTCGTCCTTGCCGACGTAACGCTCGACGGCCGCGTATACGTGATCACCGAGAACGGCGTAGGCACCTATACGTCGGCCTTGTTTGAGAGTGGGCTTGCGTTTATCACTGACAATGACGGGTTGAACCCCGACGGATCGACAGGAGCGACGATAGGGTAATGACAACTTGGGTAGATATCACCAACGCGGAAGTAGCCGCAGGCGCGCCGATCACAACGGCGTTGATGACGTCGCTACGCGATAATATAGAAGGCATAGCGCAGCGTGCCACAGGCGCGCCAAAGATTTTCGGGGTGCCGTATGACTATCAAGAATTTACGGCTAGCGGCACGTGGACAAAACCAAGCAATGCAGAGAGCGGCGACAAGGTAGTTGTTCAAGTTGTCGGCGGAGGCGCGTCAGGCGTCCGAGATACATCAACGAATGATCCTGTAGGCGGCGGCGGCGGTGGCGGCATCATCATGAATATTGATGACATTGACGATCTGGCCGCAACGGAACCTGTCACGGTTGGCGCGGGTGGCGCTGCGGTTGCGGGAACCAGCCCAAACGATGGCGGCAGTAGCGCCTTCGGAACTGACGCTGTCAAGCGACCTTATATAGTTGCGACGGGCGGAGGCGCTGGTACTGGCCACCAAAGTGGAGGCGAAGCGTTTGCACGGTTCAGGGGCGGCCAAGCCGAAGTCACAGACGATAAGGGGCTTTATGTTGACGACGCCGGCGGTGAAGTCCTGAACGTCACGCGAGGCGGCGCGGCGAACGCAGACAATCGAACCAGCAGTTCGGTTTATGGCGGGGGCGCAGGCGGCATTAATGACGCGCTAGAGCGCGGGTCGACTGGCGGTTTCAGCCTTTACGCGGGGTATGGTGGTGAAACAACTTCCAACGACGGCGGCGACAGCGTTACCGACTTCTTGATCGACGGCGGGTTCCCTGGGGGCGGGGGTGGTGCTGTCATGACGCAACTGTCAGACGACACAGTTTCTGGCGCAGGCGGCGACGGCGTTGTCCGCGTCTGGTGCATTAAGGAGGGATGAAAAATGCCTATTATTGGTACGGCTGAGATACAATCGCAAGAGGCCCTGTCGCGTGGCGTGCTTGTCGATCACCTCGGCTATTTTGTGGCGCGCGTAGAGTGGACAGGCTCGCGACCAATGATCAACAAAACGGGCACGCCGCGCGAGGAGCGCCGCAGGTTGTTGACGCTCGACAAGAACCCAAACGCCGCCAACGTACCAAGTGTTAGTGCGCGGTGGGATTTTGAGGCGCTCGACTGGATCGTGCCCGTTGACGAGTTCGTGCTTGTCAACGAGGTGACGGGCGTACCTGTAAAACGGTTTAAGGGGTTCAAGGAGCGTTTACCGACTATCCCGAGCGGGCATGTTGTCGTTGACGATCCGTTCCCGAAGGCGCGCAGTTACCGACCTATCTATGATATGGAGGCGAAAGCCTTTGTGCCGCCGCGGCGCGTGGCGCTCGTCGATCCCGACGGCGTTGTGCAGAACGTCGTACTTGAGAACCCCAACCAAGGCACGCCGGACGCACCCGTGCCCGAGGGTTGGGAACGGTTCGACGATCGCGAGCCGTGGCCTACTGACGCCGACGGCAATGCAGTAGGCAAAGGCTTTTTGCGCAAGGGCGGAGTGTGGGAGCGGCCCGCAACTCCCAATTAGAAGGCAAAATAAAAAATGACTACCGAGACCGATATAGCGATCTTACGGCAGCAAGTGATCGAGTTGCAACGTGATGCAAAGGAGAGCAAAGCCGAGATCGCTAAGCTCAAGTCTTTGGACGAGAACCGCATGCGCTCGGGCTTGATCGGGCTCGTGGCCGTGGTGGGTAGCCTCATAACGTACATTTGGAACCTAAAGTTAGGCGGAAGTTGAGTTATGGAGCGTTTGTTTAATAGTTTGGTAGTGGTCGCAATGTTATTGGCCGCATACATTTTGACAGAGGTATACGCGGGACGGTTTGAGGGCCGAGCGTACCCCGTTGTCACGCAAGTTGCGTTTACCAAAATCGAGCCTGTCGGCGACACGCGGTCGCGTATTTACGGATCGTTCTACAAGGAGCGCGGGTCGTGTGATTTTGACGATATACAATTCTACCTCGGCCGACCGTGGCAGGGCGTGCGCGTTGATCGAGTGCTAGAGGAGGGGTCGAAAGAGCGGGGCGGCGGCTATGAAGATTTCGGCCCGTGGTTGGTACAGCTCGACGCCGAGCAATTTACGGGCCGATCCTATGCGGTTGTCGAGCACCGTTGTCACCCGTTCTGGAACACCAAGACGATTTTCTACAATCAAGAGGGAGTGAGGTAATCCAATGGCCGCAAGCAACTATCCAAAGGTTATGGCCGAGGTGTTCAAGCACGAGGGCGGCTACGTCGATCACCCGCGCGACCCAGGCGGCGCAACCAACCTCGGCATAACGCACCTCACGCTCGCGGCGCATCGTGGGCATCGCGTCACGAAAGCCGACGTTAAGGCGCTCGGCAAGCAAGAGGCCGAGAACATTTACCGCAAGAGCTATTGGGCCAAGGTCAACGGCGACCACCTGCCATACGGGTTCGACCTCGTGGCAATGGACGGCGCCGTAAACTCGGGCCCGTCGCGTGGCGCAAAGTGGTTGCAGATCGGCGTAGGCGCTACGGCCGACGGCAAAATAGGCGGCCAAACGATCGAGGCCGCGCGCCGCTCCGACGTGGGCGGGATCGAGCGTGCGTGCGACGCGCGTATGAGTTTTCTACGGGGCCTCAAACACTGGGGCACCTTTGGCAAGGGTTGGAGCCGTCGGGTAGCGTCCGTCGAGGCCGTGGGCACGCGTATGTGGCTCACAGCGGCCGAAGGCACCAAGGCGGCGCGTACGGGCATGCAGGAGCGTGCAGAGCGTGCCGTAACGCAGGCACAGGACGAACGGCGCGCAGGCGCCGCGCAGGTTGGCGCTACCTCGGGCGGTGGCGTTGGCGGGGCGACGTTGGCAGACTTGCCGACAGCGGCGATCATGGCCCTAGCTCTCGGGGCCGTGGTCGTCGCCGCTTTGCTCTTTATTCGGTCGCGCCGCAAGGCCGACTACCACGAGGCCCGCCGCGAGGCTTACGCGGCACATCAAGCGGAGTTATCAGATGCTTAAAGGGTACCGTACCATCACCGTAAACTTGCTCGCGACGCTACCCATGATCGCCGACGCAATCATCGCCCTAAATAGTGAGGGCCTCACCGACTTGATCCCGAGCGATTGGGTGCCGCTTTATACGCTCGGCGTGATCCTTGCCAACGTGTACTTGCGCACGATCACAACGACGCCGCTAGGGCGCAAGGCATAGGCCTATGTGGGGTGCCCTTGTAAAACTACTCACGGGCGGCGTGCTCGATCGCGTGCTCGCAACGGTGGACAAGAAAACCGAGGCGGGCACCGAGCGCAATAAACTGCGCGCCGACGTAATCCGCGCGCACATGCAAACCCGAGGCGATTACATGCGATCGGGCGGGTTCGTGTTGATGCTCTTGTTTGCGGTGCCGCTCGCCCTCTGGCACGGCCTTGTGATCTACGACAGCGCGCTAGGCTGTGCCGATTGCCTACTCGCAAACGATTGGACCGTAGCGGCCCTCCCTGCGCCTCTGGACGAGTGGGCAGGTATGATCGTGCTCTCGATCTTTGGCGTGATCGGCGTCGATCGTATTACCCGCAAATAAAAAGGCCGCGCCCGAGGGCGCGGCAGTCTAGGCATATAAGCGGAGGAACCGCCCACAGGAGCCTACACTCTACTCGATACAAACTGATACACAAGCCCTAGAGCGGGTCATTGACACTTACGGCTCCGTCCTCGATCGCACGCAGGCCCGCAAGGATCACGATATAAAGCGGCGAGCATATCTCGGGCGAGAAACCTACAAAGGCCTGCTGCCCGTCCTTGAACGACGAACGCGCAGTGCGGTTTAGGTCCATTGCAAACGCTCGGATATTGTCGTTTTCTGTTGGGCTGAGTGTGAGCGGTTCTTGATTTACCATTTTATCTAAATCAAACACTGTGTCTCGCTTTCTCGTGGGCCGCTCGGCCGAGGCGGTTAGAGAGCTCCTCTAGTTGCGCGGCAGTTGCGGTCGGGTGGTCACATACCGCAGCGTAGAGCACGGCTACGAGTTTGTCTGCAGATATTGCTTGCACGGCCTCGTGAGCCATTGCCGCAGCGGCTCGGTGCTCGGCGGCCTCACGGTCAGATCGCGTAGGGTACTGCGAAACCTTTTGTAGGAAACTCATATCGGTTTCGGGTTTACCGCCTCCTCGATCGTGTGGTCGATTGCTGCAACAAGGTACCGCTCGGGGGAGGTTGCCGAGCGGATACCGTCCCAAGGTACGATCTTGTCAGACGCGAAACCCGCGGCCGTTGTTATCTCGATCATAATACCCTCGGGCTTGACGATCAGGCGGCCGATCAAGGCCTTACGCCGCGCGGCTTGTATCTCTGCCAGATACTCGGCCGCGCATCTCAGGGAGTGGCTTATGTAGTCCATTGGTTCAATCCTTTCCGATCATAATGCGCGACTTGTCGTCAACGAGCACGCGTTCCTTGCCGTGGTTAGTGCACAGACGGCCGAGGCGGTCCTTGTAGAGCGGCCCGTCGAGCATGAGGGCGTCTATGTGCATTTTGTCTTTGCTTGTGGTGCCGTTGGCGTAGAGACGCACGTACCCGCCTCCAATGGCCGCAAACAGCTTGCTTTCGCGCTCGTACAGGTCGGCGACCTTGTAGACGCCGCCTTGCACGAGGATAACGGTTTCTCCTTCGATATGCTTAAACATTAGCGCGCATACTCCATGTCTTGTCTCTCTTTCGTAGGTTGGCTCAAACGGTGGTGAGGTCGATTGCCTCGTACTGCGGCCCCGTGAGGCCGCAGAGGGCGGTAATCGGTTAAAGTCCAAGCACGGCGAAAGTTACACCAAACAAGAACACGACGTAAAATATATCTCGGATCATACCTTACCTGCACATTCTGGGCCGAGGCCCCGTGCAATGCTCACAGGATCGGTGAGGCGACGGTTACAGCGGCCGCAACGGCCCTCGTGCCAGAACTCGGCGTCCTGCGGGAACTCGTTGCGCATGATGTGGCGCAGGAACCAATCGAGCGCCTTGAACCGCACGTCCTGCGCGTTGCCTTTCTTGCCTGCAAGAAGGCTCGGGCCATTATCCGCGTTGATGTAGCCGAGGTACTCGTAGTCGTCGTCGTTGTTCGGGCCCGTCAACGTAGAGGCAAAGTACACGTTGCCGTCTTTCTTGTTGCGCAGGCGGAACGTGTAGCGCGTGTGAGACTTGAGCGACACGAGCGTAAAGGTCGCGTTGCCGCCAAAGATGAAAGCGGCGATTGCAACGGGGTCGGTCATGTAGCCGTCGGGTGTCTGGTCGCCCTCGGCCGCGATGTTGGCGTCGGCGTCGTAATCAAACTGTGCGTTGAAGTGGTATTCGGCGTCGTCTTGGTGGGAGTAAAACATGGGTCGGCCCTTTTCTCTAGCTTGGCGCGGGGCCACAGCGGCCCCGCTAAGACGTTTCTACAGGATACAGACTACAAGCTCAAGAGCTTTTTTCGTAGGTCACGGCAAAGGCCTGCATGTCATGGCACGAGCGGCGCAGGCGTACGTCGTACCCGTCGTAGGTAAAGATCGCTTGTACCGTGTCCTCGTACCGTTCGGACCCGACACGAGTGAGGAGCTCATATTGCAGGCTCTCAGGCATACCCACGAGTATCGAGGGGTTGGCGATCCTTGCGATGTTGGAGCGGGTGTACCCTCGGTCCTCGCGCTCGATCCATTTAAGGCCGAGGACGCCGACGAAATACTCGCGGCCGTCGGCGGTCCAACATTTGCCGGACGAGCTCGGCTTGTGCGGCGTACGGAACCCTGCGAGCACGTGCCCGTTGTACGTGGTGCCGATCGTGGCGAGTTCGCGTGTGGTCTCAACTATCAGTTTCATATCTCTAGCTCCTAGCTATGGGGGTGCGGGGCCGAGGCCCCGCGTGTTGGTTTAGTCGGTGAGGCGCGTTTTGTCGTATACGGCCTTCCATTCGGCTGCATATTCTGCGTCAGCTTTGCGGGCTGCGATGCGGGCTGCGATTTTTTCTGCGGTTGTCATTGTAGTCTCTTTTCTCTAGCTATGGGGCGGCACCACGCCGCGGCCCTTGAGAGTACTATACAGACTACAGACTACAGCCGCAAGCACAATCTACACTAAATCGTAGAAAAACTCATCGCGACCCAAACGCACGACGGCGGGGCCGAGGCCCCGCGTGTTGGTTAAAGGTCTACGACTTCGATTACCATTGCGGCCTCTAGGGCGGCGCGGCGCTCGGCGTTCTTGGCTTTGGCCCATGTTTGGTATGCGTGCATATTCGATCCGCCCTCAAAGCCGTGCTGTTTGGCGTACGAGAACATAGAGGCGTAGGACGCACCTGCAAACAAACGTGTAGGGACGGTAAAGTAAGGACGCTCTACGCCGACGTGACGGCCCAAGAACCGCAAGTTGCCTGCGGCAGTCTTAGCGGCGGTACGTGCGTCGATGCTGTGCCCCGACATAAGGACCTCGCCCGAGGTTTTGCCCGTAACCATCCAAGCGGCTTTTACGGCGCGGTGGCCTTTGTAGGTGTCTGTGAAACCGTTGCTAAATGTGGATGTAATCGTCATTGTAATCTCTTTTCTCTAGCTATGGGGCGGCACCTCGCCGCGACCCTTGAGAGTGTTATACAGAATACAGACTACAGGCACAAGCACAATTTACACTAAATCGTAGAAAAATTCGTCGCGGCCCAAACGCACGACGGCGAGGGCGACGGTTACGTGCCCAATCTCGCCCGCCTCGGGGTTCCACCGCTCGGCCTTGAGCCAATCCTCGACCATGCGGCCGACGTAAAACGACAGTTGCGCGCCGCTCGTGCCGTGGTCGAACAACACAGGATCGGCCGCACCGATCCGCTTGAGCTTCATAATGTCGTCGGCGTGCGGGTCGTTATTGTCGATCAGGAGCTTACCCTCGAATAGTGCCCGCATTTTGTTGTCGAGGTCAGAAAGCGCCTTGCCGTGCAGGATCGTGCCCTCGGCCGTCAACACCTCGCAGGCTAGGTCGATATCGACCTCGACCATGCGTGCGGCGAGTACGCCGCTCGTGCCGTGTACTCGCACGACCGCGGGCATAGGGGCGGATTTGTAGCGTTGATAGAACATAGGTGGACCTCTCTAGGGTATGTCGTGGAATTTGCGCCACTTGGTTAGGTAAAGACCGACGGTAATAGCTGACATAGATGGCAGGCGCGCGCCGACTTCTTTAGGGGTAGGGCGTCGCCCGAGCGATCGGTACAGGGCGTCGGCCGTGTCCCACAGCTCGCGAGCGATTAGCCCCTCGGTCGGCTCGTGCACGCCGTTATGGGTGCGTCGCCCGATCGGCGGCCGCTTGTCGGTGAGGGCGACGGTGCTTTGTTTGCGGCGGGTGTCCGTGACCTTGGGCAGGCCTACGCTTTCGCGGTAGCGGGCGTAGTAGGTTTTCGCCGTGTTAGGTGTTACCCCGAGCTCTTTAAGCTCGGCCAAGATAGCGAGGCGGTCGTCGATCCGGCCGGACGCGTGGTAGCGTTCGCAGACAGACAGGCACACTTTTGCGGGCTCTTTAACCTTGGAGCGCGCCCATTGCGCCACGGGGCGCTTGGGGCGGGGCTGCAGGAGCGGGGTAGAGGGATCGGGCGCCGCAGGTCGTCGCGTCTCGTATTGGCTCACCAGCTCCCATTGGGCGGGCGTGAGCGTGCCCTCGTAACACCACACGACGAGCCCGAGCTCCGGCGTGACCTCGACCCGCGCCTGCGGCACGCGTTGCTTGAGCACCTTAGCGGCGTGCTCTGCGGCGGCACGCGATCGGTAACGCGTTGTCACGACTTGGCCTCTCTTTCGTACGGCTTTGTATGGCGATCGTGCAGGGGTAGAAACGCGACAACGGCCGACTTGTAGGCGCTCGGGTCGCTCCGCATTACGATACGCTCGACTTGGATACGCAAAAGCCTGCCCTTGGCGCTCTCAAGGCTGAGCGCGCCGAGGGTCCGCACGAGCTCATCTTCACGCTCTAGGGCGAGGGATTTTGTGACGGGGTTCGGACTACCCACGGCAAGCCACGCGCAAACGATCCGCCCGCCGAGGCCTTTCTGCGGGTGCCCTTTGGCCTCGGGCTCGGTGAGGCGGAACTTGTAGACCGTCTCGCCGAGCGTAGCAGTCTTTACGGCGTCAACGTACTCGGCTTGCCATATGCCGGACGGCACAAACTTCGGCGCGCTATAGTCCATTGGGGGCCTCCTTTGCGAGTTTCTCCTCGATCGCGGCGCGGATAAACTCGGCGCGCTCGCCCGTGAGGCTTGGCGGGGGCAGGCGGTCGAGGACGCTTTCGGGCACCCGTACCGTGATCACTTGTAACTTATCTTTCATATACTTAGCTCCTTGTCTGCAGCGTCTATTAACTCATCTTGCAAGCGGCCATGCGCCGCGAGATTACGGGCTACATTATCCTCTACTGTATTCTGTAATGCAAGCACCATTGCGACGACCTCCTCGCGCTGTCCTGTACGGGCTAGTCGGCGGTTGCCTTGCTCCCATAATTCTTGACTGTCCGGCAGGGTAAACCATACCGACGTAGAGCACCCGCCTACGTGCAGATTAAGGCCGTGCGCGGCGCTCGCGGGGTGCACCATAAGGACGCCGCCGTGTTTGAGCCAGCTATCGGCGTCCTCGATCGTGAGTATGTCGGGGTAACGCGCCTGCATCCGTTCGAGCTCGTGGCGAAAGCGGTAGAACACGAGGAGCGGCTCGCCCTGCATATCGTCGATAATATCCGACAGGGCCTCGATCTTGCCATCGTGGGCCTCGACATAGTGCGTGCGCTCGGGGTTGGTGTAGATCGCGCCCGAGCATAGCTGAAGGAGCTTGCCGCGTAGTGTTCCGGCCTCGGGTGCGAGTATCTCGTGCCCGTCGATCGTTACGCATAGATCGGCCTCAAGGGCGGCGTACTGGCGCCGGACGGCGGCAGGCGTAGCCACAGCCACGGGCACGACCTTAGCCTCGGCGGCGGCGCTCGATCGCGGCATAGAGTGGGCGTACCGAGCGGCCGCCTCGCGTACCTCGGTCTCGGCGCCTGAATTGGGCCGCCATATCCGCCGCTCTTTATCGACGGGGTGAAACCATCGCGCCTTAAAGTGGCCCATAGACGGCGCAAGCGGCGTGTGGTCGGGCGTGGCGGCGGCCATGTAGGTTTGCCCCCAAACGCCCATGATCGCGTTGCCGCGCGGCGTGCCCGTCATACCGATACGCACGGGGATATCGAGGATCGGGCGCCGCAGTTTCTTGAACCGTTGCGTGCCTGCCGCCTTGAGCTTGCTAACCTCGTCCATAAGGATCGAGCGGAAAGGCCACGGCGCACCCTTGAGCTCGTCGGCAAGCCACGGCAACAGCTCGTAGTTGATCAGGTAGAAGTCGGCCGAGGTGCCGAGGAGTTGCGCCCGCTTGGTCGGCGATCCGAATAGCAGGCAAGCCTCTAGGTGCGCGAGGTGCTCCCAACGTGCAAGCTCTTGCCGCCACACAAGCTCGGCAATCCTCTTGGTCGCGAGCACGAGCGTAGGGCCCTCGAATAGGCGCACGGCGGCCGTAGCCGCAACGACCGTTTTGCCACTCCCAGGCTTTGCCCAAAGGTTAGCGCGCCGCCTCTCTACGAGGGCATCAATCGCTTGGTTTTGTTCGGTCGATAGATCGTCGAGCTTTAGCAACTGCACCGAGGGCCTCCTGTGATGATCTGCACACGACGACGGTTTGACCGTCGGCGGCGAGTTGTTTGTGCCGTATCTTTTGAGCGGGCCGCAGTTTACCGTCGAGGGCCTTGAACTCGATCCAAATAACGGCGCGCGGATAACCTTTGCCGAGCGTCACGAGCCGATCGGGCCAGCCCTCTTGGCCGACCTTTATTGCGGTGCACCCGATCTTGAGTAGCTCGCGCACGGCCTTGGCCTCTATGGTACGTTCCAGCGTCATTGGTGGGGGCAGTTCTTGGGGTTGCGGGCCGACATGCCGCACCCGAAACAACGCGAACGGGGGTATGACTTACCCTCCTCGCGCAGACGCTCGCGGCAATTCTCGGGCCGAGGGTCTACGGGTACAAGCGACGCCTGCAGGGCGTCCCAAGTCGCCCGCATAACCTGCAGACGTTCTATAGTGGCTCCTTGTGTGAGTACCATGTGAGCGGCGTAGTTGAATTGTTGCTGCGGTTCGTTGGTCATATTATTGGCTCCAATAGTCGGGGGTTTCATTGCGCCGCGCAAAAGGCACATCGACGAGCTGCAGCTCGGGCGCGGGGGGTTCGGCGGCGAGGTCGAAGTCGTCGCGGTAGCGCAGGGCGTTGGCCTTGAACGGCTTATAATCGACGTGGTGGTGCCAACGGTTAAACTTCCACACGACGCGCGCTACGTCGGGGTGCAGGTCGGCGAGCATTTGGCTTTTGGGCTTGGTGCCCTCGTCCTCGTAGAAATCCGCAGTATTGCCGCCTTTCATGCGTTGCGTGGTGATCTTTTCTTGTAGGAACGCGTTTACCTGCAGGGTGCAATCGCCACGCTTGAGCACCCGTAACGAGAGGTCGGTGTCCTCGTTGTAGCGGCCGCGCCAACGTAGGCCGATCGCGTTGTGTATCAGGAGACAAGAATATATCCGTGTATTCGCCACGAACGGAGGCGCGGCGGCGGTGGCTTTGCAGAACGTGTGATAGTTGAGGCCCGCTAGGGGCACGTTGTCGTAGCGTTGCACGAACTTTTCGACCTCGGTAAAGCATACGCCCGATCGCACGGCTATGCGCGTGTTTTGGTGCAGGCGGTGAAAGTCGTATATATTGTCGTCCATTACCCAATGCCAAGCGGACCCGCTATCGCGCGCGTGATCTAGGGCGTAGTTGCGCGCGGCTCCGGCGCCTTTGCTTTTGGTGGCGCCGAGGTCGTCGCACGTGTCGTAGTCGTCGAGGTACTGGCGCGGCAGCACGAGGAGCCGATCGCGGCCGACCGTAGCCGCGTAGGCGTCAACCTGCGCATGCTCGACGATAACCTTGAACGGCACGCCCATAAGATCGAGGGCCGCTGCCGTCTTGCATTTGTCGGCGCGGTTCTTGCTCACAATGTAGATCGGGCTCAAGTCCATCGTTTTGATCCCGCGTCGCTATGGCTGTGCGGCCGATCAGGGAACCAAGCCGAGCGGGTTTTCGCGGTCAACTTGATACCCGTTCGCTCGGTAAACTCGATCATATCCCATTCGGTCTCGAACCGTAGTTGAATACACAAAAACGGGTCCTTTTTGCTTTGCTCGAAGTCGGGCATATTTACCCAATGATCTTTGGGGTCGTTTATCATTTGCGGTATCTCTCGGTCTGGAACGCCTCGACAGCGAGGGGAAAGTCGGTAAGCCAAGCGGGCGGGGTCTGCATAGCCTCCTCGAACTCGGCGTAGTTGTCGTCGTCGAGGCTCACCAGCTCGTCGTGCACGGTAAGGACGAGGGCGTGCCCTTTGGTGTCGAGGACGACCATAGCCTCGGCGATCACGTCGCGGGCCGTGGCCTGCACGATATGACCCGTCAGGGCGCCGCCGTAGATTTTGACGCGGCCGTAACCTGCGCCACTCTTGAGACGCCCGTAACAAGACCAATTCAGGCCGCGCCGTGTGGGCTCTTTCTTGACCTCGTAGTAGCGGAGCTTTCGCCCGCTCGGCAGTTTGATGTAGAACCGATCGGCGCGCGTAAACTTGATCGAGAGGCGGCCCTTTACGACGACGAACTCCTTGCCGACGTTGTTAGACGCATGCGCAAGCACGCGATCGAGGCGGCCCCAGAACTTGACCACGGCCGGAGCGTTCTTGCGGTAGGCGGCTACGATCGTATCGGCCTCCTCGCGCTCGATCTGCACGTCGTATGTCGTGTCGAGCATGCCCGTAAACCCGCCGCCGCCGAGACCATAGCCGCACCCGAGGACAGTTTGTTTACCCATGAACCGCTCGGAGCTCGTGATATCCTCGACGGGCTTGCCGTAGATTTTGGCCGCCATCATTTTGTAGGGGTCCTCGCCACGTGCAAAAGCCCCGAGTAGGTCCTTGTCGCCGACGATCCACGCGAGCAAGCGGGCCTCGATCTGTGAGTAGTCGCCAACGCTTAGGAGCGCGCCTAGCTTGGTGATCAGGCCGCGCAGGGCGTCGGCGATCGCCTGCAGGGTGTCGTCGCCGTAGAGGAGCTCTACGCCGCCGTCTATGTCGAGCACGTCAAAGAGCATGCGCTGCAGCTTACCCATACCGCGCGGGATATTCTGCGGCTGCACGCCACGGCCCGCAAAGCGGAGCGTGCGCTCGGCCGCGCCATACATAACGCCGTCGTGCACCGAGCCCGTTGTCTCTGCGCGCGCAATAAATTGCTTGAGCTTATCGACCGAGGTTTTCGCGAAGGTCTGCCGCGCGACGGCAACCTCGCGGTGCGCCTCGGGTATGGATGGGTCCTTGAGTAGGTCGCGCAACGGTGCTTTTGCGACGCTATCGAGGCCGAGGTGTTCGGCGATCTTTGCCGTTTGGCCGAGCGTGAACCCGTACCGATCCTCGATATCGGCCGACATAGCGGCCCGCACCCGTTGCACGATCCGCCACAGCTTGCGGGCGCTCGGCACGTCAACAGGGAACCCTCTGCGGTTCATCTTGTAGGTAGCCCAATATACGCGGGTCTCGAACTCGGACAGGGGCGGCATACGCTCCATTGCGTGCCGCATCCAGTGAACGTCCCAACCGCAATATGTGTACATCAAGGCAAAATCCTCGGCCTTGGTGTCCGGCCGCCAAAAGATATCGGGGTTTGCCTTGGACGGCTTGCGGGGCTTGGAGAGCTTGAGCATAGCCTTGTGGCCCTCTGCGTCCTTGGAGCCGCCAAAGAACCGCGCAAGGTCGTCGAGCCCTCCGGCAAGGCCTGCAGCACGCGCCACGGCGGCGCTATCGAGTAGGCGCTCGACTTCGATATCGAGGCCCAGAACGTAGCGGAATATCTTGGGCTCGAACTCGGCGTTGTGCACGCACACGAGTGTTTCAGGGTCGGACAGCAACGGGCACGCCGATAGCAGGTCCTCGAAGTATGTTTCGTCCCAATGGTAAATGCGGCCGTTACCCACGGCCCAACGCGCGCACATAATCTCGGTTGAGTGGTGACGTGCGTATGTGTCGGCGTCAACCTTGCGTAGGTCGAGCTCCGATCGCGTTTCTAAGTCCAAGAACAAGACACGCGAGAAGGTGCGACGAGCCGCTAGGCTCGCCGCGTTTATATGATCTGCAAACGGTATCATTAGCCGATTGCGAACCCGTCGTCGTCCTCGTCGTCGAGCTCCTCGAACTCCTCGTCGGCGTTCGCGGCACCTCCGAGGCGCTCGCCCTCTTTGACCTTTTGCAGGTTATTGAGGCCAAAGCTCACGCCCTTGTTTTCGGGCACTTCGAAAGCAAAGATTGCAATGGAGACGTTGCAGTAGCACCCGCTCCACAGTTCGCTTTCGTCGAGGATCGGTTGCACCTGACGGTCAACAACCTGCGGCTTACGCTTGGACGAGGTGTTGATGTAGTAGTGCCCCACATACTCGGGGTTGTCGTCGGCTTTGCCGTCCTCGTCGGCGTCGTGGAGCGGGTCGGTTTTCTTGCGCATGCTTGCCCATTTCTTACCGAACTTCTCCTCGCCCGCCTCGTCAATGGCGGCGTTGAGCTCTTTCACCTGCGGGTGATTGTGCGGGATCAACAGCGCCGTGCCGTAGCGTAGTTCGCCGTTCTTGTTTTCGCGCGGCTCGAACAGGTTAGCATAGCTCAAGCGGACGTTCTTTAGTTTGATCTTAATAGCCATTTTTAGGCCCTTTCTTTGTGATTGCCAT
>UPTN01000392.1_pt1 | contig 23472 bp, 23 predicted proteins | sample 2160111 | NCBI WGS metagenome assembly UPTN01 (sample SAMN06265058, study PRJEB28932) | marine metagenome | isolation source: Columbia River Estuary | place: USA:Columbia River Estuary, USA | collected 2014-05-05
GTCCTGTAACTTTGGACGTCCTGTAACACTGGGGAACTCGATCTGGTGAGGTTAAAATGCCTTACCAGATGAGATCATCGGGCACCGGATTTTCTTCTTCACCCTCGATCTCAGCGCCGCTGAGATCAGGAATGTGGTCGGCTGAAAACTGACGAATTTCTTCAATTTTATCTATCGGCAACATGTGATAATTTCCACTTAAGTAAACCACACCAAGCAAGCCGCTGTTAATTGCCTTGACCTGCTCAAGTGTTGCCAGAACGCTGCGGATTCGACCTTTATAGAGAAAATTCCGTTTGGTATCGGCATTTGTATCACGCACCGCGTGTTCTTTAATAATGGCCTGAATTTTTTGATTGATCTCGCGACGGGCGCGTTCCTCCTCGCGTTTGCGGGCAATCGCCTTTTCTTTCTCCTGCCGTTCGTTTTTACCACGAATCCTGTAGGCCTGATCAAGCGAAATTTCGCCTTGATTTTTCGGTTTTTCAGGCCGGGGCTTGCGGGGTTTTGGTTTTTGCGGCGCGGCTTTCTTCGGGGCAAGGCCCAGTGCCAGCAACTGATCTTTCAGACTATTACTCATATTGAATCAAATACTACGTTGAATGTTTGTGCCAGAGAACATGTAGTCAGGGAAAAGAAAAATGGCGCAGCTGAATTGTGGGCAACCAGGGGGTTGATGAAAACCCTCCCGGGTGACAATTCTAACTGCGCCATTATCGTACCTGGAATATTTTATCGCTTCAGTACGTTACTGAATTGATTTTATTCCTGCGTCTCTATATCCAGCAACTCTACTTCAAACACCAGTGTTGAGTTGGGAGGAATTGGACCGCCGCCGCCTTCGCCGTAAGCCAGCTCAGGAGCGATATAAAACATGAATTTGCTGCCGACAGGCATTAACTGAACACCTTCGGTCCAGCCTGCGATGACGCGATTCAAGCCAAAAGAGATAGGCTCGTTACGGGCATAGGAACTATCAAATTCAGTGCCGTCAAGCAGTGTGCCGCGGTAGTGAACCTTAACTGTATCGGTAGCTGCCGGCTTGGCGCCGTCACCCATCGTCACTACTTCGTACTGCAAGCCGGATGCGGTTGTCTGCACGCCTTCCTTGGTTTTGTTTTCAGCGAGGAACTTCTGACCTGCAATCAGGTTCTCCTGACCAGCGGCTGATGTTTCTGCCTGCTGCTCGGCCTGTCTTTTCTGAATGTATTCCTCACGCACGGCTGCGGCTTCTTCGGTCGTCATTGCCAACTCTTCGCCGTTGTAAGTTGCACGAATGGCATTGATCAGTGAATCCAGATCCACTTCCGCACCCTGCTCACGCAGCGATTTGCCAATGTCCATGCCGATGATATAACCCAGTTTTTGATTGTCTGTATTCAATTCAGTAGCCCATGTGTTTATTGAGAAAATAATAGCGGCCACTAACAGACCACAACGCTTAATAGAATTCATCCTGTCATTACTCCTTAAGTAACAGATTGCGAATTGTCCATGTTACTGACCACAGGCGCAAACAAAATGTTTCATTTGATTTCTTCGGTTATGCTTCGCACCATGAATATTCTTATTGTCACACTCATTTTATATCAACTGCTTTTGCTTGGCATCGGCTGGTGGGCCAGCAGAAGAACTTCCGACAATGAGGACTTCTATCTCGGCGGTCGCAAGCTGGGGGCAACGGTTGCGGCCCTTAGCGCTTCAGCGAGTTCATCGTCAGCATGGAGTCTGCTGGGTGTATCCGGCGCAGCCTATGCCTGGGGCCTGCCGGCCATCTGGTTGATTCCCTCCACCCTGCTGGGGTTTTTCATCAATTGGTTCTGGGTCGCCCCGCGCATGTGGCAACAGAGCCGCAAAAATAATGCTTTGACCTTGACAGAATTCCTCGCTGGCCCACCCGACGACCCGGCACGCCAGACCATCATGAGAATCGGCGCGGCAGTGATACTGTTCTCCTTTACCTTTTATGTCGCCGCACAATTCCAGGCTGCCGGTCACACCTTTGCCAGCGCGCTGAACCTGGAGCCATCAACCGCCATCATTCTGGGTGCATCCATCGTACTGGCCTACGTCATGCTCGGCGGGTTCTGGGCGGCGAGCATTACCGATAGCATGCAGGGCATACTGATGGCGCTGAGCGCCATATTGCTACCACTCACAGCCCTGGTCGCAGTAGGAGGGCCCGGTGCCTTGCTGGCCAGTCTTGATATGGAGGGCGTTTCAACTTTAGTCCTGTGGACACGACAGGAGAGCCTCGCCGCCGGCATAGGCTTTGTCATCGGCCTGGCAGGAATTGGCCTCGGTTATCCTGGCCAACCCCACGTCGTCAACCGGTTCATGGCAATGGAAGACAAGAACGCCATTCCAACCGCGCGCATGATAGCCATCATCTGGGCGGTTATTATTTATACCGGTATGGTTATCCTTGGTTGGTGTGGACGACTGTTGGTGTCTTCACTGGGTGACGGTGAACAGGTTTTGTTTGCGCTTGCCACCCTGCTCCTTCCATCGGTTCTGGCCGGGATCATGGTGTCCGCTATTTTGTCCGCTATCATGTCAACTGCTGACAGCCAACTGCTGGTGGCCGCATCCAGTGTCAGCCATGATTTGCGTAACGGAAAAACAGCCACCCGCGAAAGCCTCAGGCAATCACGCTGGGTGGTGTTGGTCATCGGCATGGCCGCCATCGCCCTGGCAATCTATTCCCCGGAAGCCATATTCAGCCGCGTCCTGTTTGCCTGGCAAGCGTTGGCAGCCGCCTTCGGTCCGCTGCTCATCATCACGCTGTGGCGCGGCCCCGTTCTCCCCAACTGGCGCGTTGCTGCCATGGCTACAGGTTTTACACTGACCGTCATTCTGAACTGGACCACCGATACACCCGGTGATATTGCCGAGCGCTATATTCCCATGCTGGCAGCCTTGCTATTGGCCTGGTACGGCAGCAGAAATAGCCGTTAGAGCCGGTTCACTTAAGTGGGAGCGTGTGCCCGTGTCGTCCGCGCTGACATATTGAGAAATCAGATTTTTCCTGCGACGTGGACATCGACGGTGCTTTACACATTCCTTACACGGGTATTCTTGATACTTGTAAGGAACACCTGCGTACACATCAGGATATAACCCCGATAACAAAAAACATTCACCCAATGTTGCATTTTATAATTCTAGTGTTATACTTCACTACAACACTACAAACAAATTGTTACATTGATGAGAAACGAAATGCTGAACTTACTTCCACATCACAGACGCCACATCCCGAACAAGCTGGCCATGTTTGCTGTTTTTTTATTGCTCATCAGCAGTGTTACCGGTTTTGAAGGCGACCAGAAATCATATTCTTCCAGTCAGGAGACGCTGGATTCAGTCAAGACTGAATCAGTAACCAACAGCGACGCGACCGAGCAAAAGCGGCGCGGCCTGAAACTGGGTTTGTTGCTTTTCCGGCGCGGATAAAAGAAACAGCATGAGCATCCAATGGAATGACAGCCAGCCTATTTACTGGCAACTTAGAGAGCGGACCATATCCATGATACTGGATGGCACACTGGCGGAAGGCGATGCCCTGCCCTCAGTTCGCGCGGTCGCATCCGACCTGCAACTCAATCCAATTACAGTTTCCAAGTCGTACCAAACGCTTGTCGATGACGACCTGGTCGAAAAGCGGCGCGGCCTGGGCATGTTCGTCTGCAGCGGCGCGCGGTTAAAACTGATGGAAAGTGAACGTCAAAAATTTCTCACTGAAGAATGGCCCGCCATGGTTACACGCATTCAACAACTGGGTCTTAATATCAACCAGCTACTCCAATCAGCAACAAAAGAAGAAGGCGACTCCTGATGAATCATGTCATTGAAGCGCGAGGATTGACCAAACGCTACAAACGCACCACTGCGGTCGACAATATCGACCTGCAAATTCCTGCTGGCAGGATTGTCGGTCTGATCGGTCCAAACGGTGCCGGTAAAACTTCAGCATTGAAGGCCATTCTCGGCTTGGCCACGTATGAAGGCCACTTAACTGTTCTTGGAAAAAACCCCTCCACTGACAGAGCCGCGCTGATGGAGGATGTCTGTTTCATCGCCGACGTTGCCGTGCTGCCGCGCTGGATTCGGGTCTCACAACTGATTGAGCTGACCGAAGACATTCACCCGAAATTCTCCAGGGAGAAATGCCTGAAGTACCTGTCTTCAACCAAGATCACGCTGGATCACCGCGTTAAGCAGTTATCCAAAGGCATGGTCGCGCAACTGCACCTGGCCATCGTCATGGCCATTGATGCCAAACTGCTAGTACTGGATGAACCCACACTGGGGCTGGATATCCTGTATCGCAAACAGTTTTACACCAACCTGTTAAACGACTACTTCGATGAGGAGCGCACCATCATCATCACCACCCATCAGGTTGAAGAAGTGGAACACATCCTTAGCGATCTGATCTTTATCCAGGACGGTCGCATCGCGCTCGACTGCAGCATGGAAAAAGTTCAGGAAAGTTTTGTCGAAGTAATGGTTGCACCCGACCAGGCCGCGACCGCCCGCGAACTGCACCCACTTTACGAACGTGAGTTGTTTGGAAAGCACATTTTTCTGTACAAAGACGTGAGCCGTGAGCAACTCAGGGAACTTGGGGAACTACATACGCCAAGCGTTGCTGACCTGTTTGTTGCTACCATGAGCGGAGGTGCCGCATGAACCGTTTAATGGCCCTGGTAAAACGTGAGTTTTGGGAAAACAAAGGTGCTTTCCGTACCACACCACTGGTTATTGGGGGCATATTTCTCATTGCCATGTTGATGTTCCTCATCACCTTCAATCATTTTGACAATGAGTTCCAGTCACTCAAAGAATTACTGCGTTTTATTGCGCAACAGGACGTTGAGCTACGCGGCAAAATTCTCTACGCGATATACCTCGAAACCTCCGTCATTTTTTCAATGGTGCTGGCCTTTGTTGTGTTTTTCTACCTGCTGGGTTCCTTATACGATGACCGCAAGGACCGCAGCATTCTGTTCTGGAAGTCACTGCCAGCCTCGGACACGTTGACCATCGGCTCAAAACTGCTTGCGGCCATGGTACTGGCGCCGTTAATTTTCTGGATCATTTATGTTTTAACCAGCATTGTAATCATGCTGCTGTTTTCCGTGGTCATCATGACACTGGGCGAGAACCCATGGACATTGTTCCTTAGCCTTGGCAACCCGTTCAAGGCCTGGAGCCTGGTCCTGTTGAGTTATTTTGCGCAGTCCATATGGGCCCTGCCCCTGTACGGCTGGTTGATGCTGGTATCCGCATTCGCGCCCCGCATACCGCTGCTGTTCGCAATCCTGCCGCCCGTGATCCTGGGCATATTGGAATTGTGGGTGGATTTTCTGCAGACCTTCACCCTCAATAAAAACCTGTTTGGTCTGTTTGGCCACTGGTTTGCCAACAGCCCGTTGGTCATATCGGCTGATCAGCACGGCAATGATGAGTTCGGGGCTGCACTGGGTATACCGCTCACAAGCGACTTTGATCACCAGGTCACCGCGGCCAATATGTTTGACCGGCTTTTTTCAACTGAAATGCTGGTCGGTCTGATCATTGCCGCGGTGTTCCTCACGGCCACATTGTGGCTGCGGCGGCGCGCCACCGAGAGTTAACACTGACAGGTAACTGACCATGCCTGACGGAAAGGCTTGAGCCCCAAACGGGATTAAGCATACCGGGTAACCGTATCACTCAGCCCGTGGTACAGTTACCCGGTATTTTTTTGTTTCCATTCTCATGAATGGAGAACCATTACTGACAAACTGCTTTCATGGTCACCAACACGAACAACAAACGATCAGCCCAATGGCTGGCGCTGCATTTTCCGCACCTCGCACTGGATCAGCACAACCGCACCCGTGAACATGAGCAGGAAAATACCCCGCAGGCCATCACCGATAGCCTTGCCGGCCGACAGTGCATCATCGACCATAATCAGGCCGCTGAACGCGTCGGTATTCATATCGGCATGCCGGTCGGCACTGCTTTAAGTCTGTCTGATTCACTACGGTTATCACCCCGCAACCAACGGGCGGAACAAGCGGCCTTGAAACGCCTTGCCAGTTGGTGTTATCAGTACAGCAGTCAGGTTTGTATTGTTACGCAGCGCAACAGCCTGTTACTGGAAGTTGCCGGAAGCCAGTGCTTGTTTGGCAATGCCGAGAACCTGACAGAGCGCCTCTGCACAGAACTGAAGCAACTGGGCTACCAGTCCGCCAGCGGTATTGCACCCACCCCGGAAGCGGCCCATCTTGCGGCCCGGCACGGTCTGCACATTCGCACCGTCGGCGCTATTCGTAGCCATATCGGCACACTCAGCATCGACAGCCTGAATTTACCACCCGCATCAATAAAAGCTTTAAAAAAAATGGGCTTTCGTACCGTTGCCGAAATACTCCGACTGCCAGTCAAGGCATTGTCGAGACGACTGGGACTGGCGGTCAGCGGCTACCTGGAACGTTTGCTGGGCCAGCGCCCCGACCCCTGCAAAACCTTCCACCCGTCCAATAACTTTTCAACCGGCATGGACCTGCCGGATACTGAAAGCACGCAAGGCCTGATATTTCCGCTGAACCGTTTGATACAAGAGTTATGCGGGGTATTGCGTGCCCATGACCGCGGTATACAAACGCTGCAAATTGACCTGCAGATAGGCGACAGCACAGAAACCATCCATCTGAATCTACACCAGACGACACGCTCTGAATCCCACTTGATGATGCTGCTGAGCGAACGTCTTGATCGACTACAATTATCACACCCGGCACGGCGCATCAGCCTGCAGGCCTTAAATTTTCTGCCATGTAAAGTCATCCAGGCCAGCCTGTTGGACCCGGTCGATAAACCCTCGACGGCAACCGACAGTACGATCATTGAACGCCTGCAGGCGCGACTGGGCGCAGAGTCTGTCAAAGGAATTAAAGGCCTGCAGGATCATCGCCCTGAACACAGTTGGGCATTGCGGGAGCTGGATGACGCGGCAACCTGCGCCGCACGACCGGACCGCCCGGCCTGGCTGTTGCCCGCGCCACAACGGTGCCGAATTGACAATTACCGCATATTGAAAGGGCCTGAACGCATAGAGTCCGGTTGGTGGGACGGCAAAGACTGCCGCAGGGACTATTTTGTTGTACGTGACTCAAGTGGCAGCACCCTGTGGGCTTTTCATGAGTACAAACCCCACCCCGGTTGGTATTTACAGGGCTTATTTTCATAAACCACCCGGCGAGACGGTCAAAGGAAATCCGCAACTATCAAAGTAACCGGCATATCGTCAAAAAGTACGTTCGCGGTTATGCTTAAAGAAGGCGCGGCGGCACTGCCGTTAGCGAGGACCGTTTAACCACGCCACAAAAAACTGTATCACATTGAATTATAGATATATTTTTTTATATTATTTACCCGGCCTGATGAAATATTCAAGCTATAATGCCGATATCTGAAAGAGGCGCAAAAAAACACGATGAATGCTTTGGGTAAACTGTTTCTGAAAGGGCTCGCGGTCGTCATACCCGTCACGCTGACACTGGCTATTCTCTGGTGGATGGCCACAGGCGCAGAACGGTTAATGGGTACAGTATTGAAATTCACCCTGCCCACCGGGTGGTACCTGCCAGGAATGGGACTGGTGTCCGGGCTTGCCCTCATTGCCTTGATTGGCCTGCTTTCACACGTCCTTATGTTCCAGCGACTTTTTAACCTGGGGGAAGCCATATTCCGCCGCCTGCCGCTGGTTAAAACCATTTACACCGCCATCAAAGACTTTATGGGCTATCTGAACCCGGATAAAGAAAGCAGCATGAATAAAGTGGTGTTGGTGCAACTGCCGGGTCAATCATTCCAGCTGATCGGCTTTGTAACACGCGAGCAGTTTGATGACCTGCCATTCAAACCGGCAGCCGAAGACCCGGTCGCCGTGTATATGCCCATGAGTTACCAGATTGGCGGCTACACCCTGTTCCTGTCACGAAGTATGCTGACGCCACTGGATATGCCCATTGAACAGGCCATGCGCCTGGTGCTGACCGGCGCTGTCACCAAGCATCGTGAAGAAAACACGGACGCAAGTACAGCATCCGACAAGTCGACAGGCTGACTATTTTTAGCCTGACCGTTTAGTGCCGTTCAATTCGAGTACAGCCAACAAACCACGTAAGACCAGGTCCTGCACGATCAAATCAAAAACGCCTGCGTTTTCAAACAAACCTGCAAACCCGCCGGTCGCGATCACTTTGGGCCGTTGACCCGCAAACTCTTCCTGTTGAATTCTGTGCATGATCTCCCGCAATGCCCCCAGGTGACCAAAGTACAAGCCCGATTGAATGCTCGAAGCCGTTGTACGACCAAGACAGACGTCCTTGCGGGTGATTTCTACCGAGCCGAGCTTTGAGGTACCGCTTTCGAGCGCCTGCATCGACATTTTCAAACCAGGCAGAATGACACCCCCATAATATGAGCGGTCTTTACCGACAGCACACAAAGTGGTGGCGGTGCCGAGATCCACGATGATCAGGTTTTCATCAGGTAGCAGGTCAACACCTGCGATGGCGTTGGCAATGCGGTCAGAACCCACTTCCAGCGGGTTGCGGTATTGGATTTTCAAACCGGTTTTAACACCGGCCTGGAGAATAAACGGACGAATATCGAAATATTTTTGACAGGCCGCGGAAATTCCATAAACCACTTCCGGCACCACGCTGCATAACGCTATTTCGCTCACCAGGTCAGGGTCAATCTTGTTTTCCCGCAATACGGAGCGAAAAAACAGACCGTATTCATCCGAGGACGAACCCAGTTTTGAAGCCTTGCGAAACGTCAGTAATACATCGTCTGCATCATAGACCCCACCGTAAATATGGCTGTTACCCACATCCAGACATAACTTCATTGGATCACCCCCATTAATTCATTCAATGTATTGGCCAGCGCTTCACCATCGGCACAATGAACCGGTTCCTGCGTGGGGGCATGCACACTGAACGTATGCGTCTCCCTGCTGATATCCGACAGGTCATTATGCACCACGGCATCAACACCGGAATCTTCAAATTGTTTCTTGATAGCTGCAATCTGCTGTCTTGGGTCTTTGGTATCGGTTAACTTGAAACCGACTACACTGACTGCCGGATTTTTCGACCAACTCCTGATGCTGTCCAGTAATTTCGGGTTGCGTTTAAGCTGTAGCAACAGATCCGAACCGGAAGAAAGTTTACCGGACTGACTATCCAGCGCAACGCCATCACCGGTCAAAACAGCGGCAATGCTGAAATCACTCACAGCCGCGGCGTGAATAACCATATCGTAATCATCTGCGGCGAGCAGTTTGCGAAGTTGCTCCTCAAGATCGGTAAAGCTGTAATACCGTTCTGTCAGGGCAACCCGGCCTGGTTCAATGGCATCCTCAGCCCCCAGCCAGGTCACCGTGTGGCCAGCTCTGGTCAGCGCATCGGCTAAGCCTGCCGCGGTGCGTCCGCTGCTCATATTTCCGATATAACGTACCGAATCAATTCGCTCCCGGGTTCCCCCGGCGGTGATCAGCACACGCTTGCCCGGTGCCTTGCGCTCAGGCAACAGCAAACCCTCCACTGTTGTCATAATTTCAGCGGGCTCAAGCATTCTGCCCTCGCCCAATTCACCACAGGCAAGCTCGCCCGTACCAACGGGAAGCACATGAATACCCCAGCGCCGCAAACGACCTATGCTCTCCTGAGTTGCCGGATAGCGCCACATACGTGTATTCATAGCAGGCGCCACCACCATCGGCTTATCCTGCCCGTAAGCAGCCTGCCACACGGTTGTAACCGCATCATCGGCAATACCGGCCGATAATTTATTGATCAGGTTGGAGGTCGCAGGGGCAGCAACAATGATATCTGCCCAACGCCCCAGGGCAATATGCTCCATGGCATCACCCGGGGCAAAAACATTATCAAATACAAACTCCGCGCCCAACCCCTGCAAAGTGGCATGACCAACAAACTCCGCAACACTGCGGGTGCACACAACACGAACCGCAAAACCACGCTTGCTCCATTCCGAGATCAGCGACGATGCCTTGGCACAGGCAATAGAGCCAGACATCAACAGCAGGATGTTGCGTGAACCCTGTTTCAGTTCAGATCGGGACATTATCAATCAACCTCGTATTACCAAGACGCACGGCGGCCAGACGACGATTTTTGATGTCCTCGACATAGTCGACCTCGAAACCCAGCCTGACCAATGCATCGCGGGCTTCAGCGGCGCTACGGCTTGTCTTTAACGTTGCATACAGTGAAGGCGCCTGGTCTCTTTCTTTTTTATTCAGACGCTGGTTACGTGAGCTCATGGCCAGCCCGTCCGCTTCACGCACCGTTACGCAGGCAACAATATTTATTGGCATAAAAAATGCCGCGACCATGTCTCGAATCAGTTGTAACTGCTGGTAGTCTTTTTCGCCAAAATAGGCGTTGTCGGGTCTAACCAGGTTCAGCAAGCGCATGACCACGGTCAGTACGCCATCGAAATGTCCTGGACGGTGGGCACCGCAAAGGTGCTGACTAAACTTACTTTCGCTAACTTTGAACCGATATTTATCCGCATAGACCTGAGCCGCATCCGGCATTAATACCGCATCGACACCGGCCTTTTCAAGCTGCTCGAGATCTGCCTGGTAATGGGTTGGATAGGCCTCAAAATCCTGTTTATCATCAAACTGTTCTGGATTAACAAAGATGCTGACAATGGTGTAGTCGTTATTTTTCCGACTGGCTTCAACCAACGCGAGGTGCCCCGAATGCAATGCGCCCATGGTAGGGACAAATCCAATCGAGCCTGCCAACAATGTTTCGCGATAAGCTTGCCATTGTGCAATAGACGACAGCACCTTCATTGCCCGTAACTCTCCTCCGCGGCAGGAAACTGTCCGCTTTTCACATCACTCGCGTAGGTATTGAAGGCATCCAGTAACAACTGCCTGCCGTCAAGATATTGACGTACAAACTTCGGCTTGAAATCAACGGATAAACCCAGCAGATCCTGAAATACCAGTACCTGCCCATCCGTATGAGCACCGGCGCCGATACCAATCACCGGGATCGTCAGTGACGCTGTAATTTCGGCAGCCAGTGCTTCAGGGACACATTCCAGCACCAACGCAAAACAACCTGCCTGTTCACAGGCCAGCGCCTCTTCCTTAAGCGCTTCGGCGGCGCGGTCGTTACGTCCCTGCACCTTAAAACCACCCAGTTGATTAACCGATTGGGGCGTCAAGCCAAGATGTCCCATCACGGGCACACCCGATTTGACGATATGGGCAATGCTGTCGCTGTTGCCTTCAATGCCTTCCAGCTTGATCGCGTGGGCACCCGCTTGCATGACACTGGCAACGGCGCGCATGGTATCGGGCAGTGACTGACGGTAAGACAGGAACGGCATATCGCCAACGATGAATTTGTTTTTTGTCCCTCGGGCAACGCTTTCAGTGTGTCGGCAAATCATGTCGATATCCGCCGGAATCGTTGTATCGTGCCCATGCATCACCATGGCCGCGCTGTCGCCAACCAGGATGACATCGACATCGGAATCCTGCACGATGCGCGCGGAGGTGTAGTCATAACAGGTCAGCATGACTATTTTTTCTGAACGGTTTTTATAAGCCTGAAAATCAAGCACGTTCATGATAATTGCCCCAATTTAATCTGTTCGTTTGATAATTGCGCCGGATACGCATCCTGCATATCAGTACATTGATAAAAGCGTAAAAAAGCAGCGTACAAATCCTGTAGCGGATCACCATCGAGTGCCTGCAAATTACGCGCTATGGTCTGCTGGTCATTACGCGCCAACGGACCGGTCAATGCCGTTTCCGGCGTGTTGATAAAATTACCGGTAACCTGCGTCAGGTAAGGGTGTAATGTGCCCGCGGGCAGTTCAAGTTGTTGTTCAAAACGCTCTGAAACACCTTTCCATAAGAGTTGGGAAAAGTTCCCGGCCATGACACACATGGCGTGGTAGCGGGCTTTGTCTTTAACGTTGATCGCAAAACTCGGGTTGGGCAGGTTTGGAAACAACGTACTAAAACCATGCCCCGCCTCAAGCATGAAGGGGACCGATTGATAAGTTTCCAGGTCGTAAAGGTTCTCTGCAAAAGTCATCAACGGATGTGCCCCGGCAACACCGGGAATGCTCAAAGCTCCGCTGCAGTGAATCAGCTGTTTTTCATGCAGAAAAGGATACTGTTTCAGCAAAGCGCCAATGGCACTGTCTGAAACCAGCAACAAAACACGATCCGCATCAGCAATCGTCTTGCGCAAACGCTGCTCAGCAGCAGGCAAATCAAAGGTATTAAACGATGACTGACGGTCACGGACCCAACGGGTATGCGGTATTTTCAAGAGCTGAAAATAATGTGAGAAATGGCGCGCAAGCCTGCCGCCACCAACAATTGCGTAATTAACCATAGCGGTACCTGTCCTCCGGGGATCAAGTCCTGTTAACCCAGGCCTGCAAAAGCAGAGCCAACCTATCGCCTTCTTTCCCGAATGGGTAACCGCCATGAATGGTCAGTTCAATTATTTCGGTGAAACAAAGCGTTGCATTCATTGTACCTCATAACACGAATGTACGGCTATTCACGTTTTGGCGCGTTCATTGAACGAAGATGTGCCAGCGTGCGCAAATAAAGCTCAACTCAATTTGCTTTTAATTATTTTACTGTATATATATACAGTATGTATTCACCGCATAAAACCAACCACTACGCAGAACTGGTTTGCACCAGCAATTTCACCTTTCTCAACGGCGCGTCACACCCACAGGAGCTGGTCGCGCGGGCAGCTGAACTGGGTTATTGCGCCATCGCGGTGACCGATGAGTGTTCATTGGCCGGAATTGTGCGCGCCTTTGAAGAGACCCGACGCTGCCGGCAGCAGGGGCAACCCATTGACCTCATCGCCGGTAGTCTGTTCAGGCTGGAAAATGGCTCTCGACTGGTACTGCTGGCTACTGACGGCACCGGCTACGCGCAGTTATGCACGCTGATTACACGAGGGCGGCGTAATGCGCCCAAAGGCAACTATGAATTACCCGACCCTGTTTTTGAAAAAAACCTCGATCATTGTCTGGCATTGTGGCTGCCAGACACGGAGGGCACACAAACTGAAGACGATATATTGACCGCGCACTGGGTGGCCTCACACTTTCCGGAAAGAAGTTGGCTGGCCATTAACCTCAGCATGGGTGCCGATGACCGCACACACATGGCCCGTTTGATCGGCGTGGCCGAGGCTGCGGGTTTGCCGGTGACCGCCTGTGGTGATGTGCAAATGCATATTCGTTCGCGGCGTATGCTGCACGATTTGCTGGCAGCCATACGGTATGGCTGCACCCTCCCGGAACTCGGTTACCGCGCCCTGCCCTCCGGTGAACGGCATCTGCGCAGCCGCCAACATCTCGGTGAAATATATCGACAGCAACTACTGGCCGAAACGGTGCGTATTGCCCAACGCTGCCACTTCCGTCTGGACCAGTTAAATTACAAGTACCCACGTGAAGTCGTACCTCAGGGCGTGAGCAGTGCCGCACATTTACGGGCGCTCACCGAAGCCGGTATCAGGCAACGCTGGCCAGCAGGTATTGACAAAAAACTGCGCCAGCAGATCGAGCACGAACTGGAGTTGATCTCGGCCCTGCGCTATGAATCTTACTTTCTGACAGTACATGACATTGTCCAGTTCGCACGCAGCCAGGGCATCCTGTGCCAGGGCCGTGGCTCCGCTGCCAACTCTGCCGTCTGTTACTGCCTGGGCATTACCGAGGTAGATCCCGCGCGCATGAATATGCTGTTTGAACGTTTCATCTCCAGGGACCGCGATGAGCCACCGGATATCGATGTCGATTTCGAACACGAACGCCGCGAAGAGGTTATCCAGTACATCTACCGAAAATACGGACGCGAACGCGCGGCCCTGGCGGCCACGGTCATCTGTTACCGGCCGCGAAGTGCCATCCGGGACGCCGGCAAAGCACTGGGATTCAGCCCCGGACAAATCACCCGACTGACACGCAATATGTCTTGGTGGGATGAACCGGATCATTTGGTTGCCACGCAAAACCAGGCGGATGGCGATGAAACCAGCGACCCACTAAAAAACCCGTCAGGGGCAGCAGGTCAAACCGAAGACCGGCCTGCCAATACACTGAAAAACCGCCAATTGCGGTATCTGGCACAAAGCCTCATTGGTTTCCCCCGCCACCTGTCGCAACATGTTGGCGGCTTCATCATTTCCGAAAACACGTTGGCGACGCTGGTGCCAATAGAGAATGCGGCGATGGCAGACCGCACCATCATCCAATGGGACAAAGACGACCTGGAGACCCTGGGCCTGCTTAAAGTGGACTGCCTGGCACTGGGTATGCTGACCGCCATTCACCGCTGTCTTAATCTGGTGAATGATTTTCATAAACTCGATATGGGCCTTTCTGACGTACCCGCCGAAGACCCTGAAACCTACAAAATGATTCAGAAAGCCGACACCATCGGTGTATTCCAGATCGAATCACGTGCGCAAATGGCCATGTTGCCGCGCCTGAAACCAGCCTGTTTTTACGATCTGGTCATCGAGGTCGCAATTGTCAGACCCGGCCCCATACAGGGCAACATGGTGCACCCTTACCTGCAACGCCGCCGCGGAGAGACGTCGGTGGTATATCCGTCAGAGGCCTTGCGCAAAGTATTGCAACGCACCCTGGGCGTGCCGATTTTTCAGGAACAGGTCATGCAAATTGCCATGGTGGCTGCCGGCTTCAGTGGCTCCGAAGCCGATGTTTTACGGCGTTCAATGGCCGCGTGGGCTCGCCGTGGGGGTATGGAGCATATGCGCCAACGGCTGATCAGCGGTATGTTGGAGCGGGGTTATCAGCAGGCTTTTGCGGAGCAGGTATTCGAACAAATCAAGGGCTTCGGTGAATACGGTTTTCCAGAATCGCACGCTGCCAGCTTTGCATTGCTGGTTTATGTGTCTGCCTGGTTAAAGCGCCACCACCCTGCGGCATTCGCCTGCGCGTTGCTCAATTCACAACCCATGGGGTTTTATCAACCCGCACAACTCGTACAGGACGCCCGTCGACACGGTGTCACCGTATTGCCGGTCGATATCCGTTATAGCCACTGGGATTGCGCACTGGAACGCAGCCCGCAAAACACACCCCGGTTACGACTGGGGCTACGTCTGGTTAAAGGGCTCGGGCAACAGACAGCTGAACGTGTTACCGGGGCGCGCAGTCATGGCCTGTTCAAGAGCCCACAGGATCTTTGCAACCGCGCCCAATTAAACCGGCGCGAACTTGCCGTGCTCGCAGAAGCCGCGGCACTTAAAGGCATTGCTGGTCACCGCCACCGCGCGCGCTGGGAGATAGCAGCGACAGAGAAGCAACCTGCCGACCTGCTTCAGGGCATCGCCCGCAAAGATGACGCAACTACGATCCGCCCAGCCTCCGAAAACGATGATATGCGGGCCGATTATGCCTCCACCGGCCTCACACTCGGGCGCCACCCGGTGGCGCTGATACGCAACATTTTGCGGCAACGGCGAGCTTGTACGGCACAACAACTATTGAGCATGAAACACGGTACCCGCGCACGTGCCTGTGGATTGGTCACCATGCGGCAGCGCCCCATGACCGCCAACGGCACCATCTTCCTGACACTGGAAGACGAAACCGGCCATGTCAATGTTGTCGTGTGGCAACGATTATGGGAACGGCAGCGTAATATTGTTCTTAACGCATCACTGATCGCAGTGGACGGAATAATGGAAAGTGACGGCGAGGTTTTCCACCTGATTGCCGGGCAGCTACATGATTTCGATGGCCTGGCAAAAGGACTGCAGACCCGTTCCCGGGACTTTTGTTGATCAATTAAAATCAACATCAATACCCGCATGGAAAGCGCTTTGCGTATTTTTTAATGCCATAACAAGCATTTGGCTTGCTTGTAAACTATCGGTATAATCGCCCGCTACTTATTAAACACCAACTGTGGTCACTCATATGTTTATTCGAAAAGCCCTGTTTAGCCTGCTGCTGTGCGTAGCATCCACTCATGTTTTTGCGGACGGAGATTACGCGGCAGGCAAGATAAAAGCCTACACGTGTACTGGTTGTCACGGCATTATCGGCTATAACAACACCTATCCAACCTATCATGTTCCCCGGATCGGTGGACAAAACATGGAATACCTGGTCATCGCGTTACAGGCATTCAAGTCGGGTGAACGCCAGCACAAAAGCATGAACCTGCAGGCCCAAGCACTTTCGGATCAGGATATTGAAGACATCTCTGTATACCTTGCCGCACAATCCAACACGGGTGCTGAATAAAATGACCAGAATCCAATATTTAGTCACAGTCGCCTTATTCTCATTTGCCCCTGCCATAGCATTTTCTGCGGGTAATGCCGCAGAAGGGCAAAACAAATCGGCAGTTTGCCAAACCTGTCATGGCGCAACGGGAAAAAGTGTCCAACCAATTTACCCCAACCTCGCCGGGCAACATCAGGACTACCTGAGCAAAACCCTATACGATTTCCGTGACGGAAGCCGGAAAAACGCGCTCATGAATGGATTTGCCGCCAACCTGAGCGACACCGACATCGAAGACATCGCCGCATGGTATGCAAGCCAAAGCGGTCTTATCGAAATCACCGACAAATAAACATTCGCGCATAAAAAACGCCGACCGCCATGGGCGGTCAGCGTGCTTTGTATCGCTTAATCAGGGTTTATTTGTAATAAGGGTTATCGCCACTGGCATGATCTGTGGCATCAATAACCGCTGTAATTTCGGGAAAGTATTCTTTGAGCGTCTTTTCGATACCATCTTGCAGCGTGACATTCACCATGCCGCAGCCGTGACAGCCACCGCCAAAACGCAGCACCACTTCATTCGCTTCGGTGATCAGCTCAAGCTCAACCATACCGCCGTGCGATGCCAGACCCGGATTGATTTCCGACTCCAACACCCAGTTCACTTTCTCAACCAGGTCGGATGAATCTTCCGGTTTGGTTCCTTTGATTCCCGGTGCTTTGATGGTCAACTGACCACCCGCGTCATTCTTTTCAAAATCGATTTTGGCATTCTCAAGCCAGCGTTCACTGCCGACAGGGACGTACAAATTGAACTGATCGTATTTGAACTCGAGTTCTTCTACGCCAGATTTACCCGGAACATGAAACTGCAAATCACAGGCAGCCAACGGCGTGCCCGGTTTGACCACCGTCAAATAAAGACCCGCGTCGTCCATTTCCTGCTGTGCTATCAATCTCCCAAAGTATTCCTGGGCGCTTTTAGTAATCTCAATCATTTAAATTCCAATCATCAGTTCCGGGCGACAGAATCATCAACCCCACAAGCTGCGTACAAGGCTTTTGCAAGCATCGGCAGCGAAATATCAAGACGCCAATCCATACCAGAATGGGTGCCGTCGAACTCTTCGTAATGGTGTCCGACAGTCAACTTTTCAAGGCGCTTTATCAGTGCACGGGTTCCGTACTGGATGTTGTACTGATCGCGACTGCCAACATCAATATAAAGCAACCTCAACTCAGCGAGTTGCCGCGCGTATGCGTCAACCAGGTTCAGCGGGTCATGACGCAACCACTGATTCCAGCGGAGATTGTCCAGTTCACAGGTATGTATGTCAAATGGTAACTGGATAGCGGTTTCCGGGCTGTCACCAGGGTCATAACTGGCCGCCATTGCCAAAGTCATCAGAGTGGAGTAATCCGGTGAACCCGGAGATTTTTTGCGCCAAAAGTTTTTCAAAAAACGATATGGATCACCTTTAAGGGCAGATAGCTCTGCTGCTGCGCGTGGGAATTCCGGCCGATACACCCACTCAAACCCAACATCACCGGCATGCGATGCTACCCCGCCCCAAATGTCAGGGAAGTACATGGCATGAACGAGCGCGCCGTAACCACCAGAAGATTTACCGAAAACGCCACGACCATCGCGATGATCAACAACGTTGGCACGGTCTGACAGAAACGGCACCAACTCTTCAACCACGTAATCGGCATAACGGCCAACCGCAGATGAATTCACATACTGGTTACCGCCAAGCGAACTGTAACAATCAGGCATAGGCACGACCACCGGCGGCATTTCGCCACTGCCAATCAAGCGGTCCAGGCGCTGCGGCAGGCTCTCACCCTGGTTTCTCCAGTTCAAGTGACCGGGGCCCGAATTGGTGAAGGCCGCAAAATCCCACAAGGCTACAAAAGGCGAGCCAGACTCAGTGTACCCAGGCGGCAGGTAAACGTTGAAATCGCGTTCAAAGGGATCTGACCAGATATTGCCTTGCAATACATCGGATTGGTGCTTGAAACAGACAATCTTACCCTGAGGCCATTCGGGTTGGGGTCGGACAACCATAGGCCCTACGACTTCCTCAGGCTTTCAAAATAAGATAATAAATCATTGCGCAGATCATCATGCTCAAGCGCATAATCAACTGTAGCGCGAATAAATCCCTGACGGCTTCCACAATCGTAACGTACACCCTCAAAGGCATGTGCCAACAAGGGTTGGGTCGCTAGTTGAGCGGCGATTGCGTCTGTTAGCTGAATCTCACCGCCGACACCGGCACGCACCGACTCAAGCAATGTGAATATCTCGGCGGGCAGAATATACCGCCCAACCACACCCAGGTTCGATGGCGCAAGCTCAGGCACGGGTTTCTCTACAATCTCACGGATATAATTTCGCCCGGTGTGGTCTTTACGAATGGAAACGATGCCGTAACGATCGGTCATGGATGCAGGAATCTCCTGAACACCAATACTGCCGGCACCCGTGGCGTGATACTCATCGACCATTTGCTTCAAACAACCGCGTTGTGGCGAGCGGATCAGATCATCTGCCAGCATGACCGCGAACGCTTCATCGCCTACCAATTGCTTGGCGCACCAAACGGCATGACCAAGGCCCAGTGCCTTTTCCTGAATCACGTATTCGGTTGTTATGTGTGATGGAATAATTTCGTGGATGAGTTTAAACAGTTCATCTTTTCCACCTTCAAGCAAAATATCCTGCAACGCCTCATCGGGCTCGAAGTGATCAAGAATTGCTCTCTTTTTATGACTGGTCACAAAAATAATCGTATCAATGCCGGCCTCAACAGCTTCTTCAACCGCATACTGGATCAGCGGTTTATCAACAATTGGCAACATTTCTTTGGGAATGGCTTTGGTCGCCGGCAGGAAGCGGGTTCCGAGGCCTGCTACTGGAAACACGACCTTGCGGATAGGCGGATACTCAGACATGAATAATCAACTGCTTTTATGGATAGGAATGACCTTTGCGGGCTCCGTATTGAAACCGGATTTCGCAAGTTCGGGCACCAGGCGGACCAACGCCTGCTGTAATCGCTTGGTGTCATAACGTCTGACCGCCAGTTCAGAGCTTCTTAATTCTGCGCGTAACTCATCCCAGTCCGCTTCGCGTGGATGAGCCAACAGGATTTTTTCATGTGTGGTCTGCTCATAAGGTTCAAGCTCATGGAATAACTGCTCAAACAATTTTTCGCCAGGCCGTAATCCGGTATAGATAATTTCGATATCGCGCCCCGGTTCCTTGCCGGCAAGCCGGATCAAGTGTTCGGCGAGATAGGTGATATTGACCGGCTCACCCATATCCAGAACATATATTTCACCGCCATTGCCCAACACTGCGGCCTGCATGATCAACTGACTGGCCTCTGATATTGTCATGAAGTAACGGGATATTTCCGGGTGGGTGACCGTCACCGGACCACCTTTGGCAATCTGTTCCTGGAACAACGGCACCACACTGCCATTTGAATTCAATACATTGCCAAAGCGAACCGTTATGAACCGTGTATTTGATCGGGCGTTCATGTTTTGGCAGTACATTTCGGCGACCCGTTTGGTTGCCCCCATGATATTCGCCGGATTGACCGCCTTGTCTGTGGAAATCAACACAAAAGTTCCGACCCCGTGGCGCTCGGCTGCCTCTGCAACGCGCATGGTGCCAAATACGTTATTACGGAAAGCCTCGCGAATTTGAGTCTGCAATATGGGCAGGTGCTTGTAAGCCGCCGCGTGGAATACCACGTCTGGCTTGTAATCCCCTATTACTTTTTCAACCGTGGCGGGGTCACAAATGTCACCGAGAATGGAATAAAACACCAGGTCATGGTATTCACTGCGTAATTCGTGATCGATCCGGTATAAAGAATATTCGCTGTGATCTACAACGATGATTTCAATTGGGTTCAGGCGTGCAATCTGACGGCATAGCTCGGAACCAATCGAGCCACCACCACCGGTGATCATCACCCGCTTACCTACCAAACCTTCGCGAATGGATTCCCACTCCAGCGAGACCGGGTCGCGGCCGAGAAGATCGTCAATAACCACTCGCTTGAGGTCACCGATATTGGTCGCCTTCGAGCCAAGATCCTGCAGGGTTGGCAGCGTGCGAAATTCTATTTCGCTAAGCTCACAAACCTCAACGATGCGTTGCATCTCCTGGTTGCTCGCTGATGGCATTGCGATAATTGCCAGATCTGCGTTTTTGTTGAGTCCAATCCGGGGTAACTGATCGATAGCGCCAAGTACGGGAACACCATGCACCTGCGCTCCACGCAGGCGTTTGTCGTCATCCATAAAGCCGATGACTTCAAAACCGCCACGCCGGCGCAGTTCTCTTTCAAGCATTGCCCCGGACCGACCGGCCCCCAAAATCAGGACACGTTTGAACCCCTTGCCTGACGGCGCTGCTGAAACGCGGGAGTCCTTCCAAAACCGGTAACACATTCTGGGCAGCCCCAACAACACGAACAACAACGCTGGATAAAGCAGTATCGTCGGCATCCACTGACTGATCGCCGAACCCTCAATCAAGGCCAGAACACTCACAACAGCAACGGTTCCAAAAGCACTGGCGCGCACGATATTCCACAAATCCTGAAAACTTGCAAAGCGCCACAAGCCTTTATAAAGACCTGTAGCCCAAAGCACACTTCCTTGCAGCACAAGGACAATGAGCAGGCCGGTCAAGGTGGAAAGATTGTGGGTAAAAGGTGTCGCAGAGGTACTTTCAATCAACCAGACAGCGGCAAGCCACGCTACCACGACCATGCAAAAATCATGAACGATAACAGCTGCGCGCGGGTGTCGAATAATATCGATAATCCGTTTCATTTGAATTGCGCTGTAGCAAACATCCCGAGTCTCCGATTTGCAATGTGCCAGCATACACCGAGTGTTAACACCGTCAGTCCTGCTGCCACAATGGCATATTGCGGATATATTTCTGCCAGCAAAATAGCTGGTAGTACCAAAATCACGTTGATGGCCTGATAAACCATCAGTACTTTTCGGTGTGACCACCCCTGAGCGATCAACCGTTGGTAAACGTGCTGGGCGTGCGCAGTATACCACCGCTCCCCACGGAATACCCTTGCGACCAACGTCATCGTTGAGTCAACGATGAAGACCGACATAATGAGAATAGCCACGGATAAATTCAACACGCCCGACTGCACGCCATAGACTGCAAATGAAGCGAATATGAAACCCAGGGGAACACTGGCCACATCCCCCATAAAGACCCGTGCCCGTGGGAAATTTAGCGGTAAAAAACCTGCGCTTGCCGCCGCAACTGCGAGGGCTATCAGAGCCATTGCAGACTCATCGCCGGCGTGAAAAATCACCGCCATCACCAGTCCTGCAAACACACCTTGGAAACCCGCCATACCGTTACTGCCGTCCATGAAATTGTACAGATTCATCATCCAGACCATTGCCAGAACCGCACTTGCAAATAACCCGGCACCTGCCAACGAAATTTCAAACCAACCATAGCCTAACAACCAAAGACTGACTGCAAGCTGAACCAAAAGGCGAATAAGAGATGGTACCGGTGATTTATCATCGCGCCACCCAACGATTGTCAACAGCACGATACATGGCAGCATTTTCTGCCACCAAAAATCAGGTATGAAAAAAAACCATTGCAGACATAAAGATGCCGCGGCAAGACTGAATATTATCCCCAAACCACCGCCGGCGGGTGTTGCAACCGCGTGACTTTGACGTTCTCCGGGGAGCGCAATAAGACCAGATCGTTCAGCTATGAGCATGGCCGCGTAACAACTGAAGTAACTCAATACTACCGTGAGCAGGCCAATTACAATCCAGCCATATACCGATTGCCACTCCATGGCAACCAGACTCATTTTCTATTCACCCAAAACACCGCGAATGATCCGCGTCGTACTCCAGTTTTTACAACTGGGGCATTGCCAGTGATGGCTATGACCCGCATACCCGCAATGTGTACACCGATATGAGGGTTGCCTGGCCAATAACTTTTGCGCCACAGCCCGTAAAATTTCATCACCGGACTCTGTTTCCGTCCCACCCTCGAGTTTTAATTCAATCAACCGGTCCAGACCACGCACAGATGGGCGACGGGTAAGCGCCTCAGCCAGGTACTGGGTTGCGGCGCCCAGTCCTTCTTCATCTCTTATTAAATTTGTTTGGGATAGCAACAAACTGACACCATCGTAATGCTCAGCCCATGCTTCCATATTCGTCAGTGCGCGCTTGAATTCATCCACTTTTTGCGCGGTGGCCAAATAAGGCTCCAGAATCTCGTGAATATACTCGACATCCATAGCCGCTATTTCTTCATATACATCCAACGCTTCCTTGAACATTTCCTGTTGAATAGCTATTCGTGCCAGTATCAATCTGGCCCGTATGCTTTCCGGGAAATATCGACGGGCTTGCCGCAGATGCTTTCTTGCCGCGACCGGTTTGTTTTCTCCGAGATCAATTTCCGCCATTTCACAGCAAAAATGAGCCATCACCAGACCCATAGTTTCATCCGTAATGGAATCCAGTTGCTGCGCTTGCTGCAAGGCTTTTTCCCAGTCTTTTTCCTGTTGGTAGATATCCAACAGATGGCGCAACGCGGATGGCGCGTGTGAATCACGTTTGATTAATTCACCAAACAGTTTCTCTGCGCGGTCAAACAGACCCGCCCGCATATAATCTTCACCCAACTCAAGTAAGGCGCGGGTTTTTTGCCGTTCATCCAGCCCCGCTTTTGAAATGATGTTCTGATGCACCCTGATCGCACGATCGACCTCACCACGACGCCTGAACAGGCTGCCAAGTGCAAGGTGGGTTTCAACGGTATCAGCGGTAACCTCCGCCATCTCTATGAAAACGGCGATGGCTTTATCTGGCTGCTCATCAAGCAGGTAGTTAAGTCCCTGGAAATAACGGTTGCTAAAGTCACGGTTTTGCACGCGCTCACTACGACGACGCGTACGTTTCGCGAAAACCCAACCGACCCCAAAAGCCGCTGGGATTAACGCGAGCAACAGTGCTTCAATCATCAGTTAGGCTTGAATCGGGGATATCTAG
>UPTN01000393.1_pt1 | contig 23419 bp, 17 predicted proteins | sample 2160111 | NCBI WGS metagenome assembly UPTN01 (sample SAMN06265058, study PRJEB28932) | marine metagenome | isolation source: Columbia River Estuary | place: USA:Columbia River Estuary, USA | collected 2014-05-05
ATAAAGCACGATATATTGGCTCGTTAGTTTCTGATTTTCATCGAAACATGATAAAAGGAGGTATTTATATGTATGCTACAAGTTCAAAATCCCCAAAAGGTAAATTAAGATTATTATATGAATGTAATCCTATGGCTTTTTTAGCCGAACAATCTGGTGGAAAAGCTTCTGATGGGTTTAAAAGAATATTAGACATAAAGCCCAGTGAATTACACCAGCGTGTTCCTTTTTTCTGTGGAAGTAAATCTATGGTTGAAGATGCTGAAAGTTTTATTAAGAAGTACCCAGAAGATGCAAATTATTGAAAATTAAATCTTTTCCAAGTTTTAAAAATACCTTTTCAAAATTAACCTAAAAATGCCTTTGACCATTTAAGTAATATGTAATTTTATATATGCCACTTTATATAAATCATATCTTTACCAAAATTTATAATTAATGGGAGTAATTAAACTGAAAAATATTCGTCTATATGCGTATCATGGATGTCTGGATGAAGAGGGGAAAATTGGTTCAGAATATAAGGTAGATCTTATAGTTGAAGCTGACTTATCCAAATCAGCAAAAACGGATAATTTAAGTGATACCGTTGATTATGTTCACTTAAATAAAATTGTCAGGGAAGAAATGTCCGTACGGACCAAATTACTTGAAACAGTTGCTGATAAAATATTAAAAAGAATTTTAACTGAAATTTCGATTGTCAAAAAAGCAATTGTCGAGGTATCAAAATTAAACCCACCCATCGGTGGTAATGTAGCCATGGTTACCATTAAAATGGAAAAAAACCGTAGCTAAAAACCAAATTTTTAGAATTCATTTATAACTGTTTCACACTTCAGTTAATCCATTTAAACTAAATGAAGGTTTTTTTCTTAAAATAGATATCAGAGTTTCATTGTGAAATCTATTTTTTTGATTAAATTTGCCAACTCAAAATGGCGTTGTGGCCGAGTGGCTAGGCAGAGCTCTGCAAAAGCTTGTACAGCGGTTCGAATCCGCTCGACGCCTCTTAAAACCTCCTCGAAATACGGGAGGTTTTTTTATTTTATTTAACATTTTTTTGACTAATTTTTGTCATATTTGTAAACTGTTTATACTAAATGAAAATCTACCCAATAGAAACTGGTAATTTTAAGCTTGATGGTGGTGCAATGTTCGGCGTGGTACCTAAAGTTATTTGGCAAAAAACAAATCCAGCAGACAGCAACAATTTAATTGACATGAGCTTGCGTTGCTTATTAATTGAAAATGGAAAAAGACTAATTTTAATTGATAATGGTGCTGGGGACAAACAATCTGAGAAATTTTGGAGCTATTATTATTTATTTGGAGATTTTAGTTTAGACTCATCTCTGGCCAAAATTGGATTTCATAGAGATGATATCACCGATGTTTTTTTAACACACTTACATTTTGATCATTGTGGCGGCAGCATTCAATTCAATAATGACAAAACCGGATATGAGCCTGCTTTTAAGAATGCCAAATTTTGGAGCAATAAAAATCATTGGCAATGGGCTACAGATCCAAATCCAAGAGAAAAAGCTTCTTTTTTAAAGGAAAATATACAACCCATTAAAGAAAGCGGACAACTTAATTTTATTTCCCAACCTGAAATTGATTTCACAAAACAATCAGAATTAGATTTTGGTATTTTATTTGTGGATGGTCATACCGAAAAAATGATGATCCCTCATATACAATACAAAGGAAAAACCTTGGTGTTTATGGCTGATCTTTTACCAACAACTGGCCATGTGCCTTTGCCATATGTAATGGGATACGATACCAGGCCTTTATTAACGATGAATGAAAAACAAAAGTTTTTAAATATAGCAGCTGATAATAATTACATTTTATTTCTGGAACATGATGCCTATAGTGAATTATGTACAGTAAAGCATACCGAAAAAGGTGTTCGACTAGAGAAAACCTATTCATTTAACGAAGTGTTTAATTAATTTAATTTTAATAATGAGAATAATAAAACCAATTTCTGTAGCTGTTTTAGCTGCAATGACCCTAGCTAATTGTGGCTCTACTAAGAACGCCACATCAAACGCTACTAAAGAAGTTACAATCATTACATCCACTGATAGCGTAGTTGCTAAAAAAGGTGAAATGAGCGAAACAGATGTTCAAAGCTGGCCACATACTGATGTGTTTACAGATTCAATACCGGGAATGAGCTTAGCTAAAGCTTATGATTTTGTTAAAAACAAAAAGGGTAACACGGTCATTGTAGGGGTCATCGACTCAGGAATTGATGTTGAACATGAAGATTTAAAAGATGTAGTATGGATTAATGAAGATGAAATCGCTAATAATGGTATAGATGATGACAATAATGGATATGTTGATGATATTCATGGGTGGAATTTTCTTGGAGGAGAAAATGGGCAGGCAATCCCTGAGCAGTTAGAAATGACTCGAATAGTAGAAAAATGGATGCCTCGGTTTGATGGAAAAACTACTGATTCAATATCAGAAGAAGACAAGGTTGATTTTGACTTATTTGTAAAACTTAAAAAAATTATTGACGAAAAAAATACCAGCGCCACTAACCAGGTGAACCAATATTCTGGAATGAAAGAATTTGCTTCAATGTCATATGACACTATTCAAAAAGCACTGGCCGGAAAAGAACTTAATTTAGAAAATATTAACTCGCTCAATTTTGAAGATCAAAACCTAAAACAAGGTAAAGGTATGATTATGCGCATTTTAGATTCTGGATCTACAATGGAAGAAGCTTATGAACAACTTGATGGGATTATAGATCATTATTCTAATCAACTAAACTCTCAATATAAAATTGATTTTAACGGTAGATTAACGAATGATGATCCAAATGACATTACAGATACTAATTATGGTAATGCCAATGTTATAGGGTCTAAAGATGATGAGATACATGGAACACATGTGTCTGGTATTATCGCGGCCAAAAGAAATAATGGTATTGGTATGAATGGTGTTGCACATAATGTAAAAATTATGGCGGTTAGAGCTGTACCTGACGGTGATGAATATGACAAAGATGTAGCTCTAAGTATCCGTTATGCAGTTGATAATGGTGCAAAAGTGATTAACATGAGTTTCGGAAAAAGCTATTCGCCAAATGCCCAATGGGTTTATGAAGCCATAAAATATGCTGAAAGCAAGGACGTGTTATTAGTTCATGCCGCCGGTAATGACGCTAGTAACATTGATACAGATGAGAATTATCCTAATGATTCAAAAGATAAGGTTGTTGAATTTGCGGATAACGTTTTAACAGTTGGTGCAATGACCCGCCATTTTGGTGAAAAAATAGTTTCATCATTTTCTAACTACGGTAAATTAAATGTAGATATTTTTGCTCCAGGCTCAGAGATCTATTCTACTTTTCCTAAAGATGAATACCAGTCTATTCAAGGAACTTCCATGGCCTCTCCTGAGGTAGCTGGAGTTGCTGCCTTAGTTCGATCATATTACCCTAGCTTAACCGCAAGTGAAGTAAAACATATCATTATGAACTCTGGTATTGAATTTCACAAAGAAGTATTAAAACCCGGAAAAAGAGGTGGTGAAGCAGAAAAAGTAAATTTTGATGATTTGTCTGTTTCAGGAAGAGTATTAAATGCATATAATGCATTATTAATGGCTGAAAAATTGACGACCAACTAATTTTAATAATTTGATAATAAAAAGCAAGCTCTTAATTTGAGCTTGCTTTTTTTGATTTTAAAATTGATATTATTACATTTCATGTTTAAAAGATAATTATGAAAATTTTCACTTCCATAGTAGTCACTATTTTAACCGTTTCTATTTCAGCCGCCCAACAAAGTTCTTATTGGCAGCAAGAAGCCGATTATACCATGTCTATTGATATGGATGTTGAAAACTATCAATACCAAGGAGAACAAAAAATAGTATACACAAACAATTCTCCAGACACTTTAGATAAGGTGTTTTACCATTTATTTTTTAATGCATTTCAACCCGGTAGTGAAATGGATATTCGTCTTCAAAACATAGCGGATCCTGATCACAGGATGGTTACTAATATAGGAACTTCAAATAATCCGGTAATCGAAAGTAGAATTGCAAAACTACAACCTAATGAAATTGGTTTTGTCAAAGTTAAAACACTGCAACAAGACGGTCAAGATGTACAATTTGAAACCATTGGTACCATTTTAAAAGTAATCTTGAATAAACCGGTACATCCCAGTGAAAAAACGGAATTGAAAATGACCTTTACTGGACAGGTACCTCTACAAATTAGGCGTTCGGGAAGAAATAATAAGGAGGGCGTAGCACTTTCAATGACGCAATGGTATCCTAAACTGGTAGAATATGATTTTGAAGGATGGCATGCAAATGCTTATATTGGAAGAGAGTTTCATGGGGTGTGGGGTAATTATGACGTAAAAATCACGATTGACAAAGAATACATTCTTGGTGGAACAGGATATCTGCAAAACCCAAATGAAATTGGTTATGGTTACGAAACCAGTTCTATTAATCGTCCAAAAAGCGAAAAACTAACTTGGCATTTCATTGCGCCAAAAGTTCATGATTTTGCTTGGGCCGCTGACCCTGATTATCTTCATGATAAAATACAAGGGGAAAACGGAGTAACACTCCATTTTCTCTATAAAAATAACCCAGATATAATCAAAAACTGGAAAAAATTTCAACCTAAAACGGCAGAGTTGCTTTCTTTTTTCAATAAGCATATAGGGGAATATCCTTATAAGCAATATTCTGTTATTCAGGGTGGTGATGGCGGAATGGAATACGGAATGTGCACTCTAATAAATGGTGAACGTAGCTTTGGTAGCCTGGTTGGAATAACAGCTCATGAATTTGCTCATACCTGGTTTCAATTTTTATTAGCCACCAACGAATCAAAATACGAATGGATGGATGAAGGCTTTACGGATTATATAAGTGATTTGGCAATTCAGGACATTCTGGATAAGAAAGATGAAAATCCTTTTGAAAAAGCATACAATGGTTATACAATGCTAGCTATATCAGGATTAGAAGAGCCGCAAACGGTATATGCTGATAGGTTTCAATTTAATTTTGCTTATGGTTCATCTGCCTATAATAAAGGGGAGGTTTTTTTAGCTCAGTTAGGTTATATTATCGGTGAAGATAATTTGAATAAAACGATCAAAAAATACTTTGAAGACTTTAAGTTCAAACACCCTACACCTAATGACTTTAAACGCACAGCTGAAAAAATTTCTGGACTCCAGTTATCCTGGTATTTAAACGAATGGACTCAAACTACCAATGTTATTGATTATGGCATAGAAGCTGTTAATGGCAAAGAAATTACTATTGTGAACATAGGCAGCATGCCAATGCCTATCGATCTTAAAGTTACCTATACAGATGGCAGTGTAGAATATTTTTACATTCCGTTAAGAATGATGTTGGGCCATAAGCCAACTAGTGCAACAATTAGTAAGAGCTGGCCATGGGTACAACCTACTTACACCCTCACAACTTCTAAGAATGTAAAGGGAGTTGAAATTGATCCATCACAGCTAATGGCAGATATTGATAGAAGTAACAACATAAAAAGTACTACACAAAATTAAAAACTTATTAAAATAGAAAAGCATCTATTTTAAATAGATGCTTTTTTAATTTTTTATGAAAAATTACACGTTATACCGTCATAATTTCCTTTTCTTTAATATGATATAGTTCATCAATAATTTTGATGTATTCGTCTGTCAATTCTTGAACCTCATCTTCTGTAATTTTTTTCAAATCCTCAGATATATCTAAATTTTTTATTTCGTGATTAGCATCTCTACGAGCATTTCTAACACTTATCTTGTCATCTTCCGCCTCGGATTTTGCTTGTTTTGCTAATTCCTTACGGCGTTCTTCTGTTAGAACCGGTACGTTTATAATTATACTTTCACCATTATTCATTGGATTAAAACCAATATTAGCTATCATAATAGCCTTTTCAATTTCTTGCAACATGTTTTTTTCCCATGGCTGAACCGTAATAGTTCTTGCATCCGGAGTATTAACATTGGATACTTGACTTAATGGAGTTTGTGATCCATAATAATCTACCATGATACTTCTCAGCATAGAAGGTGATGCTTTACCAGCTCTTATATTTGCTAATTCCTTTTTCAAATGAGACACCGCATTATCCATATGCTCTTTTGTGGTATCTAGTATAAATTCAACTTCTTCGTTCATATTAAATTATTTTTATAATTTCAATTCAAAAAGTAAGCCAAAAGTTTATATATCAACTTTGGTTCCGATATTATCTCCGGATAATAATTTCAATAAATTACCCTTTTTATTCATATCAAAAACTATAATAGGTAATTTATTTTCTTCACTCAATGTAAAGGCTGTCATATCCATAACTTTTAATCCTTTTTCCATCACATCTTTAAAAGTAATATTATCAAATTTAGTGGCATCAATGTTTTTTTCAGGATCAGAAGTGTAGACACCATCTACACGGGTACCTTTTAAAATAACTTCAGCGCTAATTTCAATAGCTCTTAAGACTGCTGCAGTATCTGTTGTAAAATAAGGGTTTCCAGTACCTCCCCCAAAAATAACAACTCTACCCTTCTCTAAATGTCTTACCGCTCTTCGTTTAATAAATGGTTCTGCAATCTGTTCCATCTTAATAGCTGTCAACAATCTAGTCGGCACATCTGCATCTTCTAACGCACTCTGCAAGGCTAGTCCGTTTATTGCCGTTGCCAACATTCCCATATAATCAGCCTGAACCCTATCCATTCCATTACTTGCCCCAGCTACTCCTCTGAAAATATTAACTCCTCCAATTACTATAGCTACTTCAATCCCTGTTTCAACAACCTTTTTAATTTCGTCTGCATATTCGGCTATCTTTTTGGGATCAATTCCATATTGTCGATCGCCCATTAAGGCTTCTCCACTTAATTTTAAAAGAATTCGTTTGTAGTGCATTTTCATTGAAAGTTTAACAAATATACAAAAATCAAAACCAAAAAACCTCGTCGAATGACGAGGTTTTTTGGTTTTGATACTGAAAAGTATATCCAGTATATTTTTATCCTAAAGCAACTCTTTTAAAGTCTACAATAGTTACATCTCCCAAGCTTTTTACGTATTGAGCAACACTTTGTTTGCTGTCTTTAATAAAATCTTGATTAACCAACGTATTATCTTTAAAGAAACGCTTTAATTTACCTTTTGCAATATTATCTAACATAGCTTCTGGTTTGCCTTCTTGACGTAACTGATCTTTAGCAATTTCTATTTCCTTTTCAATAGTTGCCTGATCTACACCACTTTCATCCAAAGCAATCGGAGACATTGCAGCCGCTTGCATGGCTACATCTTTTGCAACAACTGACGCTCCTTCAACAGCAGCAGATAATCCTACTAATGTTGCAATTTTATTGCCAGCATGAATATATGAACCAACGAAAGGTGCTTCAATTTTATCAAAAGCTCCAATTTCAATTTTTTCACCAATAACTCCTGTTTGCTCTAATAACTTATCAGCAACTGTCATTCCGTTAAAACTAGCAGCTAAAAACTCTTCTTTAGAAGAAGTTGTTAGTGCAACTTCGGCAAGGTCATTAGCTAGCTTAACAAAGCTATCATTTTTTGCAACAAAATCTGTCTCACAATTCAATGAAACCACAACTCCTGTTGTAGCATCTTTATTAACTTTTGCGATAACTGCACCTTCAGAAGAATCTCTGTCGGCTCTTTTTGCAGCAACTTTTTGTCCTTTTTTACGTAAAATTTCGATCGCTGTATCAAAATTCCCTTCGGCTTCAACCAATGCATTTTTGCAATCCATCATACCTGCACCAGTATCTTTTCTTAATTTATTTACTTCAGCGGCTGTTATTTTTGCCATTATATTTTTCGTTTGATTTTTACTTGTTACTTTTCATAAATTGGAAGTACCTACCCAACAACAAGTAAAAAGTTATACAATAATTTATTTTTCCTCTTTAGCTTTAGTTACATCTGCCTTAGCTTTTACAGTTGATGCTTTAGCTTCTTTATCAGCAGTGGCTTTGTCCTTTTCCGCTTTTCTTTCATTAAGACCTTCAGCAATTGCTTCAATACTATAAGATAATATTTTTTCTATAGATTTTGATGCATCATCATTAGAAGGAATTACGAAATCAATCGGTCTAGGATCTGAATTAGTATCTACCATTGCAAAGATTGGCATATTCAATTTCTTAGCTTCTGCTATAGCGATATGCTCACGTTTGGTATCAATAACAAATAAAGCTCCCGGCAAACGAGTCATATCAGAAATAGAACCTAAGTTCTTTTCTAATTTTGCTCTTTGACGCATGATTTGTAATTTTTCTCTTTTAGAAAGCGCTTTAAATGTACCATCTTGTTGCATTCTATCAATCTGAGACATTTTTTTAACAGCTTTACGGATAGTTACAAAATTAGTTAACATTCCACCTGGCCATCTTTCAGTAATGTAAGGCATGTTTACACTTTTAGCTTGTTCAGCAACAATATCTTTTGCTTGCTTTTTAGTAGCAACAAAAAGTATTTTTCTTCCAGAAGCCGCAATCTTTTTAAGTGCATTAGCCGTTTCATCAATTTTTGCTACTGTTTTATACAAATCAATAATATGTACACCATTGCGTTCTGTATAAATGTAAGGAGCCATATTTGGGTTCCATTTTCTTGTCAAGTGTCCGAAATGAACACCTGCATCCAATAATTCTTTAATTTCAATTTTTGCCATTCTGTTTTTAGTTTACGTTCCGTTGATTTAGCAATAAATAAGTAGCAATAAAATTGATCTTATTTATTTGGATGCTAAACTTAACCGACAACAGGTTTATAATTAATAATATATGATTAACGTTTAGAGAATTGGAATTTTTTACGCGCTTTTTTCTGACCGAATTTTTTACGCTCAACCATTCTTGGATCTCTTGTAAGCAATCCAGCTGGTTTCAATACAGCTTTATTTTCTTCATCTATTACTACTAATGCTCTAGTAATTGCTAAACGAATTGCTTCAGCTTGACCAGTAATACCACCACCAAATACATTTACTTTTATATCGAAAGCATCAGCATTATTAGTTAAAACTAAAGGCTGCATTACTTTATATTGTAAAGTTGATGTTGTAAAGTAATTGTTTAATTCTCTTTTGTTGATTGTGATTTTTCCTTTACCTTTTGAAACATATGCACGAGCAACAGCTGTTTTTCTTCTACCTATTTTGTGTACTATTTCCATTATCTAAGATCATTGAGGTTAATAGCTTTAGGATTTTGAGCTTCTTGAAGATGCTCACCATCAGCATATACATATAAATTTCTAAATAAAGCGCTACCTAATTTATTTTTAGGCAACATTCCTTTTACTGCTTTTTCCACTAAACGAGCTGGATCTTTTCCAAATAACTCTATAGCAGTAAGTGATCTTTGACCTCCAGGATAACCAGTGTGACGGATATATGATTTATCTGTCCATTTTTTTCCGGTTAAATTAATTTTGTTTGCATTGATAATTACAACATTATCACCGCAATCTACATGAGGGGTGTAGTTAGGTTTGTACTTACCTCTAATTAGCATAGCTACCTTAGAAGCTAAACGACCCAATGTTTGTCCGTCCGCATCAACTAAAACCCACTCCTTATTAACGGTAGCTTTGTTAGCTGAAACTGTTTTGTAACTTAATGTGTTCACACGATTAGTTTTTGTCTTATTAATAAATAATTTTTGTCCTTAAAAAAGGTCTGCAAAGATACAACTAATTGCTTAAGAAGCAACAAAATGAGAATTTGTTTTTTTGTGTTTTTTTGGGAAGTAAAATTTCAATGAATCCAAGCTGTTTAAAACGCTCTTTTATTTATCTATTTTAAAGTCATTATTTTTGAACAAATCATAGGCTGTTTGATAATAAGTTATTGTTTCATTCAAAAAATCTGGATCAGAATCCACAGGTGTCAATTCATTTGTTTTCGAATCCCAATCATAAAAAGTATAATCTTTGTTATTATCTAATATCAACAACCTATTATTTTTTAAAAGCCCGAGTTTACGATGGTTAGCGATTAAAGCTCTTTCATCTTTCGACTCCATCTTATTAATGTCTTTACCAAAAAATTTAGATTCATAGTTCCAATTTAAATATCCAAATAAGGTTGGAAATATATCTATTTGCGAGCACAACTTATCAATCTCCTTCGCTTTACTACCCTTTAAATTATAAATAAAAGCAGGAATGTGATAACTCTTTACGTTGATTTCTAACCTCCCTGCGCTATAGGCACAATGATCGGAGACAACTATAAAAATCGTATTGTCAAACCATGGTTTATTTTTTGCCTTTTTAATAAATTCTTTAAAGGCGAAGTCAGTATATTTAATAGCTCCCTCTCTACTCGTCCCTGAAGGAATATTCACAAGACCATCTGGATACGTATATGGTTGATGATTGGAACTTGTCATAACAAAATTAAAAAATGGTTGATCAGATTGATATTGCTGATCTGCTATTTTTAAAACTTTATCGTAAAGATCTCCATCACAAGTTGCCCAGGCGTTTTCAAAAGTAACCTCATCATCATTTATATGGATACGTTTGGTTGGAAAATCTTCTTGTAACCTATGCTTTTTCTTCCTATCCACTATATCAAACCCATTATTGCCGAAGAAAGTATTCATATTGTCAAAATGCCCGTCGCCACCGTAAAAAAAAGTCCTGGAATAACCCTTTTTCTTAAATACTTCTCCAATAGTAAATAGGTTATTACTATTTTGACGTTTTATAATACTTCTTCCAGGGGTTGGAGGAATAGAAAGGGAAATCGCTTCCATCCCTCTAATTGTACGCGTTCCTGTTGCTTGTAAATTTGTAAAAAATACCGACTCTCCTGCTAAAGAATCAATAGCTGGCGTTAAATTATCAGTATTGCCAAATCGAGCAAGATATCTAGCGTTTAAACTTTCTAATCCAATTAAAATAATATTTGGTTTTTGTTCTATGCCAGTATTTGAAATAAATCGATGAATACTTTTAGGATTTTTGATCAAACTATCATTTTTCCCAACAACGATCTTCCTTATATTATCGTATGCCTTATCGATTTTTTCAGTTTTATAAAAATCATAATAATTTAATTCATTGCTCTTATAAGCCGCAAAAAAAGAAAAAAGACCAGATTTTGAAATTTCATTTTCATATTGGTTAACAAAAATTTCAGCATCTGTGTTTTTAACATTGAAATGGAAAATACCAAAAACCATAATCCAGAAAAATGCAGGTAAAATTCTCGTTAAAAAACGATCATTATTATTAAATGAATCTACATACGCATTATTTTTTATAGCAATTCTAATACTTAAATAGGTCAATAAAACCAGAGAGCCAATTAATAGCGGTAAAGGATAAGATTCATGTATGTTCTGAACAACCTCATAGGTGTATAATAAATAATCTACCGCAATAAAATTGAATCTTTTTTGGTATTCACTCCAAAAGGGAATCTCAGATAAAAATGAAAAAATTAAAACAAAAAGGAAAATGGCATATGCGAATTTTGTCAAAATCTTATCAAATTTACTTCCTACAAACCTATGTGGCACTAGACAGAGATAAATAACATAAAAAAGAATGATATATGATGCGCTACCTAAATCAAATAAAAAACCAATAAACAGAATTTTTATCAAATTGATGATTGAAAATTCCATTTCAGGGAATGACCATATATAAAGTGACACTCTAATTAATAAAGAAAAAAATAAGTAAGTAATTAGAAACGTCTTTAATAATGTAAATCTTTTGGGAAATAAAATCTTCAGCATTCCATATAATTGATGTTCGCAAAAGTAACTAAAAATCTAAACTTCTAATCCTTAAAATTTTATCAAAATTAATTGTGGCTTGACAAACTCATTAAAGAGATTAAATTAAATTTGGATACAAAAATGTAACATTTTAGATTTAAAACAGTCTATTTATATAGTTATGTATCACCTAATGAAAAAACTATTCGTGTTTCTTTTTCTGTGCTTATTATCTGCAAAAGATATTGATGCACAAGAGCAAGACAATAGATTAACAAAACGAATCTATACTACCAAATTTTTAAATCATGAAAAATCGCCAATTATCGATGGTAAGATTGATGAGGCTAGTTGGGGAATTGTTGATTGGGAAGAAAAATTTATAGAGCATGACCCTTCTGAAAATACGGAACCTACCTTTCAATCTCAATTTAAAATTGTTTATGATAATAATTTTTTATACATCGCTATTCGTGCATTTGACAGTGAGCCAGACAAAATAGAAAAAAGATTGTCACGAAGGGATAATACGAATGGTGATTGGGTTAGTATAGGTATTGATAGTTATCATGATGAAAGAACTGCATTTATTTTTACAGTTTCTGCGGCAGGAGTTAAATCTGACGAGTTCGCCTCTAATAATGGAGATAATACAGATGACAGTTGGAACCCGATTTGGTATACTAAAACAAATATAGATGAGTTAGGTTGGACCGCAGAAATGAAAATTCCATTTAGCCAGTTACGTTTTGGAAAGTCGAAAGAGCAAATTTGGGGAATGCAGTTTGCCCGAAATATTTTTAGAAAAAATGAACTTTCCGTTTGGGATCGTATTCCAAAAGATGCACAAGGTTGGATAAGTGAATCTGGAGAATTACACGGCCTTATAGATCTGGAACGACAAAAACAATTAGAAATTCAACCATTTTCTATTACTCAAATTGAATCCTATCCAAAAGAAGAGGCAAATCCATTTCGAGATGGACAAGATTTTCGATTAAATGGTGGATTGGATGCCAAGATAGGTATAACCAATGATCTGACCTTAGACCTAACTGTGAATCCTGATTTTGGTCAAGTAGAAGCTGATCCGGGAGCTATTTCTTTAGATGGTTTTGAAGTTTTTTTCAAAGAACAACGACCATTTTTTATTGAAAATAAAAATATTTTTGATTTCCGTTTGGGAGGTAATGCAGATAATCTATTTTTTTCCAGAAGAATTGGGAGAAGTCCTCAAAATGAAGTGGAAATTTCAGAAAATGAATTTGTCGATCAGCCAGTAAACACTACCATATTAGGAGCAGCTAAATTTAGCGGCAAAACCAAAAATGGTTGGTCTATTGGAATTTTAGAAAGTACCACTTCCAAAGAATTTGCTGAAATAGATAATAATGGTCAACGACGTAAAGAAATAATAGAACCATTAACCAACTATTTTGTAGGAAGATTACAAAAAGATTTTAATGACAGAAACTCGTTTATTGGAGGCATATTTACCGCTACAAATAGACAAATAGAGGGTAATTTAGATTTTTTAAGAAAAGCTGCATATACCGGTGGATTTGACTTCAAACATCAATGGGAAAACAGAAAATATTATATAGAAGGTCACCTGATCATGAGTCATGTTGAGGGAAGCAAAGAAGCAATAACAAATACACAAGAATCACTTACACATTTGTTTCAGCGTGTTGATGCTAGCCATATTCATCTCGATACAAATAGAACTTCTTTAACAGGTACTGGAGGAAAAATGGAGATTGGAAAATCTAGCGTTGGAAATTGGCGCTACGGTGGTGGCATAAATTGGCGTTCCCCAGAATTAGAATTAAATGATGTGGGATTTTTAAGACAGGCCGACGAAATAAGCCAATTTTCATGGATTAATTATAGATCTTTAGAACCTTTTGGTAATTTCAGAAGTATTTCATCAAGATTCCACATATCGACATCTTTTGACTTTGATGGAAATTACAATAAAATTGAATATAGATTATTTACCGAGGCAAACTTTAAGAATAATTGGTCCTCGGAAATCGGATTTTTTCACAGGCCAAGAACGTTTTCAAATACCACCTTAAGAGGAGGTCCACGTTTCCGTTTTTCAAAGGAGAATGTAAATTTTTTCTTTGTTGGCTCGGATTCTAGAAAAAAACTTCAATTTAAATTGGGATATATCTACGCATCATCTCAACAAAAAAATTCAACATTCTTTAAAATGGAATCCGGTATTACCTATCAACCAATAAACTCGTTTAGCATTTCATTTGATCCGGAGTATGAGAAAAGATCCAACAAAACACAATATGTAAGTGAGGCCGTTTTTAATAATAATATCCCAAGATACATAACTGCGAATATCGATCAACAAACATTAAGTGCGTCTTTAAGGTTAAATTACACTATAAATCCTAATTTAACTATCCAATATTACGGTCAGCCCTTTATTTCAAAAGGTATTTATAATAATTTCAATTTTATAACCAACCCTATTGCAGATAATTTATATGATCGTTTTCATGTTTATAATGACAATCAAATTTCTTTTGAAAATACAAGCAATCAATATCAAATTGATGAAGATGAAAATGGGATTTCGGATTATGAAATAGAAAAACCAGACTTTTCATTTGTCCAGTTTCGATCTAATCTAGTAGTTCGTTGGGAATACATTCCCGGTTCTGAAGTGTTTTTTGTTTGGTCTCAAGGTGTGGCCGGTGATGGCAACCCAACAGAACATCTTTTTAGAAGTCTCGACAATCAAATTATAGGGCAAAAAAAAGAAAATATTTTCTTGATCAAAGCTACTTATAGATTCATGTTATAATATTTAATGTGCCTCTAGCCAATTTTCTCCTTGGCCCATATCAACAATTAATGGAACTTTTAAATGATAAGCATTTTCCATTTCATGTTTTATAATTGGTTTGACTATTTCAAGTTCTGCTCTATGTACATCAAAAACCAGTTCATCATGTACTTGTAACAACATCTTACTTTTAAATTTTTCTTTTTCAAAACGATTATAAATATTAATCATGGCAATTTTAATAATATCAGCAGCACTTCCTTGTAGTGGTGCGTTTACTGCATTTCGTTCGGCAGCACCTCTTACAATCGCATTACGAGAATTGATGTCTTTTAAATAACGACGACGTCCTAAAACGGTTTCAACGTAACCCTTTTCTCTTGCAAAATGAATTTGACTATCAATATATGCTCTTAATTTTGGGTAAGTTTCATAATAAGTATCTATTAAATCTTTCGCCTCAGATCGGGAAAGAGTCGTTTGATTGCTTAATCCAAAAGCTGAAACACCATAAATAATTCCAAAATTAACAGCTTTAGCATCACTTCTTTGTTCTCTTGACACTTCACTTAGAGGTATATTAAAAACCTTTGCCGCAGTGGAGGCATGAATATCTTCACCATCCAAAAAAGATTGTATCATTACCTCATCACCACTTAAGGCGGCAATTAATCTTAATTCAATTTGTGAATAATCTGCGGAAACTAAAACATAATCTTCATTTTTTGGAATAAATGCTTTACGAACTTGTTTCCCACGCTCAGTACGTATAGGAATATTTTGCAGGTTCGGATTATTAGAACTTAAGCGACCAGTAGCAGCTACCGCCTGTGCATATACGGTGTGAATTCTATTCGTTTTCTTATTAACTTCATTAGGCAAAGCATCTACATATGTGCTTTTTAATTTGTTATATTGACGCCACTCTAAAATATCTCTTATTATTTGATGATCCTTGGCTAAATAGGACAACACATCTTCTGCTGTGGAATATTGACCTGTTTTTGTTTTCTTTGGTTTTTCTACCAATTTTAGTTTATCAAATAGGATTAAACCCAATTGCTTAGGAGAAGCCAAATTAAATTCTTCTCCGGCAAGATTAAATATCCCCTTCTCTAAACGATTAATATCTGTAGTCAGATCTTTAGATAGTGAGGCTAGAAAATCTTCATTTAAATTTACGCCTTCAATCTCCATCGAGGTTAACACATTAACTAATGGCAATTCTACTTCTTCAAAAAGTTTAGTTAAGTTCCCTGCAGATAATTCCCTTTCAAAATTTACTTTAAGTTGTAAGGTAATATCTGCATCTTCCACTGCATATTCGGTTTGCATTGCGAGATCCACATCCCTCATGGAACCTTGATTTTTACCCTTTTTACCAATTAACTCGGTAATTGAAATGGGGTTATAATTTAAATAGGTTTCTGCCAACACATCCATATTATGCCTCATATCCGGATTGATCAAATAATGAGCAATCATTGTATCGAAAAGTCTACCTTTTACTTCTATATGATAATTAGAAAGTACTTTTATGTCATATTTCAAATTATGACCAATTTTTTCAATTGATAAACTGTTGAAAAACGGTTTGAACTCATCTACAATTTCCTGTGCTTCTTTTTGATCTTCAGGTATTGAAACATAATACCCTTTTCCAATTTCCCATGAGAAAGCTATACCAATGAGCTCAACTTCTAATGCTTTTAATCCTGTTGTTTCAGTATCAAAACAAACACTAGGTTGCTGTAAAAGTTTTTCCAGCAATAATTTTCGAGAAAAAGGAGTATTTACCAGTTGATAAAAGTGTGACGTATTATTAATCGTTTTAAACCCATTTACTGATGATTCTTTAGGAACATTTCCACCTCCTGGAGCTGCAAACAGATCAAATTGTACATTGTCTTTTGAAACTGATTTATTAGCTACTTTTTCTGTTGATTCCTGAACTGAGGTTTCTTCTGGTTTCTGGTCAAATATTTTTAATAAATTTTCGGCCATCCGTCTAAATTCCAATTCGTTAAAAATTTTCATTACCCCATCAACATCTGGGGTGTTTAATTCATAATCTTCTTCATGGAAAGTAACAGGGACATCCAACATTATAGTTGCTAATTTTTTAGATAAAAGGCCCTGTTTAACATTATCTTCCACTTTTTCTTTCATTTTACCTTTTAACTTATCCGTATTGGCAAATAAATTTTCAATAGTCCCATATTCCTTCAAAAACAATTTTGCAGTTTTATCTCCAACCCCAGGTAATCCCGGAATATTATCTACTGCATCTCCTTTCATTGCCAGAAAATCTATCACTTGTTCCGGGCGTTCTATTTCAAAATTTTTCTGAACTTCCGGTATACCCCATATTTCAATTCCATTACCCATCCTTGAAGGTTTGTACATGAATATATTTTCAGAAACTAACTGAGCAAAATCTTTATCTGGGGTAACCATATAGGTAACATACCCTTGTTTTTCAGCTTGTTTAGCCAGCGTTCCTATAATATCATCCGCTTCAAAACCTTCCTTTACCACTGCAGGAATATGCATTGCTTTTAATATTCTTTCAATATAAGGTACTGCGATTTTAATAGCTTCAGGAGTCTCATCCCGATTGGCTTTATATTCAGAGAACATTTCAACCCTATCAACACTACCTCCCTTATCAAAACAAACAGCCAAATGATCTGGTTTTTCTCTTTTTATCACATCCAATAAAGAGTTCATAAAACCCATAATTGCAGAAGTGTCCATCCCTTTAGAATTGATCCTTGGATTCTTTATAAAAGCATAATACCCTCTAAAGATCAATGCGTAAGCATCTAGTAAAAAAAGACGTTTTTTATTCATATTACTCTTTTATTTTTATCAATGAAATAAATTGCTAATTAAAGCGTTAGAAAATAATTCTTTTTAATTAGGGGCTAAAGTTACTTTAAATATAAAAAGTTTATGTTATTATTTCTATATAAGATAAAACGCGCAAAACAAAATTGTTTTGTTTTGATATACTTTTATTTTATTTTTTCATATAATCTTTTTTCTCAAATTGTTAATGAAGGTACATTACAAATTGAAACTTCAACAATAGTTTATTTTGGTGATGAATATACAAATAACGGGACACATAATAACAACGGGGATTTATATTTGACAAGTAATTTTATCAATAACGACAGTACTTTCGCAATTGCTGGCACCACATTCTTTAAAAGTTCTAGCACTAATATTCAGAGCATTTCAGGCTTAAAAAATAAAATATACTTTCATAATTTAGAGATCGACAACGATCTTACAGGAGTTGAAATTGTAGATGATTTTGGCCTTATAGTTACTAATTCTGTTAATTTAGTGAGTGGTGATCTTCGGTTAATTGGAGATGCTCAGTTAATTCAAACACACAATGGCACTGATTTGAATAGCTCTACTTCTGGTAAACTTCTAAGAGACCAGCAAGGCAATAGATCCTCCTATGCGTATAATTATTGGTCATCACCTGTAAACAATGGTGGTTCCTTTTCTATTGCAGGAGGATTATTTGATGGGACTGATGCCAATTTAAATCCATTTACACCGCAACAAGTTTTGTTTAATTCAGGCTCCCCTTATAATGGTGCTCCATCTATTGTTGACGGTAGTGGTAACGTAATAACCGCATTAACTTTAAATTCAGTTTGGTTTTATAAGTACTCAAGAGGCTCTGGAACTATTGCAGAATGGATTAAAATAAATCAAAACAGCACTTTAAATCCTGGGATAGGATTTACCATGAAAGGAACAAATACCGATTTGGCAACGCAAAATTATGTTTTTAAGGGAGTTCCCAACGATGGCTTATACCAGTTCCCTATTGATACAAATGAATTTGAATTACTGGGAAATCCATATCCATCAGCTATCGATACAGATGAGTTTATAAAAGATAACATAAGTATAAGTGAGGGCGGATATGCAGTTAATGATGCTATTAATGGTTCTTTATATTATTGGGTAGAAGGGGGTTCAACATCTCATAATTATTCAGGTTATTTTGGAGGGTATGCCACAAGAAATTTAACATCTGGAGCGCCACCTTCGGTTCCTCCCATATTGGTTTCAGGATTGGGATCATCAGAATTCGCTATTCCTCCCACAAAATATATGGCCGTTTCACAGGGCTTTTTCGTTATTGGCGCGGGTAATTCAAACATTCAGTTTAAAAATTCACAAAGAGTATTTAAAACGGAAAGTTCAGGAGAAACTGTTCATTATAAAAATTCGATTACAAAAAACACGTCCGAAAAGAGTATTTTAAGAATTGGATATGAAGATCCTGAAGGGTTTCACAGACAATTGGTATTAGGTTTTTTACCCAACACTGTTGCTGATTTAAATTATAACTCAGCCTATGATGCCTTAATGCTTGGTGAAAGAGAAGACGAGCTTTATTTCATAATTGAAAATAATTTAACCAAAAAATATGTTATTCAAGGAGTTGGAGCTTTTGATGAAACGATAGAATTACCACTAGGATTAAAAATCACTGAAGAAGGAAAACATCACATAATATTAGACGCAACCGAAAATTTTGATAATGCCGTTTATATTAGAGATAAATTATTAAACATTACACATAATTTAACAGAATCTCAATTAGAATTAAATGTGTCTGCCGGTACATTTTCAGATAGATTTCAACTAGTATTCCAAACACAAAGTACTCTTGACATTAATGAATTTGGAAAAAATAAAATCCATGTTTACTATAATGGAGATAATAGCATCATCATTAATAATCAAAATGGGGTAGTTTTAAATAAAGTGTCCATATTTAATATTCTCGGACAAAAAATTCTTCAATTTAATGACAGTTCGCTTAGTAATAATGAGATTGTTTTACCTTTTAGAAAAAAAGAAGGTGTTTATTTGGTGAAAATCGAATCTGAGATTGGAGAAGCCACTTACAAAATTTTAAAAAATAAATAATCATGAAAAATAACTATTTATATATAATCATTATTGTTTTTGCAATATTTAACATAAAATCTTACGCCCAAGTGGGTGTAGGCACCACTACTCCAGATGCATCAGCAATGCTGGATATTTCATCAACAACCAAAGGTCTTTTAGCACCGAGAATGACCACTATTGAAAAGAATGGCATCACATCTCCAGCAGTCGGGTTATTGATTTACGATACGGATTTGGATAAATTTAACTATTTCGACGGTGCTTCATGGGTAATTCTTGAAGCTGGGACGAATATATCAAGAACTAATTATAAGCTGGTGAAAAGTGTTGCTGATCTGGCGGATGAACTGGCAGCTGGTGGAGGTACTACTTACTTGTTGAACTCAACTTATCTTTATGAAATAAATGGCACCGTTTTATTAAATTTCCCTATTGATATCAATGAAGCTTATATCAAAGGTCAGGATACAAGAGAAGATATTTTATTTAATAATACCGGAACCTCTTTATTTTCAGGATCAAAAGGGGGGAATATTCGGGATTTATTAATAGTTGGAAACGGTCAGCCTGCTTTTAATATAAGTGCATCTGCATCAGAAAGCCTCATTGTAAATAGTGTTATATTTACCGGATGTAGCTCCATAGGATCATTAAGTAATTTAGGACTTGTGTTTTTTAATATTACTCAATTTATTAATTGCACTGTTGGTTTATCAGTTTCAAACATTACTTCTTTTTTAATGTCTAATGTTTTTTGGGAATCAACCAATACTGGTACATTTTTAAATTTTTCTGGCACCTTTAATGCCATACAGTTAAATAGTGGAAGAGTATCTGTAGACTCAGGAGAAATTGGAATTGATGTAAGTTCTAATCCAACAGTTAACAATGCTGGTTCTATTATTGGGGTTGAATTTACAGGAGCTGGGACTAGAGTCAACGGCTACACAGCCGGGAGTTATACGGGATACAAATTTTCAAATCAATGGGAAGTAAGCAGCCCGGGACTATTGGTTGAAACCGATAATAATTCTACAGGAACTATTTACGTCTCCACCAAAGCAACAACATCTATTCCGGCAGCAAGTTCACCGGTAAAAGCATTAGGAACTACGACACCTGTTAATTTATTCCGTTTTGACACAGGTGGAGCAACAAATAACAGGCTGAGATATATAGGAAAAAAAAGCAGAATTTTTAATGTTAGTGCATCTCTGTCAATAACTTCCACATCTAATAATCAGATCCTATCTCTTTATATTGCGAAGAATGGTACGGTTTTAAATTCGACCAAAATTCAAAGAAAAATAGGAACCGGGGCTGATATAGGTGCAACAGGGCTTACCGGTACTGTTCAATTGAACACTGGAGATTATATTGAATTATTTGTATCGAGTGACATTGCTGCCAGAGATGCTACTATTGAAAATTTAAATTTTCACATCAATTAAACCCCAACAAAACAATCAGTTAAAACACTCTGAACCAAATAGTTTTGGAGTTTTTTTATTGAAAATTTTTATGAATCGCAGAGATTCCTATTTCCATATTTTTATGCCTGTTTTAAATAGTTCTTAATTTTCGTTAAATTTTTCATTCACGAAAAAAAGCATTCCCAAAAACAACCCCAAAGCTAATTAATGTAGCTTTTTTATAAAATTTCATAGTTTTACTAATAAATTTATTTTTGCATAAATTAGCAAAAACAAATAAAATGATTGTTGAAATTTGTGCCAATTCCTATATGTCTGCAATAAATGCAGAAAAAGCAGGTGCTGATAGAATTGAACTTTGTTCAGAATTAAGCGTGGGAGGTATTACCCCTTCTCATGGTTTAATTAAACAAGTTGTTAAAAATATTAATATCCCTATCAATGTATTAATTCGACCTAGGAGTGGCGACTTTACTTATTCTAACGATGAATTTGAGGTAATGAAACAAGATATTTTGTTTTGCAAAGAACAAGGGTGTAATGGCATTGTTTCCGGAATTCTATTAAATGAAAACTCCATTGATTTATTTAGAACAAAAGAATTAATTGAATTGGCCAAACCTTTATCATTTACATTTCACCGCGCATTTGACTGGGTTAAAAACCCGCTAAACATTATTGAAAAACTGGTTCAGATTGGTGTACAAAGAGTACTGACCTCTGGCCAACAATCCGCAGCCATTGAAGGAATTGAACTATTAAAAAGTTTGCAAAATATTTGTGAAGACAAAATGGTTATTTTACCTGGAGGCGGAATAAATAACAGTAATGTGGCTTCCTTTAAAAAGGCAAAGTTCAAAGAGATTCATTTCTCAGCCACAAAACTTCATAAAACTCTAAAATCAGTGAAATTAACACTGAATAGTCCACTTTTTTATGATGAAACTACTATTGCCATATCTGATTTTGATAAAATTAAAGAGATAATCAATTTAGTTAAATAAATACTAAATTTTATTGAATTACAGGGCTTTAAAGTACTTTTACACCCAATTAAATATAATATATATGATGAGATGGATTGTTTTCATAATAATCTATGTGATAATAGACTTTTATGCTTTTCAAGCAATTAAAACTCTTACAAAAAAAAGATGGATACATTATTTGCATGTTGCCATATCATTTATTGTGGTTGGTAATTTTATTTACCAATTTATGCAAGTAAGTGCCGGTAGAGTTTTGACACCTGAAAAAAGCTATGCATTTGGATTTCTATTAACGTTATTAGCATTAAAAATAGTTGTTGTTCCCATTTTATTTGGCGAAGATATTTTTAGGTTTATTTCAGGTTTTTATAATAAATTATTTTCTTCCTCCAATAATTTTTTCTTACCCACTCGAAGAAAATTTGTAAGCCAAATTGCTTTGGCAGTTGCAGCCATTCCATTTACTTCATTACTATACGGCATGTACAACGGCAGGTATAATTTCAAAGTATTAAAATATTCTTTAGAGTTTGATGATCTGCCAGATGCCTTTGACGGATATCAAATTACCCAGATTTCTGATATTCATAGTGGGAGTTTTGACAATGCCGAAAAAATTGAGTACGGTGTAGATTTAATTAATCAACAGAAGTCAGACATCCTATTATTTACCGGTGATATCGTTAATAACAAAGCGGATGAAATGGATCAATGGATGGATACCTTCAAAAAACTGGAAGCTAAAGAAGGTAAATATTCCATTTTAGGAAACCATGATTATGGCGATTATGTAGATTGGGAAACGGAGGAAGCTAAAGAGAAGAATTTGGATAAATTAAAAGAAATCCATAAAGAACTAGGGTTTGATCTCTTGTTAAATGAAAACAGAATATTAGAAAAAAATAGTGATAAAATAGCATTAATAGGTGTTGAAAATTGGGGGACCGGCGGATTTAAAAAAGTAGGAGATCTAAATAAAGCATCTGCAGATATTGGTGAAAAAGATTTTAAGATATTAATGAGTCATGATCCGAGCCATTGGGAAAACGAAGTTAAAAGTCATCAAACACACTATCATTTAACCTTAAGTGGCCATACCCATGGGATGCAATTCGGAATAGAAATTCCGGGATGGGTCAAATGGAGTCCTGCCAAATGGCGTTATAAATATTGGGCTGGCATTTATGAAGAAGATGGTCAATATATTAATGGTTGGGTTGGGCGGTTTTTTTGGATCAATTTGCAGATATCTGGTTATCGATTTGTCGCAACGAGTAAAACCCGATTCAATTCTCCCCTATGGTACACTCATTGTAAATATTACCGGATGTTTTATCATCGGCCTTCTGTATGGTTTATCTGAAACTCGACACCTTTTTTCCCCTGAAATTAGAATGC
>UPTN01000396.1_pt1 | contig 23404 bp, 19 predicted proteins | sample 2160111 | NCBI WGS metagenome assembly UPTN01 (sample SAMN06265058, study PRJEB28932) | marine metagenome | isolation source: Columbia River Estuary | place: USA:Columbia River Estuary, USA | collected 2014-05-05
GCTGGCATTGATTTGCCATACGAACACCATAATAGTGTTTATTTTGTTCTGTCCAGGAAATGTGGTAGGTATAAGAGGGATAAATATCCATGCTGATTGCTCCTTATGATAGCATTAGAGTAGTTGGGTGTTGACGCACCGCGAACTACATTTTACACTTGTATTTATCATATTATACCCTATGCACTAGAAAAAACTTGACACCACTACTATATATGTTATTATATATATGAAAGTAAACGAGAGGAAAGAATATGACGAATCAAGTAGAAGTTTCGGTAGAAGAACTGGTTGATGAAATCTTCGCAGATTCAAATGTTGAAATCGATGAGTCGATTGAAGATGCGCTGGAAGTAGTGTTTGATTATACTGATACTGAGGTCAAGGAAATGATTATTCAGTCGCGTGTTCGGCTGTTATTGCGTCATCCGTTTTTCGGTACGCTTGCTACTCGATTGAAAATGGTCGAAGCTGAATGGTGTCCTACTGCTGCGGTTGATGGATATCATCTATATTATAACTGCGATTTCTTTCGCACTCTTACTCCAGAAGAGATTGACTTTGTGATTGGTCACGAAGTTCTTCATGTTGTATATGCTCACTGTGGCGATGGAGGTCGGTTGTTTGATTATCCCGAAGATGAACGGGATGGTAAACTTTGGAATATGGCGGCTGATTACAAGGTAAACCAGGGCTGCGTTGAATCAAAGATCGGTTCTATGCCGGTGAGTGCGCTTCACGACCGTAAGTATTACAACATGTATACTGAGGAAATCTATGATCAGTTGAAGGAAAATGGTGCTGCTCCCCAAGATACACTTGATGAACATATGTTTGGCGAAGGAGATGGCGAAGGAGATGGCGAAGATCAAGGTCAAGGCAACGATCCTACTGGTCGTAAGGCACCTATCAAGTTGTCTAAAGGTCAGGCTTCTGCGCTCAAAGATGAAATCAAACAAGCCGTACTGAACGCTGCTCAAGCCGCAGCAGGCAATGTCCCAGGAAACGTCAAGCGCATGATTGATGCTATGACTGCTCCTAAAATGGATTGGCGCGAGTTGCTCAATCTGTCTATTCAGTCTACCCAGAAATCGGATTATACTTGGATGCGTCAATCCCGGAAATCCCGCAGCATGGGATTGTATCTTCCTGCCCAAGATAATGATTTCAAGATTGAACTTGCGATTGCGATTGATACCTCGGGTTCCATTTCTAATCAAATGGTTGCTGACTTTATGAGTGAGGTTCAAGGCATTATGTCACAGTTTCCAGATTATAATTTGAAGGTTTGGACTTTTGATCACAATGCGTATGCAGAATCGTTTAAGGAGTTTACTCCGATGAACGAATATGAAATCGAAGAATTTAACCCAATTGGTGGTGGCGGAACAGATTTCGCTGTAAACTGGGAGTTTATGAAGGAACATGATTTGGTTCCAGACAAGTTTGTTATGTTCACAGATGGTTATCCGTTTGGTTCGTGGGGCGATGAACAGTATTGCGACACTCTGTTTCTTATTCACGGAAACAGTTCAATCGTTCCTCCCTTCGGTGAGGTAGCATATTATGAATTCGACAAATAAAAAAATGCTCTTCCGACAGTGATAAATAGTTTGGGAGAGTAATTTCCCAAACTATAAATATGAGATTAATATGGACACATTAATATTAAATGCGGATGGTAATCCATTAACCATAACTCCTCTGTCTACTATTCCTTGGCAAGAAAGCATTCGGTTGGTATTTTTGGATCGGGTGAATGTTCTAGAAGAATATGAAAACTGGAATGTCCACAGCGCATCTATAACCATGAAGGTTCCTAGTGTTATTGCAACACGGGAATACGTTTCTCCTAACTTTCAAGGAGTAAGTTTTTCGCGCAGAAACATTTTCTTGCGTGACGATTATCGTTGTCAGTATTGTGGTGATACGTTTACTGGAAAGGATCTTACTTTGGATCATGTTATACCTAAATCAAGAGGTGGTGGAAGCGGATGGGATAATATTGTGGCAAGTTGTGGACCTTGTAATACTCGGAAGGGTTCACATACTCATTTTCGTCCATTAAATGATCCGTATAAGCCAAACTTTTATAAATTAATTGGCAAGCGAAACTTTCCAATTACAATCAACGATAAATCTTGGCTAAAATATATTAATTGGCCAAAAGAATATATTAATATTGCAGCATAAAAAAGTGTTGACAATCATCAGAAAATAACGTATACTAATATAGTTATCATCAAGAATAATGCATATTCGATAACAATCTATATAGAAAAAAAGGAGAGGATAATATGTCCGAAGAAAACGCAAATCAAGAAGTACAAGCACAAAGTCAGGCTACAATCACGTTGGGTGACATGGTTGCTTTATATCAAGTAATCAACATTGCTTCTAAGCGCGGCGCGTTTGAAGCCAATGAACTAACTGCGGTTGGAAATCTTGCAGACAAGCTAAAAACATTTGTTGACAAGGCAAATGAGCAAGCACAGGCTGCAGCAGCGGAATCTGAAGCGGAAGCTGAATAACAATGGATATTAAGCGCCATATCGGCAGAGATAAAAACACGGGCGCTCGTTTGGTAGTTGTATTTTTACAACTACCAGATGATCCCGAAAATTGCTTAGTCGTTTATAGTGATATGTTGCCTGACCGCTTCCATGACAATCTTATGGAAGTAGTGGATGGAGCAGATGCACAATCAAACTTGGACTTATACGCAGTTTTGGCTAGACATATGTTCTGGCACGGTGAGGTTATGTTATCCACATTACACACAGAACGATTTTTGAAAAAACTGCCAATCGATAACGTACTAATGACGCCAACTACAACACAGCAAATTCCGTTACGTACCATCATTTCAAATATTCCTAATGCGAATAAAACAAACGATGCCAAAACGGAAAATAGTGTGAATACTGAAGTAGACAGTATCGCATCAGGTGAGCAGTATGTGGCGATTGAGGGTGATAATTTACAAATTGCTGCCAATCTTATGATCGAAGCAGAGATGCTAATCGCAACCGCGGAAGAAAAAAGAGCAGAAGCAATAGCACTTGATCCTTCGTTAAAACCAAAACCAAAACGTAGGGCGAGTCCGACTCCTCCGAAAAAAGCAGCTACTAATAAAACGGCTTCTACCGCGAAGACTTAGACTTCGTGGAAATAACAAAAACAAACAATGGGAGCAATATTATTGCTCCCATTATACCATACACAAAGGATGACATAACATGCTTATAAATTTTGACAGTGATGGCGAATTCGACCGTATTATGGAAGAGATAGATCCGTCAAGTATTCCTACGAAATATTTGAAAAGTGTGCGTATTATATTCCACAATGGAAAAGAAATAGAACTGGCAGGCGATGAAATTATCAATCCCAGTCCATTACGAGAGGATTTTAGTTGGGAAATGATTGCGAATCAGTTCAAGCAAGTTCGCGATGTTAATATTCTTATTGATGTTGAAAAATTTCAAAATGATGTATATCTGAACTCAGATGCAATACTATCAAAGCATTTTAAAAAATCTATATGGAGTAAACCATGAATTTCACAGACGAAGATATGTATCTTGACTTGCTACATTACATTATGAATAACGGCGAGGAACGAGCAAATGAACGTACTGGCGTGGGGACAAAAAGTGTATTTGGATACACTTTGAACTTTGATCTAACTAAAGGATTTCCACTTTTTACCACAAAAAAAGTGCCATTCAAATCTGTACTGTCTGAGCTACTTTGGTTTCTTGAAGGATCACAAAACGAGCGTAGATTGGCTGAAATTCATTACGGAAAGCCGAAGGCAGAGTTGATTGGTAAAACGACTATTTGGACAGCCAACGCGGACAATCAGGGTAAGGCGATGGGGCATTATAACACAAATACGAATAAAGACCTGGGTCCTGTCTATGGTGTGCAATGGCGCAACTGGAATGGAATAGATCAGATAGCACGACTGATTGACGGCCTAAAGAATGATCCACAGTCGCGCAGGCATATTCTTTCTGCGTGGAATGTTAGTGATCTTGATAGAATGGCATTGCCACCGTGTCATTGCTTTGCTCAGTTTTATGTAACTAATGATGGCGGATTGAAAACCATTTTGCATCAACGCAGTGCTGATTTGTTTCTTGGTGTTCCGTTTAACATAGCATCATATTCGTTATTGACGCATATGATTGCCCAAGTAACCGGATTGACGGCGTTAGAGTTGATTCATAATATTGGCGATGTTCATATTTACGATAATCATACGAATGCTATCAATACACAGTTGGCGCGGGTAGAAGATCAACGCCCCTTCCCCACGCTTGTTATTAATCCTGATATTAAGAGCATCGATGACTTCAAAATGGAAGATTTCGAGATTACAGGATACGATCCACATCCCTTTATTCCTGCTCCTATGGCAGTGTAAGTATTTTTCTTATGTTGAGTTTTTAATATATCATTGCACATTGCATTCATTCCATCGGCAGGGATGAAATATTCCAATAGCGTCATATTATATTTGTAACACACTCAATCAAAAATCAATATATCTATATAAATAGTTTGCCCAGGATTCGTGTGCTTTTTCAGTAGGATGTAAATATTTTTCTTGGTCTTCCTCAGTGAAATATCCATCTTCCATATCATACATATGTGTAAAGAATGTTTCTTGGTCAAATATTTTTCTAGTATCTAACTGGTTGTATACCGCCATCATATCTGATTGTTCACATAGTTTCGAAAATGAAGTTGGCTCAAGAAGATTTTGGGTTAGATTCAAACTGTTAAAGATTATATAGTCAATGTCGTTTTCTCTGAAGAAGTTCTGAAGTGATAATACTTGCATCAAATAAAGATGAAAATCGTAAATCTGGCTAGTGAATAAAGCGGTGTATATACGATTGTATATATCAACATTTGAGTTTTCTTCTTCGCTCAACATAATATTTCCGTGATACTCAACAGAAGGAACATTATGTATTAGTATATTTTTATCTTCAATAAAATGTTCGCGTCTACTTGGAGCAGTCATACCGATAGTAACAAAGTCCGGCTTTTCACCGTTATCTATCATTTCACTTATTGTTGTTATAGTAGATCGCATAATATATGGATTACTAACACCTCGCTGTGCTTCGTTTATTACATCATCTATTTCTAGTTTATCAGCAAGAACATATGGCCACGCGGTATCTTTATTAGTAAGACCTGTTCCATAGGTGAACGAACACCCATTGGCATAAAGTTTCGTCATTTGAACCTCTTCGTTTTTATTATACAGTATATTTATCTTATGATAAATACAGTATCTACGGGAGTATATCAGATGCGATTATCAGAAGCTAATATTCATCCAGCACAAGACTTTATTGATGAAGTTGAACTTTTGGTGGATGACTCATTGGAAGAATATCAAGAGTATTTGGACTCTAATAATGATACCGACGATATTGATGAACTCGAATCAATATTAACCAGCAACAACGTGGATGAACTTCCTATTGAGTTTATAACTGATCACTCTAAACGAAAAGATCCAGATGAATGGTTAAGTGCTGCTGCTGATTGGACAAAGGAAGAAGGCAACACAATACGAATTTTTTTGCATGCGCCCAATCTTAACGGTACATATGGACCAAAAACGTTCAAGAAAATGTTGATGGGACTGCTTGCTCATGAAACTATTCACTGGGGTCAGTATGACCGAATGGGCGGTGATATACTGAACAACTACAAATCTGGTCATATGAAGGGGGTTGAACTTTTTAAGAAGTCCGGCAAGAGCCGAGATTGGATGCGATCATACCTGCGTGACCCACATGAACTTATGGCATATGCTCACGGCCTAGCAGAACATATGAAAGAGTTAGACAATCCAGAAGACGGATTGCGCAATCCTGAAAAGTATATCAATGACCTTCCTATTTACAAACAGTACAGAGATGTTTTTCCGGCGAATTCAAAACAAATAAAACAATTACTAACATATACAGCAGGATACTTCCAAAAAACTTGACTCTCTTTCGAATCGCGCTATAATATATATGAAAGCAACGAAAGGAAAAGATATGAAAATATTTATGAATAACCTGTACGGCGCAGTTGGCAGTGAAGTTTCAGGTTTTTGGCACGGAAAGCCTTTCTTGGGAACTATTGTAGATACTCGCGTCAAGTATGGAAACGATATTCAAGTAAATGTAGAAGACGGCAACGATATCTACATTTTGGATGGCTCGGTTCTTTATGCTGGTGGCAACGATGTTTACACTAACCTGCATGTTTACTTTAAGAAGGAAGCATAATGTATAATCATAATAGTGATGAATATTGGGATGGGTATAATGCGTACCTGAGTGGAGCAAAGCGGGCTGATAATCCTTATGTTAACCCACGGTTGTCACAGGATTGGAAAGATGGATGGCAGGCCGCATACAATGATTGATAAAGAGGTGAAAACACTATGACACATGTTCTATATCTCCTTGTTCGTACCGATATGGCATCTATGAATGCTGGCAAAGGTATGGCACAAGCAAGTCATGCCAGTAATGCGTTTGTGAATGAAATGTCACGGCAGAAGGGTGATAACCATCGTGACTTTGAATCGTTCTCCGAATGGGAGAAAGAAACCAATCAGGGCTTTGGTACTGTATTGGTTCTTGGTGTAAATGAAGCACAGATGAATACTGCTGCTATAGTGATGAATGATTTGGGTTATGTTTCTAATGTTGTTCATGATCCGACATATCCTTTGGTAGATGGTGAGACTGTTCACTTTCTTCCGATTGATACGTGTTCCTATATCTTTGTTCCAAACAAGGAAGATGATGTAACTGCTGCTGCGGTTCTTGGTAACTTTGGTTTGCATCCATAAAGGATAAAAAAATGAAACTGACTTATAGAAATAACTGGGAAGCCGATGAATACTATGTTGGTAAGGACCGTGTAATTGATTTGCGTGAGGTTCGCATTAACGGTAAGAGTTACGATGTTATGAGTGCTACAGTAAGTGTACCATACGGTGATATGGGACATACCTATACGGGCAGATCAAAACATTACTTTGTGACTGAACAAGTATTTGGAGTAGATCAGCAATTTGATCTGAATACAGTTATCCGTGATGTTGATGTATATGCAGTTAAGTTTACTGCGAAGCATAAAGACTCCGTTGAAGAATATAATGTAGGAGATTGAGTGTGGGTTATCCCAAAGGTATTAAATATACCAAAGTCAAGATATTATATTGTTTTTCTGAGTTTGCATCGACTCAATATAATATTGATGTATGTACGATTGATGAAGTGACATTACCGTGCGATGTCAGCGAAGTAGAGTATGCGTATAAAGTTGTTATGAATTTGATGTATGGCACAGGAAAAGCAAACATTGAAAAACTGCAACATGCGGAAACTGTATATGCGAATATAGGTAACGGCTGGGAATATGTTAAGGATCGAAGTTCAGGCAGAATTGGGGTTGTAGATTTGGATAACATAGATGATCACAACCATCTTGTGTGGTCGCTATTACAAGCATAACATTTTTTTCTTGACTTCTATAAAACGTGTGCTACAATAATATTGTAGCAACAAGCAGGAGTTATATCAATGGCAGTCACATATCTTGGGAACCCTTGTAATCCAGTGGCAGAGAATGAAGTTGACACTGATGTCAAAGACGAAAGTTACTTGAAAGATTATGTTGCAACCGTATATCCACAATATGTGTTTCAGTTACATGATACGGAATATGGTGACTTCACAGGAATCAAAATCTGCGTTGAAGATGCTGTATCGGCTGCAATTGTCGCCAAACGCCTGAATGATGATGAATATGTAAAATCTGGTCAAACACGGTATTCTTCGACCGAAAACGAAGATGGGTCGTTAGAATATGTTGTCAACAAGGTTTCTAATAAAACAATCATCGCCGGTATTATTGCGAAATATCCACATCTCATTACAGACGAGGTCCGCGATAGCGCAAAAGAAATGATTGGATATATTCAAGATAAGTTCACATTTCGTATTCTCATGGATAAAATGAACGAGTTTGAAACATCCGTTCTCGCCGCAATTGATAAGGAAACTCTTCATAGGTCTGATATTGGTGTTATTGCGTATTTTCCTTATCTTGTAGAAAAAATGATTACGTTGGAAGCAGTTGCTGATATTATTTCTGGCAGCAAACATTTTGGTACAGTCAAAGAACGTATCTCCCTTGATATCAAGATTTATAAAACTGGCAACATGACTGATTTTGGCAAGTTTGCGGTAAATGCTTTCACTCGCAATGGTGAAGCGGTGTGTTTCTTTGCGAAGGAAGAATGGTTGCGTGATTTCAAGGATTGGATCAATGTTTCTGGTAAAATCAGCAAGCACGGCCAAACATGGCAAGAGCCGAAGGTTGACGAAACATGTTTAAACTACGTCAAAGTTTTTCATCCAGATTTATTATAACGTTTGGTGCGTTCTGGTTTACACATATTTTTTCGTATTTGGTCAACACAACATTGGCAATCTTTATATAATAAATATGTCCGTTGTTTTTTGCGAAAAGTCAAGTTAGATTTGGAAAGCACCAACATTTCCAGTAGCAATAAAGTTACCAGTGGCACGCTCAAATGTTGCTAATGTAAGAGAGCCGTCATTCAAAATCAAGTCTCCTACGTTCATTGCGAATATGGTATTTGTTCCATCAAACGACATTGTAAAATCAGTATCGGTGCCAAGTCGTATCTCAAACCCATCTGTCCACGTAGTATTAGCATTTATAATACTATCTGCATCCGATCGCACAAATGAATCGATGGTCAACCCACCTAGTGTAGTTGCGTCTGTTATGTCGGCAAATGACGCTTCCCAAACATTATCTATTAATATATAGATATACGTTATACCTGCATATACATATGTATCACCATCGGATGGATTAAGAGGAAAGTTGAGTGCCATAATTATATTCCTTTTGTGAAGTTATTATCCAAACGCAGTAACATCGCCAGATGCGACCAAGCTTTTTGTTATTGGATCAAAGACAAACAATACGTCGGTATCATTCGTTAAATTCCATTTTCCAGAATATATACTGAATAATGTATTATTATCAACTCCGTTGTGTCGCATAAAGAAGTCTTGATCGGTTCCTAGATATATACCATTCCCGTCAGTCCACGTGGTATTCGCAGTTATTATAGTATCTGTGTCTGTTCTAACCAACTGTGATGGTAATATACCAGCAAGAGTGGCAGCGTTTACTTGGAAGTTATCGCCCATCCTTATGTTAGAATAGACGGTTGGATCTATGATAGGTTCAGTTGTAAAGTTTTCCGACGTTGTATACATTGGAGAAGTAGAAATGACGCCAACGACGTTATAATCCGGTTCTATTTCAGGATCAGCCTGTGCGCGGGTTTGATCAACAGTAACGGTCAAATCTCCCACTACATAATGATCCTCATTGGAATTAACAAACTTTATCAGTATATCAACAGAACTTTGCCATATTCTCCAAAATACACGCATCTGCTTTTGGAATGATTGTATGATCATACCTGGATTCCACTCATATGTTTCTCCAAGATTGATGATCGGATTTCCGTTTACGTCAATCGGATTTATATGGAATGGCGTTGCTAATCCATTAGCACCAGTCATTCCCAACGATGAAAATGTTAGTTGTCCTATATCATCTAAGAATGTATGCCAGGCTGTGCTATTAGCGTGAGTGATTTCATAATTTTCTAAAGATGGAGTAAAATGTATTTCTCCTCCAGCGTTGAAAAATCCAAGAATAGCGTCATCGTCTTCAAACGTTGCTTTAAAACCATACCATCTTGTTCTATTCCACGCTTCATTGTTGTTCAATCCAGTAGTCGGATTTCCAAATACTTTATGTCTCGTAGCACTGGTATTTTCATATGATAGTTGCGATGGTTCGTGTGTGAACCAATCATTAACTAATATTGCTATGTCTGTATTTAAGTCCACGACTATTTTCGATATCCGATTATTAAATAATGGATCTTCCACAGATATAGGACCAGTCATTGTATATCCTTGATGCTTCGCGGCGCTACTAATCGCAAGGAGAAGTTCTCGCCATTTGGCATCTGTTATTTCATCTCCTGCGGATAACCGAGAAACTACAAGATGGTCTTGATCATATCCTATTGATCCTGGTCCAACCACGCGATTGATTTCATCAACCATATAGTTGAATTCTGTTGATCTTAACGAATTACCAAGATAACGACTTTGTGGTCCCATAATATTATGCTACTTCGTTTACATTAAATGTTGGATTTGTAACTGTAGATGAAGATTTTACAATGCCGTATTCGTCAGTTGACTGTGAATAGTCATCACCGACTGAAACGTGTTGTATAATACGCTGGAGTGTGCTACACTGTATAATCATATCATATTCTAAGATCATATCGTCCATAAACATTTAATGCTCCTGTTAACTAATTTGTATCGTAATTGTGTAGTCAACGATTATCGACCGATTGGCAGCCAATAAGACGGGGTGAAATGTTACGTGCGTTAAAAGTAGTGCTGTTGATTCGTCAAGTTCGCCAGCAATTGTCGCGCCAGAGACTAGACCTATTTCATCAATCGTAAATGCTTCCACCGCAGCTAAATCAGTCGAACTATCGGATTCAGGAATAGTTTCGCCTGTCGCAGTTGCCATTCCAGTATGAGAAACGTCAACTAAAAAGCTTATTTTTGATGTGTTTGGCGGAATAACTTCGTTATCATCCAACACTTGTCCTGGATAGTAAACAACTTTTTCAGGTTGTTGAACATACGTTTGTGAATACAATCTCGAAGCACTACCCAGCATTGATTGTCCATCGTATGTGCTATACACGCGAGGTGATCTATAAGATAATGTGGTCGTAGATACTGAGCCACCATTGCCAAATGCCATCCATCCTATACACGGAGTACCTGTGGTTGGTGATAAGTTAGATGGCAAACAGGCAAGAGCAAGTGCCATAATATATGCCATATTACCAGGATGTATCGCGTTGCGCTTCTGTACCAGTATCTCACCGGTTTCTTTATCTGTTATTTTCAGAACACCGATTATTTGGGATTCTATTGTATCCTTAATCATTTGTTATCCTTTATATATATTATATCTATTTATCACACTTCAATTTCGGGCTGATTGTAATCATTGATTGTTATTGGATCTTCAATCGTGTAAATCGTATCGCCAGATGAGAACGAATAAGACATTCCAGTGTATTGTCCGCGTCCTTCTATCATCAAATCAGTGCCATTCTTTTTATTATAAGTCACAAATTCGATATTGTTTCCGTTATCGATTGCTACTAGACGTATTGTTTTTCCTCTAGACTGCTTAAAGTTTGTCGATTGATTTACGGTTATAATATTACTATCAATTGAAGAAATGGTGCCCGCATTCTTGACGTTGAGCTTATATCCTCTACCGTATTGATCATATACCCATAATACAATTTTATCAATGACTGATTGTGTACCATCTGTAAAATCTGTCTGTTTTACTACAGACAAATCATTCATACGAGCAGGCAACAATCCAGTATCAAATCCACCTGCAAAGTTTGTATACACATTATCAATAGGCAACATTAGTCCGCCATTATATTCACCATCTGTTATATCAGGGAAATTAGCAGGATCATCTATTTCATGGTCGCCGCCTGATATTACATCTCTTGTATAACGACTATATGTTCTTTCAATCATAATATGATCTCCGACTTCAAGATCATAGAATGAAGAAATACACAATGAGCCATCCGAATTGACGGTGTAATCAGTTGGAGAAATAACAACGAACTCACCAGATACTTTTTTGATCATAACTGATATGTTTTCTTTAGCCGGGGCTGGCAAATTGAATATATCATTAAAAGTATAACATTCTTCCGATGGGTTGTCGAATATTTCTTGTGTGACCATTGCTCCGTAACTCTGTATACCAAACTTTAATAATATATCCATTTCGTGTAAAGAATCAATATTCGTATTGATAGTTTCTTCCAACAACGAATATCTTTCATCCACTGACCGGATTTTGACATGATACGGCTTTGCTTCCATGATATAATCAATAACATCATCGTATGAATCTCGTTGATACACGGTATATTGACGCATTGTCGTATTTGTCATTATAAAATCTTGATAACTTGTTTTGAAAATCCAGTCTGGATATGTTTTTTCAGTTAACATATACTTTATCATTTCAAAGAACATATATTTCAAAAACTTGTCGTCCATATATTTGTACATCATTTCAATAAACAAGAATACCTGAACATTAATCGCATTTTCATAATACACGTCTATACTATCCTCGGGATATTCTATATCGTCAAATATTACTTTGATTGCAGAGTTTGTTCGTTTTACTAGACGCAACTCTCCATCAACTTCAAAATAATAAGATGTGTGTTCCGGAGTTATAACTTTGAACGAGTTATATCCTGCATCATACAATGCGTTCATATCAAACGACGGATTACGTGTAATGTATGCAGCTTCAGTTACATCTGCCCATTTATCAGTCATTGCCCAATCAGTTTTTTCAAATAATGGCGAATCAAGATTTATGTAAAACTCATAATCTGGAAATACAGACGAAAGCAGTCTATTATCCAGTTTGTCATTCAATATAGATGCAAAATTTTGTCTTGCTTCTACGCTGCTATCAAACCAAGGATTTTCTGGTGTATTTGTCTTATATACACGCAAAACATCTCCTTCCAAGATTTCATAGTCATCAATTATCTTCAGTGTGTTTCCATCCAACTCAATATAATCCGAAGGCACAACAGAGTTGTTTATTGTTATGACTACGTTTCTTATATTGCATTCATCCAAAAACGAAACAAAATATTCAGCATAGTTGACGTTTATCAAATCAGCAGCTTCAGTATTCTTGAAGAAGAAGTTATCAATCACAATGTTAGAAATTGATGATTGTAAACCCAACATCAAAAATTCAGGCACTGGTTTTTTCAACTCTTCACTGACCAATTCCCATTCTTTATATAACGGTGATTGTAATGCTGCTGTTGCATTAGCATCGTATTGTAATGATATATCTATCGTAGTATCTTTGAATATTTTTCGATTGTTTGTAATGATAATTGAATTATCACTGACAGGAATAAATCTATCAGTAATGATTGTTTTTGATTCAAGCAATGATTTTATATTTTTGGTGTTGTATACTTTTCCATCAATATCATTTTCGTTACTATTTTTCCAATAAAAGTATTTTGTTTTGATATGTTTGCCATTAGCATCAAATATTTTGTATGAGTTATATTTTGCGCCGTTGGGTTTATTAAATGAACTTGTCCATTCTTTTATCACTACCCTAGATCCAGGAACCATTTTTCCCCAAACTGATTTCATATAATCAATGTCCGGATTTTGGTATGCATTCCCAAAGTCATAATAACGATAAAATCTAGCAAGCTCAGTATCCCACCAAACGATGCCCAGCTTTTCATCATACCATCGCTTGGATGACGAACCACCACTATATATAGCAGGATTTTTCCAAGTGATGTAATCAATAGAATTAATTAGGTCTGCTGGCATTTTCAGATTCAGTGGATCATATAAATCGTATCTACTGTATTCGTCGGCATCTTTGACGATTACTCTATCTATTTTATCAGTGTCGATTCGTTGACATTGACGCGAAGAAAAGTCTAACGTTCCATCTGTATCTCTATATAGTACCGCGTAACCTGCTTCTTCCCAGTCATCAACAAATATGTAACTAGTATCATTTAATCCGAGATCCTGATACCAATCGTCAAACGTCAATGGCACAGGCATTGTACCAGGCACTCGATTCAAATAATCAAAATCCTTGTATTGATTAGGAATAAACCGAAGTGACTTCCAATCCATTATTTTGAAGTTAGAATTACTTGATATTGCGGTATATGTTTCTCTGAGACCCAAAGCAATTAGCACACTACTCTCTGTTCCTTGAAGATTCATTGAATTTCTATTAACATTCAAAATGATTTTGCCACCACTTCCCACTGATGCGATTACATCGGTGCCGTAAGAGTTTATTGAATCTCTTAACTTTTCAACATCTCTGTTAGCAGACGCAATGTTTGTATAATTTCCTGCTGTTATCCCAATATCAGTTAACGCAGTGCCACTCACATTTGATACCACTAGTGACTTCAATATATCGCCGCCTGCTCCAGTATGTATCTGAATTTTTCGATTTACAACAGATGCTGTTATCACGTTTGAACCATCATCTATTGCGTTGGCCAGTTGATATGCTATTTGGTCAATCGCCGAATATTTAACATATGTATCTGTATCGGATGTTGCTATGGCGCTAGTATTGTATCCTAATCGTTCGAGTGCTCCATCAGTAACTTCGATAATATTAATAAATGCTCCAGTTGTTGTGATTTCAAGGCGGTTATTTACTTCAGCAGCATCTATAGTGGAAATATTTAACCGGTTTATTTGTGCCGCTAAACTTTCTATCGTTGGAAAAATCGTAGATTCATATATGCCAGTAGGAATACCTAACTGCGCTGCGGCAGTACCTTGAACATCAAGCGTTGGTTCTGTTGTAGTTAAAATTAGTTTTGAATCAACAACCGATGCGGTTAATCCTATTATCATCAGACTATTGATTGTGTCAACTAAATTACTAATCTTTGAATCGAAGTATGTATTCGTTGACGACAATCCAAGATCATTGATTATTGATCCCTGTAAAGTAAGAATCGAAGATGAAGTAGTCAAGTTAAGTTGTCCACCAGTATAATATGCAGTAACATCAAGTGAGTTACTGTTGATTTCATTAACGACATCCGATAGAGTCATTCCGGCTTCTATAGTAACGATAGTGCCATTGACGCTGAGTGGTTTACTCACTGTGATTGGATATGTTGCGTCAACTCCGGTTACTGTTATGTCCATCACATTTGCTACGATGCCATCCAGATTTAGTTGGTTACCAGTAGTCAATATATCTTGTTCAGTTGATAAGGATTCGATACGAATTGTTTCCTCACTGGCATTTTCTACTATCAGCGTTTCTCCGTTTATGTTGATTACATCTCCCGAAACCGCCAAGAACGGTTCTGTTGTACGAAGTGTTGCATGATCAAATGTTATTACCGATGATATGGGATTTATAACATTTCCATCTTTATCTATGCCTACCATCTTTATTTTATCGCCGACGGTTACTAACGGATCAGTTTCTGACCCATACAAATGTATTCCGGCTGAGGAACCTGCTGATTCACTGAAAACATATTCATCGCCATCTATCATTAGAACATCACCATCGTTCAGGTCTGGATTAGATACTGATCCGATAGCAGATACGGCAGATGTGTTTGGTATAGGAACAAACAACGAATTCGATGTAGTATCATCTATTTCGACAATTAACGGATCGTAGTCTTCACTAAATACAAGATACTCGAATATTGTTAGATCCCCAATTGCGGTCATAGTATTCCAAACCAAACGATAATATCCTTTGACATTTGGAGAAATATTATTACTCACAATTCGCAAAAATAACAAGTTATCATTTACGTTGTTTGGAACATTGGTTAATCCCACTATCAACTGTCCATCTTTGGATTCTTTTATATAGTTTAGTTCAGCAGTTTCACTTAACCTAAGAACATCCCATTCTTTATCAGCATCAAACTGTGTCCAAACGGTATCTCCCTCGCGTAGGAATTTAGTATCTATATTATAGACCTCATCCGTGTCCGGCACAATATAATTAACATATTCTTCTCTAACGTATCCGGATGTTTTAAAGTTTCCTGCTGGTGGCTTATCGGTTTTGATCATTGGTGGATAAGTATCAAACGTTACAACATGTGGATCAGTCTTCATATCACTGGCTTTGATTGATGTTGTTGCGACCTTATCCATATAACAGCCGCCGTATTCGGCAACCTTAAATGCCCAGACCTGACTTTGATCAACGCTTGTTATTTTAGAATTACAATTCAATATCCGGTTTGCGCTATCGACCGACCCTTTATCAACTATAAATCCTCGGTAGAATTCAAGTTGACTTTCGCGCTCCATTCCAAAGTTATCCAGATATGTTCTGGGTGAAAATCCTATTTGTCTGCCCTTCAATGAGTTTATGATTGAAAGATTTTGATCAACAATGTTATTTCGATAGTTTCTTGTATCTTCCACCAGCGTATCAAAGTTCGGCACGATTGAATTATTGTATACTAAAAATCCATCAGCAGACAGTGTTCCGTCCCAATCTATGGTTCTATTACAATCAACTAACATTCGCAGATTTCGGTCGTGCGACAATGGATCGTATATAACATCGCCGTAGTTATCTACTCGGTCAACAACAAACGCGTGTTCGACATCAGCAATATCTACCTTCATTCCGTGAATGGGGATATTTGATTTGAACGACAATCCACTTTGATCAGTATAAAACTCGATTTGACCTTCGGGTATTAATCTGCCACCAGCATCAACTACCCGATAAAAGTTTTTGAACGTTTCGCGATGCATAGTTTCTGTGCCATACGGTGCGTTGAATCGTCCTGATGCCAACATAGGAGTTAAAATAATGAAGTCTCCCGCATCATGCTTTAATATTGCCCATTCAAGAAACTCTACCAACTTTGTTTCAAAGTCGATTATGTTTCCGTTCTCGTCAGCAGTATCAAATGACCAGCCAACAAGCTTTAGATACTCTTGATATCCAATAAACAAGTGTGCTATGTCGTCAAGTGAAGTTAAAACTTGCCCATATTGATATGGTATTACAACGTCATTTTTATTTTTTTCAAATCCGTGTGCAGTTAGGAGTTTTTTTCTTGGCCAATCAACAAGTTGCTTCCAATATTTCAGGTCTACTTCGAAACTGGTAGATGATTGATGATTATCAATACATACATACGGACGACTATTGTATTGGATGTACGAATCTTTCTTATAAAATGTACTTGAAGTCCATTGATCTATTTCGAAAAAGTTGCCTTCAGCAGACCACGAATCAGGTTTACTTGTTCTTTCCCAATCCAGAGCATAAAATACTGGATTCAACGAGTCATATCCGTAGATTCTGTATCCATGTTGCTTCGTATGTGGCTGAGATATTAGAACCCAAGCAGTATAGTCAAAGTTTATAGTTAGAGCATCCTCTGATGCGGATGTGCCGTCAATCTTTCTACGATAGTATTTCCCATCATTCGTGTTTAATACAATATCTCCCTTTCGATAATCATATACATCCGACAACGAATAATCAGGATGTGGCAAATCAAGAGATACTTTTTCTAAGATTATGGCACTATAAAATTCACTCCGGTTTGGTTCTCCAGCGTGTACAAACAAATCATAGTTATCCGATGGTATTTGATAATGTTCACTTTCTCGCAACGAAGTATCTTCTCCGAGCAAGTTAAAATTATTAACAAATCCTGCAAGTTTTGAACCCAACTTGAACTGGTAGTTATCTTTTTCTGCCAATACATCGTTAGTGTTTATATTGTCACGCTTATTATAAATTCTAACAAGGTTCTTCACTTCGTCTTCATATTCTGATATAATCTCAAACGGCTTTTGAAGAATCATTTGTAAAAATAAAGCAAATGGATAATCACTAGTTCGTTTCCAAGCTTGCTCAATTGGCGATCCATCTCCGAATGACCATTCAGCTTTCATTTTACCAATGTCATTTGCTGAGATTATGCCACTGAATACCAAATCATCAATCGGAATAATATTATCAGACACATCAACTGGCGAAGACACAAGAAAGTCACTGTCGGCAATCAATGCTGTCCAAAATGCATTCGTAGTATAATTGTTTCCGTATGTGGTATCAAAGTTATCAGGTTTTTGAGATACTTTTAAGATTTTCCAAGGCTCGGCAAATATCATATCTGTGCCATACAGATAACTATAAATTCCTCTCCAGTGACCAGCAGTATTATTATCATACGTGCTATAATTCCATGTTTTCCAGTCACTTGTGTCGTAATCTGTATTTGTCAAATTGTCAACATTATTATGCATCATCCAATTCTTAAATATTGGATACATCATAAAGTTCTTTTCACTGCGGGAATATGCGGTTGAGGCGCTCCATACAACAGAATGTTCCATGCTGCGTATCTCAGAATCATCTTTATTTTCAAGATTGTTATAAATTCTTGTTTCGAACTCATAAAGTATATTATCAACCCGTGTGCCAAAAATAGGTAGTTTACTACCATCGTGACCTACTAAGAAAGTAACGTCGGGATCATATTCAGTATCAACTAAAAATTCTGGAATATAAGCCGGAGCAATACCCAATTTTGTTGCGCTGGAAGGCACATATGTTTCTTCTGAAAGATAATAATGCCGTACCAATATTTCATCGCCCGTTACAGGTAGATAATTGATAAATGTTACTTCGCCGCCAGTGTTAGATATTGTATAATCTATTCCCAATCGCTGAACATTTCCATTCAGAAATATCATAAGATCAGGATCGTTGACCACTGTTGTTTCAAATACAGGCATAAATTGTTCATTTACACTATCGATTACCGCTATCGGCAATTCTTCATACTGAGCAACGTCTTTGCCGTATAATAACATGTTTTGTCCGGAGAACATACTGATAGATGATTTTTTTAACAGTGTTATGTTGTATATTGCCTGTTCTAAAATTTCAGTATCGGACAACAAATCTGAATTCAAATCTGAAATTATCTTTTCAATATGAGTAATGAGCCTATGTTTATAGTTACTATATGCGGTTGCTAAAAACTGCACAGCTTCAAATGGATTATAATCATCCCTGGTAGACGCAAAATAAGCAAATTCAATATCTGCTTGACTACGAATCATAACACTGCCTCGGTCATTAAACCGAGTTTTGTTAGTATTATCGCCGATCAATCTAAACGTGTTGAACGAAATTGTATCGCCTGACAATCCGGGAGTTGTTTCAATCAGTCTATGCATATGTTCATAAAATATGCTATATTTAAATTCTTTATTCATATAATCATCATTGTCTGGATTATATTCAATCGACGGGTGTATTTTCTGAAACGCATTTTCCGACATAGACAACACTAATTCGGATGAGTGAAAATCAACATACGAATATTTTTCTGTTGGCTCAACCAAAGTGATTGTTGATCCAGAAATAGTATATTCTTCGTCTAGTAATCTCCGCCCATTTACAAAAACATCAATGGCGTTTGTTGTTGGTAACATTGTTAACTCAAACGCGGTCTTGATTTTACCTTCGGCAAATTCTTGGCGAATATTGCGATAGTCAAAGTTGGTACTAATATACGAACCTTGATATTCGGCGTCACGCTTGAAAAATGAATCGTTATTCATATTCATTATAAACACGTATTCACTTAAATAGTCGCCAGCGATTAGCTTTGGATTGAACTCCAGCTCATCATCAAATGAATGTAGATTATTTTCAACATATTGAAAAATTGTATTTTCTTGATCATATTCGTGTGATTGTGTGTCCTCATTCCATATGTAAAGTTTGAAGAAAGGAAAATCTTCAGGCTTAACATTATAGTCAGTGAGCAATGAAGTATCATCGGATAGTTCTAAAAACGAATCAAACTCAACAATTGGACGTTTTCCCTGTAACGCATACTTCGAATTTGTGTCATCAATGTAATCTTTGATATCATTATAGTGATACCAAGAATTATGTTGACTCCACCAGGTGGTACCTGGTTTATCAATAGTAACGTAATGTTTTTGATCAGACGTGTTAATCGTGCCAGGCAAATCTGGATGAATAAACTCTGTTGTTAACCAATAATACATTTCATAGTTGATAAACTTATCTGTGTCTATTGGCAAGTTAACAGTTTTCATTGTATGATCTAGTAATCGATAGTTATCAAAGGTTATTGAACCTTTATTATACAATGAATTCAGTAGATCATCATAGAATACTTGGTCATTTTGAAGAGTATTTGAAAATACTGGTTCAAATCCATAGTTTTTCCTATCGCTAGAATTTCCGGGATATGTCAAATAAGGAGTGTAACATTTCGCGGTAGGATCATATATTCCGCGTTCTTTTCTTCCGACAAAGGCACGTACCTTTTCGGTAGTTCCCTTTGAAAACACACGTTCTAACGTAACGTCCATCATACTCGCAAGATCACGATTTTTTAAATGCCTTGGAAGGAAGTCAAAGATTTTATTTGTCATTATTTTTTACCTATCAATTCTTCTGGTGTAATACGAGTGATTAGCTTGACATTATTAGAAGTCATAACTGACATAAAGACTTCATTCAAGTTACTAGATATACTTAGTAAATCTGAAAACTCACTAGATGCGTATTTTGGAGTTATTATTACAGTATCAATGTAATCAGATAATTCGTTGTGTAAATATCCAACTAACTGAGAATAATAAAATACATCTCCGAAGTTCCAATTTTCCAATCTAAAATATTCATTTACTTTGGATGCGATTACTGACTTGACTTCGCTGTCAGTATACGTTGTGCCACGTCTTTTGATTGCTTTGAATACAACTTGATTCTCAACGTCTGCCTGTTCACCAAATATATACTTGAAACGAACAGGAATGTAGCTCACATGATCTGCCATTGCTTCTTTGCCTTTGATGGTCGACATTAGTTTTCTTAGTTCATAACTATTTGTTGGAGTAGGAATACGCGTTTTGAATCCACCTGCTATCCAACTATTTACACGTCTTACGTAATCAGTTGTTAACACATAAACATCTATAATATTAGATGTGGATGGATCAATGCGGCGATCTTCGTTGGCGAAATGATCCCAACGATATGAAAAATATGGATCTTCGACGAAGCTTATTCCAGGAACAACACGATATCTTCTTCCATTATCAACTGGATACTCTATTTCAGTGGGCGATATCTCGGTATACAAGAAATGTTCTGTCCAGTGATTGTTCACCTTTAGATACCAAGTATTCAAGTTTGTATTATACCATAACATTACATTTCCAGCCAATCCTTCTCTACTGTCGGAAGAAACGGCGATCATTGATACTTTTTCATATTCAACATTGTGGTCATAATATGTCTCAAGAACAATTGATGTTTCTGTTTCATTATTATTGAATGCTCCCAACACACCGAACGGATTATTATCCACACTTTCCGATGTCATATGAACGCGATTATAATTTATATAGCCGTGATTATTGACATAGTGGTCGTGAATATATCCTGCGGTAGTGCTATAGGTTTCTGTATTGATTATGTTATGTTCATAAAGATCAAATGATGCAAGGACTTTCACATGGAATTTTTCTAGGTCCGAAATATCGTCCAGCGTGCCATATCCAATCTTAATAGGACTTGTTGGAATACTGCACCAGAATGTTATAGTATATTGATTTGTGCCAACCTCTGTTATTTGGTAGCAGTCATCGTTTATTATGTTTCCGTCGCCATCTATAAGTATTACGTTGTTTGATGGATCATCTAAATCTTCAGGTGTTATTATAACTGAATATGAAGTGCTTTTTTGTTTGAAATAAATGTCGTTGTCTAACTGTTCGATCATAAATGAAGATGATTGTTCCGGTATAGTAAAAATAAAATCAGAACCAGATTTTTCCACCATGAACTCGGTTTGTGTTCCGTGGTCTGTTATTTCTGCGGTGTGGATTGTAACACCACCAGGAAGTTCGTCTTCATCTATGAAGAAAAAGTTTCCTGCTGTGGCTGCAGTCTCAAAGTATTCAACCGATGGTTCTCCGATAAAGCCAGCAGCCGCAAGTTCATTAGCGTTTAGCGTAATGGTATGTGTAGTTCCAGCATCTGCGCCGTCAGTATTATCGTCATCAGTATCATCAGTATCATCGATAAGTCCATAGCTAAATATTTGCGCTCTTCCCCATACGTAATCTGGATATCCCGGAGTTAGCTCCGCCGGCACATTAGGTCCACTTTCCAATGGATTAGATGTTCCAACAAATGGATCAAAGTTATTTTCGCGTGTTCCGAATGGAGTAACAAGGATTTCTCCATCGACAGTCACTGCTACATATTGACCTGACCATGCTTCAACATCTATAACTTGTCCAGGATCAACCTTCACTGGCACAGAAGTTGCCTCTGAATGCTGGCTTGATGTATCGATATTCCATACAGCATATCCCTCAACGTAATATTGTTTTCCGTCATCTGGAATTGTTATTGCTCCGCCATCTGGCATGGTAAATGGTTCTTCTATAGTATAAGTTACTCCGAAACCACCACCATATCCTAAAATCGTCGCCGGCGTAGGAATTTCAAATGTTGAATCAGTATTGTTTCCATCTTCATCATCGGTAATAATGTTGCCAATAACATCAACCACTGGCAAGTTTATAGACGATACTATAATCAATTCCTCTGGAACTTCAACCGGTTCTGGTTGTACCACTGTTCCTTCGCCAGGAGTAACAATCACAGTAACATTATTATCTATAGGAGTATAATCGTATATAAGATCGCTAGGATCAAGTTCAAAAGGCACTAAGTAATCGGGAGGAATGCCTATAATAGTATCGACTTCTGGATCAATCGGTAGTTCTACACCATCAGGTGATACCAAGAAGTGAGAATATGTTATATTTTTTACACAGGGACTACTTTCTAGAAAGTCCACATTTATATTCGCATTGCACATTCCGAAGTCTGCGTCAAACGTCACTGCGATAACTTCTGTTTCATAATCACGATAAGCAACTCCTACCGTTATCGGTCCTATAACTCCTGGGCACCAAACATTGATCACATATTCATCATTGCCCAAACTCACAACATCATAGCAACTAGGATCGATCACATCTTCGTTGCCATCTACCAGTATTGTCTCATACGAATCTCCAGTCACATCGTAATCAGTTGTAATACCAACATAGTAATATGCCTTTAGTTTAAAGAACACATCTTCATCTTCGTCGTTTATAACAAATGACGGTAATTTCGACTCTGGCAACGTAAACGTAAATTCTTCATCACTGTGAGTGATTGTAAAATCATTTTGTGTTCCGTTGTCTGTTATCTCAGATTCTTCCACTGATGTTCCAGATGGCAATTCATCTTCGTCCACAAAGAAAAATCTACCATCCGCTGCTGCTTCCTCAAAATACTCAATAGACAGTGGGTGTTCTACTCCATCTGTATTAAATTCAGATTCGGATATCGTAATAGTGTGAGTTAGTTTACAGTCTTCTCTTACACGAGCGTGTTTCAGGTAGACGAAACTATTGCCTGGACCACTGCATTCATTAAGGAAACTGGGCAAAGCATCCACGAAGTAGTTGTCGAGTAGTTCGCTATAACTTCTGCCCGG
>UPTN01000397.1_pt1 | contig 23351 bp, 27 predicted proteins | sample 2160111 | NCBI WGS metagenome assembly UPTN01 (sample SAMN06265058, study PRJEB28932) | marine metagenome | isolation source: Columbia River Estuary | place: USA:Columbia River Estuary, USA | collected 2014-05-05
TTAAAAGTTACTCAAAAGGAATGCTCCAAAGAGTATGACTTGCACAATCTATTATTAATAAACCGGAACTCTTATTTCTTGATGAACCTATGAGTGGACTTGACCCTATTGGTCGTAAGATGGTAAAAGATTTACTCGTATCTCTCAGAGATGAAGGTACAACGATATTTTTTAATACGCATATTCTCGCAGATGTTGAGAGTATTTGTGATAGAATATCGATAATCAATAAGGGGACAATTATTGTAGAAGGACAAGCAGTGAAGACATTACAATGAAGTTTAGAAGATTTTTTTATCGAAAAAGTAGAAGAACATAATAATAAATAACTCTATCTTGAATTCTTTCTCTTGATAAGAGAAAGAAGCTGCAAATGTAGCCCTCTTCCCTTTTCAAGGGAGGAGATTCAGAGGAGAGTTAACTTTTTATATATCCAAGTCGTTCTATTGCAGTTTTGAGTGAATTACTGACGATGTCTTTTTCTCGTGCAATAAGATGATTTGTTTCTAAAAGCAAAACATACATATCAAGAGGTATTCGCTGTATATCTTCGAGTCGAATATGTTTCATTACTTTCAGTATTTTGTTCATATCTTCTTCCAAAAAACTAATATCGTTCACAATACGAATATCGTATTTTGCAAAAGGAAAATTTTGTACGTAGTCTTGTAAAAATATATTATTTCCTCCTCCTCCTCAAATATAAAAATATTTTGGACAAATTGTCTTTCCTAATACTTCTTGAAGAGTAATCCCAATACCTTCTCCCCAAATTTGTAGAAACTCTTGTTTTTCTGTTTGAAACTTATCACTATTGAGTTGATCAATAATATCGACCCGAGTAATAGATTTTTGTTTGATTATTTTTTTGACGAGATCATTAATCCCAATAGGTATTTTTGATATACTTAAAACATCACCATCCTTCTTTAATGAAAGAGTTGTTTGTGTTGCGCCAACATTAATAATCACTACATCTTTTTGGGGAAATATTTTTGTGATACAATACTCAGTTGGAAGCACTTTAAACATATTTTTCCCAATAACGTTTCCTATTTGAGAAATAAGCATATGTTTGTTACTTGGAATAAACGCGTTTAAGAGAGAAATTTTGAGATTTTCTCACAGAGCCCCTATGATTTTTTCCTGTATTATTCAGTCGATGCTGACACTATTTACTCGACTGAGGAGAATCTGAACCTCCTTTGGAGAGAGTCCATAGAGCTTATCTATGTCTTCATTTAAACTTTTAAGGCAGAGTTTCTCTACTGATTGCATAATATCTTCAAGTTCTGAAAGAGTGAGTTTGTTATGTGGAAGTTTTCTTCGGTAGTTAATTTTTTTTGATCCAAGAAATAACTCCCCAAAAGGATAGTTGATAACTATATCATCTAAAGGAAGCTCAATAAGATGTTCAAGCTTTTTGAGAACTTCAGAAATATTTTCACATAAACCTGGCAGATTGAGACATTCATTATTTGCAAAATATGAAATATCTTGACGTTTTTCACAGTAGCCAAGTATTTCAATATTTTTATTTTTAAAACGCGCTGCACACGCTCGGAGTTTATAACTTCCGATATCAAGTATGCAAAGTATTTTTGATGGAATATGTTGTTTGGTAAAACTCACGTGTAGATATCTTATGTTCGATTAGGAGCTTTACCTATTTTTTTAAGGAGCTTGTTTCATCCGGCTATGTCACCTGTTCCAATAAGAGCCATTGCAAGATCTTCAGTAATAAGTTCATCTTCAGGGGAAATATTCAGAGCTCTTTTAAGAATAATAATACCTCTTTCATGTTGTTGAGACATTGTGTATGCCCAACCTAAGTTTCGTAAAACTTCTGCATTATTTCCAAAGAGTTTGTTTGATTTTTCAAGATAGTTAATGGCATCTCCTATTTTATCTTCGCTGAGGAGAATAAATCATTTCAGATAGTTTCCTGTTGCTGAATCAGGATTCAGGGAGAGAGCAAAATCAAGAGCAACTATTGATTTTTTATAGTCGGCCATATAGAGGTATATATCAGCAAGTTCCTCATAGAGTCTGTAGTCTTCAGAGTATTTTGAAAGAGCTTGTTCCAGTTTTGCTATTGCTGACTCAAAATCCTTTTCTCACTTAAGAGTCTCTACTTGGAGAATGATGTTTCTGATTTCGTCCATAGTGTTATTATTTCTATTTGAAAATATACTCTCAATATATAAAATACTCGTGTAAAATCAAGGTATTTTTGGAAATAATGTTAAAAAAATGAAAGAACAACGGACTAAAATTAAAATTTGAATCGATGAAGCGGGGAGAGGGCCTTGGTGTGGAGCAGTAGTAGCTTGTGCGCTTGCATGGAATCCAAATCATATGCCACAAAAAGATTTCATCGAAAGTATGAATGACTCAAAAAAACTTACGGAAAAAAGGAGAGAAGAGCTGTATGGACAACTTATAGCTTTATCTTCAGAATGAAAGCTCTTTTTTTGAGTTTGAGTTGTGGATAATTTTTTTATAGATGAACAAGGAATTAAGCTAGCAAATAAAGAAGCAATGCGCAGAGCTCTTGTAGAAATCAAAAGAAAAATACCAAAAAACTTTACAGAAATTTCTGTAGTGATAGATGGAAATGATAATTATAGCTTTGATGAACTTATTCAAAAACCACTCTACATTATAGGATGAGATGGAAAAGTCTCTGAAATAGGGGCTGCGAGTATTATCGCAAAAGTATTCCGAGATAAACTCATGAAGCAGTATGCTACGCTCTATCCAAAATTTTCTATTGAAACAAATGCAGGATATGGAACAAAAAAACATAAAGAAGCTCTCAAGAATCCAAGTGATATTACGTGAATTCATAGAACGAGTTATAAACCAGTCAAAGAAGTTCTAGAAAAAAAGGAAAAAGTACTCGTACATATATGCTGTGGTCCAGATGCGACGGTTCCAATTATCGATCTCAAGAAAGACTATGAAGTCATTGCTTTTTGGTATGACCCCAATATTCAACCTAAAGCAGAGTATGATAAACGTCTCGAAGCATTTATCGAAGTATGTAAGATAGAAGGAGTGGAATATATAGAGGGAGAATATGATGTTAAAAACTTCTTTAAACGTATAAAATGACTTGAGGATACTCCAGAGCGTGGGGAAAAATGTACGGAGTGTTATGATATGCGTCTAGAACGCACCGCACAACTAGCTCGTGAGATGGGGATTACCAAGTGGACGAGTTCGCTCAATAATTCTCCTCATAAGGATATGGAAAAAATGTTCGCTCTTTGAGAAAAATGGAGTGAATCATCTTCATCAAAAGAACTTCAAGAAAAAATCGAGTTTCTCAAAATAGCCTTTCGTAAAAATGGAGGATTTCAAAGAAGTGTAGACTATACAAAAAAATATAATATTTACAGGCAAAACTATTGTGGATGTGTATACTCAGATACGTTTCCAGGTCGAGAAAAACCTGGAGCAAAGAAAGGATTTAGTGGTTAATGTTGACTTTATATATTTATATATTATTATAATTTTATTATTTACTACATAAAAATAAAATATGGTATTTATACAAACAGAAAGAGGACAGATTAATGTTTCAGATCAACTAGTAGGAAGAGTTATCCATTCTGTAAATCAATGAGTAGTTGAAAGCTCTGAAATTACACTTCAAAGAGTAGTGGAAGTTTTAAATGGTATGTGAAGAATAAAATCAATAGATGCCCTTATTAAAAATTCAACTGAAAGTGCTAAAGCACTCGATATAATAACGCAATTTCAAACTCGAGCAAGAAATCGTTTTATATCTTTACAAACAGCTAAAGCAACAAGAAGATCATTCGAGGAGGATATGGATAGAATAGGATAATTTCATGATTGTATTTGTTATGAAAAGGAGCAAATAAATAAAAAATGAAAACAGTTATTGTACTTATATGAAGAATATCAAGCTGAAAAGATCATGCGTGAGATTTTTTAGCAGAAAAATTGTGATGCAAGCATCTTGGAATTAGTTCAAGTTTAAGAATCATTGCAAGAGAAAGATGAATCAGTGAAACCAGGGAGAATCTTATACAAATTGGAAAAGAAGTGACTCAAAAATATGGAGATGGATATCTTGCAGAAGTTTTAATCACAAAAGAATCGTCAGATTTCATGATTGTTTCAGGTCCGAGACAATTAGGACAACTTGAATATTTACGAAAACATTCAAACAGTATTTTTATTGGTATAGAAGCAAATGAAGAAATACGGTATCAAAGAATGTTAGCGAGATGAAAGATGAAAGAAAACATTTCTTTTGAAAAATTTCTAGAAACTGAGAAATTGGATGAGTGAGATATCCAAAACGTAGGAAGATGTTTGAATGTATGTGATATTATTATCGAAAATAATGACACCTTAGAAACATTCGAAGAAGAAATCTTAAAAATAAGTAAAAATTTTCTATGAAAAAATCATCTCAAGTCCTCATAGTGACTCATGTTCCTGTAGAATTTCTCAAAAGAGTTCAACAGGCTATATGAGAAGCTGGAGCAGGAAAACAGGGAAACTATAAAAATTGTAGTTTTATTATGAAGGGAACAGGATTTTTTACTCCTACTGCTTGAGCAAAACCGGCTATTTGAGAAGTTGGAAAAGTAGAGAAAGTGGAAGAATATCATCTCGAATGTACTTGCGAAAAAAATATGGTTGAGCAAGTTATTACTGCACTCAAAAAGGCACATCCTTACGAGGAAGTGCCGATTCAGATTTTTGAGTATTTTGAGGTTTAAATAATTCCCCTCACAGCACTTATATTGAAACTATAGTTCATCTTGAGTCCTCAGATAATTCCAATATATCCAGGAGAACCATCAATTTCAATAGGTTTGAGAACGATAGTATAATCTTTGAGATAGGGGAGAAAATTTTCTTCTCATATATAGATATTTACTCCATCTTGAATCTGAAAACTCTCGATAAATTTTGAAAACTGAGGTTTATCTTCAAGTATTTTGAGAAGCTGAAAGGTATCATCTCCGAGTCGAGCATGATTTCTTTCGAGAAAAGTTGCAACTCCACTAAACTCTACGACATGTTTCTCTGGAAGGACAAAAAATGCAATTTCTTTGGTATTTTTTGCAAGATTAAAGACGATACTGTGTACATAATCAGAAAACTCACGCAGTGTTTTTGTATTAATATTTTGATTTTCTGCCTCAAGAAAAAACTCTGGAGTTTGCTGCATCATATAGTTTACAAAAGCTCGAAGTCCTTTAGCTGTTGGGAGCCTTCAAGCCGAGTTATATGGCTGATAGATGAGTTTAAGTGTTTCCAGTGTTGCCATATCATTTCTAACAGTAGCACTACTGACTCCTAGGTCATATTTTTTGAGGAGCAGCTTACTCCCTAAAACATCTCCAGTCTTTATATATTCCTCGATGATGATTTTGAGTATTTCGATATTACGTGGTGTAAGAGTAGTCATAAAAACATTATAAAAGAAATATCTAATAAATCTAGTTTTTTCCTTCTACGATTTCCCAGAGAGTTTGAGCAGATTTTTGTGGATAATACTCTCATTCTCAATATTTTTCTTGCTTATGCTGCATCGTACTCTCAGATAAGATATCACACATATTATGAATAGAAAGAGGATCGAGATAATGTATAGTATTTCACATTACAGATATATTTGCCGGAATATTATTTGCATAAATAGGGCAATTATATGCAATTGCTTTTGTAAATTGAAAAGGAAAGGATTCGTAAATACTCGAAAAGATAACTCCCACAGATTGGCTATAGTAATATATTTCCTCAGCTTTTGGAATATTACCAAGAAATATCATTTGGTCGCTCATTCCGTATTCGAGAACTTTATTTCTTATATCTAGATCATGAGTTGTAGCTTCACACAGTACAAAAAGATATAATATCGTTCATCTTTCTCGAAGAGTTTTGAGAGCTTTAAGAATCCGTTCAAAGTTATTATGGACTTCATTTCCAGAGTCATAGATAAGATAGTCAGATTTGAGATTATGCTTGAGCTTGACATCAATCTTGAGAGGAGATTGCACCATAATATCATAACTTGGAAAAAACCCTGAAATAGTACGTATTTTATCTTCGTGAACATCTAGATTTTCATTGAGTTCCATTGCAGATCCGGTATCTAAGACACATACTTTTTTACAATTTTGAAGGGCTTTTTTCAAACCATGAGAATGTATTTTTCTATGTATCCATCTTTTTTTTGGAAAAAATATTTCTTTAAGATTTTCTAAGAGGACAATATAATCTCCCTTGTATGTATGAGGTATTTGTTGGTCAAAAAATATCATGAGAGCAAATTTTTCTGCTTCAAATATTTTTTTTACTTTGAGGTTTTGAAAAGAAGAGTTTCTTTTGTAGGGAAGTTCTTTATGAGTATATACAATAATCGTATGTTCTTTGTTTTCAGCAATAAACGCTTCAATAAGCTCAGATACAAAATGAGCATAATAGCTTCAGTCATCACATATTCGAGCATCGATTCAGATTTTCATAATTATTTTTGTTTTAAGTATGACAAGATAGTATTCAGAAAGCTCTATTTATCAAGGATGAGAGAAATATAATTATTCTAAAATGCCTAAAATTATTTGACAAAAATTATATTAAATTAATAATAAATTAAATTTATTTATAACTAGATAAAAATATGCTAGATGATATTTGATGAATTGAGGATTTTTGAAGAGTAGAAAGAAAATTATTAGATAATTGCAATCATTTTATTAATAGTTTTCAACTTCGTTGAGAGTTCTCAGCAGATCAAATAAACACACTTCGTAATCGTCTTTTATTTGCTGGAAGAAATATAAAATCATTAGCTCAAGTTCAAAGAGATATAATGTCATTTTCAGATTATTTGAGAAGCAAACCATTAACAGAGTCTCAGAGGAAGAATATGAATGAAGGGTTTCAACAAACAAATTTTTATGAATGTGTGAAAGCAACATGAATTACAGAAAAAGATATTTATGTTTGAGCTTGTATTATGCTAAAGGAAGCATTAGACATATTAAATGATAAAGATTTACAAGATATCTCGACAGTTACAGAATGAGTTCAACAACATGTTCAGAAATTATTACAAACACGATGAAACTAAAAAATCCCACTTGGGATTTTTTTTATAGTGGATATAATGTATTTTTAAAAAATATTTTGAAATATATTTTATTTCGGAGCGATACAATCGCTCCCTACGAAAAAGATTATGGTAGGAAATACTCTCAGACTGATGCTCACAAGGTGACTTTCGATAATTCGTTGGAATAACTTTCCACGTGTGATAGATGTGAAGCAAATGGATAATGTTGGTGCAACCTTGCATACAGCACTTTTCCTTGCGTATTTGGAAGAGAAGCAAACAAAGCAAGAGATAGATACGCTCTATCTTATGAAAAAAACTATTTTCACTTCTTTGGCTGATTTGATCCTTTCAGATATTAATTCAGGTACAAAGGCCTATATCAAAAAACTCGATCCAAAAATATTTGAAGAACTGTACGGAAAAGCCTATGAATATTTTCTACATTCTGAAGCTCCAGAATCACTCAAAGAAGATTTTAGAAATACGATGTCAGAAAAAAATAAGCCAAGAGAAGATGCTATTTTTCTGGCAGCTAAAAAATACATTGGTTATGTTGAAGCCTCGACAAACGCTCGTGTATTTCCTGAAATATACGAAGTTCCTCTGGATGATATCAAAAAAGATTTAGTGCTGTTTTCTGGAGAACTCGAGAGTCTGAAAGAACTTCTTAAAACTCCAGACTATGAAAAATATCTAGCTCACCTCTATCGACTTTCATACTCTATGAGATGGAACCAATACCAAAGAAATACTCCTATTTCAGTGATGAGTCATAAAGTGGTTGTTGCCTATATTTCTTATATAATAGGAATGATAGGGAATGATGCAGGAGAAGAGAATGATATTAAAAATATGCTTCTTCGAGCGATATATCATGATGTACCTGAGGTCATTACCGGAGATATTATTACTCCTACAAAAAAAGCAGTTCCATGATTTGTAGAGCTTTTAGAAAAAGTAGAACAGGCTATGATGGATGATTATCTTTTTGGATATATTACTCCTGAATATAAAACATTTCTCTCTCCTTTTATTCTTCATCCATTTGAGTGAGAACTTGGAGAAAAAGTAAAATATGCAGATGTATTTTCGGCCCTGATTGAAGCAAAAATAGAAGATCGAGCTGGAAATCATTTTTTTCATGAAAAGTATCAAAATATCCTTGCGCATGTTTCTCGGATCAAACACCCTGGAGTTGAATACCTTCTTAAAGAAATACTCTTTCATTTTGATAGTGTTCAGGACGATAGTATTAAGCCAAGCTATGAATAATATTTATGAGAGTTACAACAAAAATTGCTCGGAGAGAACGAAGAGCAATACAAAAACTTTGACATGGTCCAGAATACAAATGGATTCTCTGAATCTTTATAATGCTCTTTACTCCTGTTAAGAAATTTATTAGTTTACCAGTTTCAGCAGCGAGAAAAGTGTGTGGGGTGATTTCACTCTCTGTCTATAAGTTTTTATGATTGAGAGTTGGATATATTGATGATTTTATCGTACATAAGAAACTCCGTTGAAAATGATATGCTCAACAACTCTTCCATAAAACTCAGCAAGAAGCACAGCAACAGCAATGCGATTACCTCATTCTTTTTAGTCGAAAAGAAAGAAAAGCCTCACATAGATTTTACAAAAAAGCTGGACTTACTATCATAGGACTTGGAATAGGAATATTTGCCTATAAAAAAATTAACCGTAAAAAATAACATGATATATATTAGTCTTACTATCCTTTCAGGAATTGTTTCATGAATTCTCTCTGTGTGGTTTCGAACTCAGGAACTCAAAAAGAAAATAATTTTAATGCATAAACAACTCTTTACCCAAATAGCTTGATTTGTGGTATTTGCACTTATTTTTTGAGAATATTTTTCTCATATCACGATTGATCTCTGATTTATGAGCTTGAGTTGGTTTATGATTTATGTACTTTTTAGCTCTGTTGCATATTATGCAGTCCAAGTGTTTTATGAATATTTTTCTGGAAATAAACTCTTTGCGACAGAAGAAGAAATGAAAGAATATTTAGAGAAATTAGAAAATGATAGGGATCAATTTTAAGGATTGCAATATGAACAATACTGAGGGTCGGCATATCCATGTTGATTTTGTAAATCCCTTTTTTCTATAAAATTACACTTTTTACAGGAACGTATTTCTGTTTTTAAGAGGTCTGTTTTAGATTTACATATAGAACATGGGAGTCATGTTTCTATGTCTAATATGATAAAACCAGGAGTATTGCATTGAGGACAAGATATGAAAAGATTTTCAATGAGGTTTTTACTTGCTTGTTCAATATTTTTCATTCGAGTCGGATTTCTATAGGCTCTCATATCGGTTTCAATATATATTTTTCGAGTAAATATAGATGAGAAAAGTTTTTGGGTTGTGTGTTCCAAGTCTTTATAATTCAACATATTTTTAAAAATATTCTTCTTTGCATTTTTTCTTTTTTTAATAATGACACCATGGTCTGGAAATCATATTTTTTTTTGCAAAATCTAGGGCTTCCTGAGTATTTGAAATATATTTTCCATCAAGATTTGTTGTGAAACTTCGGATATATCCTTCTATTTCGATGTCATTTTTACTATCAATCAGAAGTATAAGTTCTCTATTTGAATGTATAAAAGGTATATGGAGGTCAGCTCAAAAGCTTCACTCCGAGGCAATTCATAAATCTGCATTTTCTTGTTTGAGAGCCGCAAGGAGCTTTTTCCTTGCAGCTTCTTGTTGATTTCCAGTTCGTTGTATTTCTCCACTAAAACTCCCAAATGCGTCACTATTGAAATTTTGAGGAACCACACATATAACTCAAAGTGCCTCTTCTAAGAGAGGAGCAATTACTTTTTCTTTTCCATGCATCGTTGCAATGACAAGTTTTCTCCCTGCAAATATTTCTTGTACTTTTTCTCTACTCATACTATATTAAGAAATTATATGAGTTGCAGCCTTTCTGAGTCGATTCATAACAGCTTTTCAAATACCACTTTCATCAACTCAAGCGATAAGGATAACATCATATCCCTTTATATCTGATTCTCGTAAGAGATGAAATAAATCCTTAGCAATTTTTTTTGAGTGCTGTAAGGATATTTTTCTTACTTTTTTTCAATCTGCTTTATATTTTTTTTGATATGTTTTTATTTGTTCTTCACTTCAAAGCTCAAAGAGAATAAGCTCTGCTTGAGGAGTATAATGCATATACTTCATTCCAGGTGAACGAGCTATTTCATGGTGTCACTCATAGCTTTCGGAAATATGGGGAAGAATCTCTTTGAGGCTTTCAAAGTCGATTCATCCAGGTCGAAGTAATACAGGAATATCTCCACTCATATCTATTACACTTGATTCTACTCCAATCTGACAGCTTTTTGATCGGATGATTCCAGCTATTTTCCCATCAAAATCATGGAGTACATGAGAGAAACGAGTACTAGAAGGTTTTCCTGAAATATTTGCAGAAGGTCCTGCAATCGGAAATCCTGCAAGTCGAATGAGTTTTAGAGTAGACCTATGACGAGGAATTCTCAATGCAACTGTATCTAATCATCAACTTACTGCATCAGGAATGCAAGGTTTTTTTGGAAGGATAATTGTAAGAGGGCCTGGCCAAAAAGTATCTGCAAGCTTTTTTACTGCATCATAATTTTTCTGAGGGATGCGAGCAATTGTTTCTATATCCTGAAAACTCGCAATATGAACAATGAGAGGATTATCACTCGGTCTTCACTTAGCTTTATAGATTTTTTCTGCAGCAGAAGCATCAAGCGCATTAGCTCAGAGTCCATATACGGTTTCTGTAGGAAATGCGACAAGTTCTCCTTTTTCTAGGAGTTTGGCAGCTTCTTCAATCTCTGTATATGTAAATATTTGAGTCTTCATTATTTTATATGCTAGAAATACTTATGGCTTCCATCACAGCTTGGCATTCTTTGAGAATGTCCACAAACACAATCATACATTCCTTTTCCATTTAAAATTCTAGGAATAAATTTTTTTATACGCGTGGTTCTTGTTGTAGATTGTTTTGCTGCTGCAATAAACATAATATAGACTTTCTGTCTTCCTGGAGTCAGGGACTCAAATGCTATCTGAAATGCTCTATCTTTTTCAAAAAAATCAGTGAGTTCTGTAGGTATTTCTAGATCCTCGAGTTTAATGTATTCGATCACTTTTCCCGATGTTTCTATTTCCATCGCTTGTTTCAAGTAATCTTTAATAGTTGCGCTATTATTTTCTATTTCCTGAGTACTTGTAAATCGCATTTGTTTCGATCATTTTGTATTCTCTCCAGGTTGAGTCAGAAGGTTTTCTGTATCCTGTATGAGTGAACCCTTAAAGAAATTTATTGCACAATGCGCCTTGAAACTACTGATTATGAGTAGATTTTTCCCATTAAGAGTATAGCAAGCCTGTTTCCACTTGAGTTCTTCTTTAAGTCCAGATTGGAGCACGATTTCTCGCAGAAGAATCATTTCCTGCTTCCACCTCTTTTCATTTTCAAAAATTTTGTTTATTTCGGGGGTCATAGATTTTTAAGAAAGTTCTGATATTTCAGAAGATATATTTTTTCTAGCAGTGATTTCTAATGCCTGGTTTCTGAAAAAAACTTTTTCTCTTTGTAGAAAACCTCACATAATTTTCACTCTTTCAGTATTATATATATCTTGAGGTACCCATCAATATTCTTTTCTTATTGCATCTTTATATTCCCTATATCTCTCTGGACTTCCTCATAAAACTGATAAATCACCATCTAAAAAATATTCTCCATCCGCTCATAATTCTTGAGTTGGAATATGTTTGATTGTATCTCAAATATGGAGGGAAACTCTATGAATTGTTTCATCTTTTACTCATATGAGCGATAATTTATGCCTTGAAAAATCGATACTATCCCGTTCATTTTTTCATGGTTCAATATTTCTTACATCATAGATTATATCATGTAGCCAGATTGCCAGTTGAACTGCTTCCCAGTTATTTATTGAATCCTTTCTTTCATCAATATATCTTATAATTTCTAAAATATGATTTAAATTATGATGATGTCTTGTTGGATCTTGATATTGAGTTTTAACTTCGTTGAAAAATGCTTCAATTTCTCAATTATTAGTGTTATTTTGAAATATTGCTAAAAACCTTTCTCTTAAATAAGAAAATTCATTGTGACTCCTTAATGGAATTCAATTTTGCATATTTTAATTTTGCATATAATGTTACCTACTGTAAAACTTATTTACTATAAAATAATTACATTGAATTGCAATAAAAAAATCCTCGTGTGACTTTCAGGTTGAGTTGATAGTGCTGTTGCAGCATATTTGCTTAAAAAAGAAGGCTATGATGTAACTGCTGGTTTTATGATAAACTATCTGGCTCCAGAGGGAGAAGTATGTCCAACGCGTGAAGATATTGAAGTTGCAAAAGAAGTAGCAGCATATTTGGATATTCCATTTTTTACCTTTGATTATCGTGATGAGTACGAACAAAAAGTTCTGAACTATATGTATGAAGGCTATAAAAAAGGGATTACTCCCAATCCAGATATTATGTGTAACTCTGAAATTAAGTTCCGAGTATTTCTTGATGAGGCACTCGAGTTAGGCTTTGATGCAGTTGCAACAGGGCATTATGCAAGGATAGAATACCAAAAATATTCTTCACAAAATACTCCTCATCCTAACCTTCTCCTAAAGGAGAAGGGACGAGCTACAGAGCAAATTTGAATCATTGAAAATTATAATACTGTCCCAAAATATATTACTCATCTTTCCCGAGATTTACGTAAAACTCAGATTGATACAGAAAAACTTATGTGGGAACTTCTTCGAGGAAGAAAGTTATATAACTTAAAGTTTCGCAGACAGTATGCATTTTGAAGATACATTGCAGATTTTTATTGCTATGAAAAAGCTCTAGTTTTAGAACTTGATGGAAAAATTCATGAAAATCAAAAAGAATATGATACAATTCGAGATGAAATTATTAAACAATATTGAGTTACGATTTTGAGGATTAAAAATGAAGAGATAGAAAATAACTTAGAGAAAGTTTTTGAGAAGATTGTAGCCTCATCTTCTCCTTTAGGAGAAGAATTGAGATGAGGAATGTCTTGAGAAGAATGAATCTGGGAAGGGTGTTATATACTTAAAAAATGAATTGACCAGAACAAAGACCAAAGCTATTTTCTTGCAGGTCTTTCACAAGAACAGCTCTCACGGGCACTTTTTCCGATTGGACATCTTGAAAAATCTGAAGTCAGAGAAATAGCGAGAGAAGCTGGTCTTCCCAATGCAGAGAGAAAAGAATCTCAAGGAATATGTTTCGTGTGAAAAGTAGATATGAAAGAATTTCTCCAAAAGAAAATACCAAACTCCATAGGAGAAGTTTACGATACTTCTGGAAAGTATCTCGGAACACATAAAGGAGTATTTTATTATACGATAGGGCAGAGGAAATGACTGGATATTTGAGGTATGCCAGAGCCAATATTTATCGTCAATAAAGATATTAAAAATAATCGAATCATCGTAGGGTATGGAAAAGATGAAGAACTTTTTTCTGATACTTTATACATCGATGAGCTTCATTTTCTTGGAAAGAGATATGATTTTCCCAAAAAATGCCAAGCAAAAATCCGCTATAGACAAGCGGATCAGGAGTGTGAGATCAGAGACCTGTCTCATGAGACCGGTCTCCCAGGAAAATACGAAATCAAATTTGCTACTCCTCAACGAGCAGTAGCATCATGACAGATAATCGCACTCTATGATGGAGATGAGTTATGGGGAAGTGGGGTGATTATTTAGTTTATAAAAAGCATATTGAGAGCATAGAGATGATCTTTATATTCCTCTAAAAGATCTTCTCTTCAAATTTCTTCAAGATAATTGTTCTCCATTACTGCCATAAAAACTTGATAGATAACATATTCTGAGTCATCAAGACGAGAAAGTTCATCTGCGATATCATCTCAAATAATACCTTCTTCCTGTGCGAGCTTAATAAGCTCGAATACATCATAACTATATAACTCATATCAAATTTCTTGAAGATTTTCGAGGATTGTAATTCACTTATAGAGAAGGTCGATAAATTCATCTTCTGGGAATTCATCAACTCAATCATCCTCAGATAAATCATCTTCATCTTCACCAAGTATAGAGTCTATTTTTTCTCGGGTTTCTTGCCTGATTCTTTGATTGTACTGTTCACAAAAATCAATGCATTTTTTCTTTACAGTAGGATGAGAAATTTTATTTTTTCATAATATATCACAGCGGATAATACTATGAAGCGTATCTTCGATATCGTCAGACTGTAGTGCAGAGAGGTGTTCTTTTGGTGTGATGATATGTTTGCTGCGTAAGAGATGGAGATACTCATCAATAATAACGGCATGGTCTGTTATTGAATCTTGCCTTGCCCTCATCAAAATATCTATAATTTCCTCAGTCTTATTTGTAAGATCTGTGTCTATATATTCTGAATTATCTCTAAATTTATATCCGTCTATTTCAGCTACTCTTTCTTCTCAAATCTTTTTTGCAATTTGTAATAGGTATATTTTTATATCATCTCTATTTATCAGTATATCAAATTCTCATGACTTGAGTAAAAATATAGAAAATTGGAGCACTGCTTCCTCTAAAGGAAGTTTTTCAACTTCATTATACCAGTCAATCAGATCATTGTCATTACACCTTTCTGCATTATATCTTCATCTCTCAACTGCTTCATCATATTTTGATAATTCCCAAAATTCATATTCGTCCACAAGTGTGTAAAACGAATCTTTAAAATGTGTATACTGAGGATGAATTGTTTGATATCGAGCATCTCATATATATATATGACTTGTATTACTTGCAAGAATTTTCAGAAAATCACACAAATCTATAAATATATTCAAGCATTCTCTCATCTTTTTTTGTATTTCTCATTGAAATTGGTGTATGGGTGGTGCAAGTAAATATTTACTATTTCATGAGTAAAGTTCTGTTCATTTTCGATGAAGTATTTTAATATGATTTAAATAATTGATATCTCAATCACAATACCGGATTAATTTTCTAAATAATCAGTATGTATGAGAAAAAAGTGGGAGATTATCATCAAAATAATCAGTTTTGAGAAGATGGAATAGTATTTCAATCATAGTATCAAGAGTGATATTTTGAGATTCCTCGAGTCAGAGATGGGGGATGATTATTAAAGCGTGACCATTTCAACGAAATCATTCTCGTGTGAAATCAAAGCCTGAATCGAGTTCCATGGCAAGATGGTCACAGTATTTAAGGAATTTATGGATACTATATGAAATATCTAAAGAATCTTGTATGAGAGCATCAAGAGAAAAAACTCATCTAGAATTATTTGACATATTTGTCTATTGATAATAGTATATTGACAATATATGTAATATATAAACTATATAGTAATTGTAAAGAAAAAATATGAGAGAAAAAAATATTTGAAGACGAGGAGTGCTTAGATTATCAGGAAGAGTAAGGGGGGCTTTGGGATGACCTATAAGACTTTCAAGTGTATGATGAAAAAGATTGTTACAAGATAAGGTAGAAGCAGGTACAGTCTGAATGGTAAATGATATTTTAGACACTCAGATAGTATGTGTTGCTTGAGTTTTTTCTTTTGAGTCATATATTGTAAATAGAAACCATATTGCTATTTCCGGTAACAAAATACAGGAAATAGAATGAGAGCTCTATGATACAAGTAAAATTTATTATGTACGAGTTCCAGAATTAAATGCTGAAGAAAAACAAAAAATAAGAAAGATTTGTGATAGAGATACTAAAGTGAGAATCAAAGTGATGCCATGAGAAAAAGCCTGAGAAATGAAGATAATTATAGGATGAGGAAAATTAAAATATTCTTGGAGTATCCCTTTAGAATCAAAAGCAAAAAAAGAGAAATAATTATTTCTCTTTTTTTATATTTTTTGTTGTTTCATCAAATATTTTTCCAAAATATTCTCCGTAACTGTAGGCTCCATCTCGAGCGAGATTATGATAGGGGAGAAAAGCATATCCATCATCGATAAGATATTGCTCATGAGCGATGAGAATATATCCCGTAGCCTCCTCATCACAAATAATTCCTGTATCAGGGCATATACTTTGATAGGAGGTTTGATATAGGTCATAAATCTCTTCTCGTTTTTGATAGGTTTCAAAGTCTTTTTTGCATATTTTTACAAGCACTCAGTTAAGATAATCTTCAGAATTTCACGTATATTGTGCGTTGAGTACACAGTATTTTGTATCTAATGCATCGACTTCTTCCATTGTAGTAATTCCATATTTTTCCCAATATTTTTTCATAAAAGCCTCCAGTTTCATGCGACAAAATCATTCTGGAACCATTTTAAGATTATAGATTCGTTGAAATCATTTTACAATAACGGTATCGTGATGAGAGGTATCTCCCTCATGAGTTGAGCGCGCAAGAATGCTCCCGTATCAAATAAGATGAATAGAGGTTACATCGCTCGCAATAATTTCTTCCCAAGTTGTTTGCATATCTTTCGTTAAAACGTATGTAGCAAAGTATAGAGAAAATACAAAATGCTTCAAAGATTTTTCTTAAAAATATTAAAACATAATTAATTATTTTGACAAATCACCTGAAACGAATAACTTTTATGATAAGTATTAATATTTTTTGCAAACTTAAAGGTATGAAAAAAGGGAAAGAAATAATGTGAGAAACCCATTGTGATACAATAGGGGATATATTTAAGAACAGATATATGCAAAAATTTCTCATACATTGGTATGGGATTCAGAATAAATGAAAGCAACTCAAAGTTATGACTAAAAAAGGGGAATTCTCTCAAGATTTTTATAGCTTTGTACGTGAAACTTTTTCCGATCTAGATTCAATGGAAGAATTCTTATCAGAAATGCGAGCTAAATTTTTACTGAAAAAGAAATTTTTCCAAAAAATACAACGAGATTATGACAATGATGATATTGTATTAGCTTTTTTATGCTTGAGAGAACTCAATGATCAGTTAGAATCCGTGAATCGTATAACCGTATGATCTGCTTTTTCAACTCGAATTGTCGATATCTTGAGAGATGCAAGGTCTGAAAATGCGCATTTTGAGAATGATCCAGAAAATGATTATAATCCATATATGGATATTCCTGTATATTATGCTATAGAAAAAGCATTAAATCTTTGAATATTACCAATTACAGAATGCGGTGAACTTATTGGAATTATACAAGAATCCCAGTGAGATAATTATATTGCGAGTAATCTTATAGAAGATGGGATTTTTGAGGTGGACATGAGATGAAATCATACAAATGAAATCGAAAAAACAAGAGATACTATACGAAGTGAAATTAAGCAATTAGAAAGGATTTTAGAGTATTATCTTGCAGAAGATAAAGAGTTTACTCTTACATCAAAAGACCAAAAAGTATTTGATTTGCTTTCTGATGAATACGATATTGCATCACAAAATTGAGTTTTGCTTGCTTTTGATACATTTCTTGGAAATAATATACAATATTTGGAAGAATCTTTCCAACAAGCAAAGGTAAAAGATAGAACTCAAGTACATCAACTTGAAAAAAGATGACTCCTATGAGAGTGAGGACAACCTATTTTGCATGTGTTTCAAAAAGAGTGAGGAATAAATCAAGTATGAATAAACCCAAAAAAGAGAAAAAAACAAAAACCACTCGAACTTGTAAAATAAATATTATAAATATGAAAAATCAAGGTTATTCTTCTCCTGAATATTTTGCGAGTCTCGAAAAAATATTTATTCATCCTGAGTTTTCTCGTCTTTGCAGAAAATATTTTTTGGCATGCAAGTTACAAAATAATGGTCCTCTTATAAGGCAATGAAAAATAACAGACTATTATACTTTTTTGTTGCATGGTATTTTTTCAGATACCCAAAAGTTTCAAGATTTTCTTGGTTTTTTAAGAGAAGAAATGCTGGTGAACAACAAGTGGGAGACTATAAGGAATAAATATACGAAAGAAGAATTGGAGTTTTTGTTACATAGTCTTATGGAAATGCATTATAAACTTGAAGGGGATAATATGGAACTAGGTGTGAGTAATAGAATTACATATTTTCGAGAAGTAATGCAGATAAAAATCTGAGAAGTTATTTCATCTGCAGTGGAAAACTTCCCTCAAGCTTGATGAAATAATCAATGTAAAATGTTAAGACATACCATGGAAAATGGTATTTTTCCAATCAATAATTTTTGAGATATTTCAGGATATATAGGAAAATGAAATATTTGAAGTATAACATATTCTTTTATTTCTTGAGAGATTGTAGAAGTTGATAGATTTTGAAATAATGTATTTCCATGAACTCAAATTCTTGATATAGAATGTTCAAATTCTCCACGAGAAGAAATAATTGAGAGAAAAAATCAGCTTGAAAGATTTCTTGAAATCACTCGAGCTATGCTATGAAATAGTTGAGAAGAAATAATTATAGAATGAGAGGAATTTGAAGATTTGTGCTATTTGAGAGATATTTGGTTATGAGATCAAGAAGATTACAGAGATAACGCTCAAGATCCTCTCCTTCGAGAAAAACAAAAATTTGGAAAAAGATTCATTACTTTTTTAGAAGAATCTATTCAAAGTTTTGAAAGAAAAGCATCAAGAGCAACTTTAGAACTCATACAATAAAAAACAGCTTCCAATTGGAAGCTGTTTTTTAAATCTTATTATCCTCGGAGCATATCTTCATGAATGCTATCAGCAGCGAGGCATCATTCTGCAGCTGACATAATCGTTTGTTTAAATTTGTTTGAGTTTGTGGTTACATCTCCAGCAGCATAGAGACCTTTTACTGAAGTTTCTTGTCTTTTATCGACGATGAGACAGTTTTCATCATCTATTTCTGGATGTAAGTGTGTCACAAGATTGATAGAAGGGTCACTTCCTATTGCAACAAAAAATCCATCTGCAGCAAGTTCTTTTCCACTTTTAAGTACGACTTTTTCGAGGAACATACTTCCTGTAATATGATCGACTTCTTCATTGAGAACAAACTCAATATTTTCTCGTTTTTTTGCTTGTTCTATCCATATATCTTCAGCTCGAAAGGTATCTTTTCGATGTACAAGGTAGACTTTATTACATATTTCAGAGAGATAGAGTGCTTCTGTAAGTGCTGTATTTCACCCCCCTACGAGGACAATATCTCGATTTTTAAAAAACATTCCATCACAGGTAGCACAATAACTGACTCCTTTTCCAAGAAATTCAGCTTCGCCTGGAACCCCAAGTTTTCGGTAGGTATTTCCAGTCGCAAGAATCACGAATTTACTGGTAAATTCTTTATTCGTTGTTTTGACTTGAAAACCTCCATCAATTTTTTCTATAGAGTTTACGGTATCAAGAACAATTTCACTTCCAGAGTTTTCTGCATGTTCCTTGAAACTATCCATAATTTCTTTTCCACTCGCTGAGAGGATTCCTGGCCAGTTTTCTACTTTGTGACTCGTTGCGAGTGCTCCTCCTGGCTGAGCTCCGATGACAATATTTTTAAGTTTATAACGGCTCGCATACATCCCAGCAGGCAGTCCAGCACTTCCAGCTCCAACAATAATAAGATCGTAATCCATATGTTTTAATCAGTAAATAAGTTATGGGTATTATAATAACTTTTTATCTAAAATAAATCTTAAATTCCAGCAAAATCAAAAGAATTATCAGATGATATATCTCTATTTGTAGGGATTCACAAGAGTACAAGTTGTTGGTGACCAATTTTTTCAAGTTCTTTTTGAGAAAGAGAAATACCCATAGATTTTGACTTTTTCATAGCTTCTCAAGATTCTACACTTTCAAGGTATGCTTTCCAATATTCTATTTTTTCTTGTCTTTCTCTTTCAATCTCTCTTTCTAACAATGTATTTCATCGATCAGATTCTAAAAAATCTCTTATTGCACTAGGTGATACACGAGTATGTATTTCTCCAAGTTTTCATTCAAGAATTTTTAAGATACCCTCCTTATTTGTTTTTACTACTTCACAAAGAGGATGGGTAAAGACTTTTTCTAAAGATTTTTTCACATCTTCTGTAGTAATTATAGCCGTAAGAGAAGGAATTTGAGATTTATGATCCACTTCTTCTTGGGGTCCATCTATTACTGTAGTTGTATCGTACATATTTGTAATATTTAGTTATAAAAAAGTTCTTCCGGTATGGAAGAACTTGTTGCTGTTTTTAAAAATTGGTTACAAAGTTTTAAACACAAAAAGAAATTCTTCCATTTTTCTGGTAGAAAAAATAAAAGAAGAAAGTCCAAGCTGTATGTAAAGTTAGTAAGTTCATATTAAATTTGTTTTATAAATATGCTTAATATAATAGACTTCATAATTATGTCAAAATATTTTTTATGTGAACGATAGATTACAGTAATCTCTCAGAGAGAGAACTTGAGGCAATACAGTCTCAAATAGGACAGGGAAATGATGAACTGCGAGTTTTCATTGCGGATATTATTCCAAGTGAATGTTGTGAAAGATCTAGTATGGATGACCGTATGCAAGAGTTAGAAAATTTGGTTACGACCTTTGGTTGAATCGTGATTTTAGAGCATATTCAGAAAAGAGGTATTCCAGACTATAATACCTATATTGGTTGAGGAAAATTAGAGGAAATCATGCATGAAATGCAGTTGCAAAATGCAAACCTTTTAGTGTTGTGAAATATTTTGAAACCACATCAGATGTATAAAATCAATGCAAAACTCAAAACTATTTGAGCGGTAGCTTGGGATAGAGTAGATTTGATCCTGAAAATATTTGAAAAAAATGCAAAAACAGAAGAAACTAAACTCCAAATAGAACTCGCTGCTATTAAGCATATGGGGCCACGTATATTTAATATGGGAATGGAACTTGGAAAACAACAATGAAAGGGTTCAGGAGAGAGTAATACAGAGATTATGAAACGTCATCTCGCAACACGAGAAAAGGAAATACGGAAAAAACTAGAAGGCTATAGTACTGTTCGCGCCAATCATCGTCAAGGAAGAAAGAAAAAAGGATTTTTGACAGTATGAATCGTAGGATATACTAATGCATGAAAATCTACACTTCTGAATGCTCTTACGAATAAATGAGTTCTTTCTGAAGATAAACTTTTTGCTACACTCGGGACAAGTGTAGGGAAAATGTGGATAGCTCCCAGGACTCCCCCTGTCGCAAGCGACATCCCCCTCTACGAAGGGGAACAAAGTTGAGTCTCTTTTCTAGAGGGGGATGTTTGAGAAATAGTATTGTCTCCTTCGAAGAGGGAGATGCCCGTAGGGCAGAGGGAGTATTATTGATACCAACCTGGAACTGAAATACTGTTCTCAGATACAATATGATTTATACGAGACCTTCCTCCTGAACTCGTAGATGCTTTTGCGAGTACTCTCGAGGATTCTATAGAATCTGATATACTCTTTCATGTAGTTGATGCCAGTGATCCTAAAATAGATGAAAAAATACAAGTAGTAGACGATATCCTAGAGAGAATTGGTACGAAACAAAAGAAAATATACATCTTTAATAAAATAGATAAACTCTCTGGTTATGAACTTGCGGAAATAAAAAAACGATATCGAGATAAAAAACCTTTTTATATTTCTACCTATAATAAGCAAGGATTTGACCAAATAACACAAAGTATGCTAGACTACAGCTAGTATATTTTTCTGAACTATTTCATGCAAGATTATTTTGATATATCAAAAATTTTTTCTCTCGATGTTGGAGTCTTTTTTCTTATGCTTTGATTTTTTATTGTGTCACGATCTTTACTGCGTTCAGATATAGAAAAAAAAGAACATAAATCAATGAGTGAAAAAAAAGCCCGTCTCCAAAACTGGCTTTTAGTATTTATGGTAGGTCTTATTTCTACACTCTATATATTTTCTCTTTTCTTTGAAATAAGTTTTTTAACGAGTATTTTGCAGTTTAGTTTTTCACTCTCAACACTCTATCTTATTTCACTTCTCATACAGCGAAAAATACTTCTCGTGTATGGGGAAGAGGTAGAAGTTTCAGGACAAAAGTATTTTAAAAAATGATATAAGGCCAGTCTTTTTTCTCTTTTTGTGAATATTTTTATGTTTTTCATTGCTATATTTCTCTGTATACAAATATTTCAATTAGATTCACTTATTGAGATCTGAGGACTCTGGGCTGGAATACTCGCATTTATGTGATTTACAGCTCCAGTATGGGCTCTTGATATGATAGCTGGAATTATTTTACTCCAGTCTAAAAACTTTGATACAGGAAATGTATTTTATATTTATGAAAAAGAAATATATGTTTGGGTAAAGAGTATTTCACTCACGGAGGTAAAATGTATAGATTTACGAACTGGAAATCCCATAGTATTTCGGCCAAGTCAGTTTCGAAATCTCTCCATGAAAAATCTTTCTCAAGGTATTAGTGGAAAAACATCAAAACTCCTGAGGGATATAACTCTTTACATAGACTATAAAGAAGATTTTGAGCAAGTGCAAAAGCTTTGCTATGAAGCTTTTGATACCATGCAAGTAGATTTACTTGTCCCAGAGAAGACAAATTACTTTTGAGATGAAGTATACAGATCAGTAGAAATAGAAGGTTTTTGAGATTATGCAGTGAGATATAAGTTATTTTATAGTATTACGAGTCCATTTTATGTATTTAAAGCTGAGCGTTTACTTAATGAATATCTTTTACAAGCGCAAAAGAAAAATAATATATATTTTGCTACTCCTCAACTGATAGATATAAAAAAAGACTCATAATATATGAGTCTTTTTTTATATCTTCTATAAATGATTAGTTTAATAGATCATTTACTACATCAAGTACATCAGCTTCGATATCATCACTTTCCATCTTACTTTCGATTATTTCCTTGAGTGCCATAAGAGCAGAGAGCATTGTTTCCTTTTTTGCATCAGTAATAGTTTCATTTTCTTCGTATTTTGCAATAAGAGTATCAATTCTTTGAGCAATAGTCTCAAGTTTTTCTTGAGGAATGTTATCTATTTGGTCTCAAAGTCTTTTTACAAAACTTTTTCTATATTTATCAACCATTTCTTTTTTTACTCCTTGATATTCGTGTCTCATGTCTCTACTATCTTCTCGAAGTCCTTGATTTTCTTGAAATACATTTCTTCTTTCATCTATAATCATTTTCATATCAGCATCTCC
>UPTN01000398.1_pt1 | contig 23340 bp, 27 predicted proteins | sample 2160111 | NCBI WGS metagenome assembly UPTN01 (sample SAMN06265058, study PRJEB28932) | marine metagenome | isolation source: Columbia River Estuary | place: USA:Columbia River Estuary, USA | collected 2014-05-05
TTGGTTTTGGTTCAATAAAAAAGTTTCCTTTAAATCCTTGTGCACGTGCATAATCTCTTGCCATTCCTAAAAAACGTCCCATATGGTCTAATTCTCTTCCCATATCGGTATTTAATAAGGACATATAACCTTCTCTTCCACCCCAGAATACATAGTTTTCACCACCTAATTTAATTGTTGCATCTAGGGCTAATTTAATTTGCCCTCCTGCTCTTGCAACAACATCAAATTCTGGATTTGTTGAAGCTCCATTCATATAACGTGGGTTTGAAAAACAATTGGCTGTTCCCCATAATAATTTCACGCCACTTTCTGCTTGTTTTCCTTTTAAGTAATCAGTAATTGTATTCAACCTTGCTTCAGATTCCGCAAATGTTGCACCTTCTTGAATTAAATCATAATCGTGAAAACAGAAATAATCAAAACCCATTTTTGTAATAAATTCAAATGCTGCATCAGCTTTATCTTTTGCTGCTTGAATTGGATCAGATGATTTGTCCCACTCAAAACTCTGTGTTCCTGGTCCAAAAGGATCTCCACCTTGCCCACAGAATGTATGCCAGTAAGCAATTGCAAATCTAAAATGCTCACGCATTGTTTTTCCTGCAACTACTTGCTCTGGATTATAATATTTAAATGCAAGTGGATTGTCTGATTCTTTTCCTTCAAATTTGATTTCTCCAATACCTTTGTAGTATTCTTTGTTTCCTAATAGTACCATTTCCTAATTAATTTATGTTGTTATTATTTTTTATACAATTTTTCTAAATCTTGTTTCCAAAGTAGGTATGCATCTTCGTACATTCTTTTGTCTTTTAAAGGTTGATAAGTCGTTACGTGCTCATTGTCTGAAAACGCATCGTTCAATGTTTTAAAATCTCCCGTACTTACTCCTGCTGCTCTTGCTGCCCCAACCGCTCCAGTTGTATCAATTATTTTAATATCTGTTCCAACAAGAGTGGCGATAGTGTTTGAAAATATTTCTGAACGGAATAAATTATCATTACCAGCTCTAATTGCTGATAAATCAACTCCGTCATTTTTTAAAATGTCTATTCCATATACAAAACTAAAAGCAACACCTTCTAAAGATGCTCTTAATAAATGTGCTTTATTATGTTTATTAAAATTTAAATTGAATGTGCTTGCCCCAGTGTTTTGGCTATTTAGCATACGTTCTGCTCCGTTACCAAAAGGTAAAATTCGTAATCCATCAGAACCAACAGGAATAGCATCTGCCAAGTTATTCATATCGTTATATGAATCTGTTGAAGCCACTATATTTTGCTTCATCCAACTATACTGAATTCCTGCTCCGTTTATACATAGAAGTTTTCCAATTCTTGGAGCTTCTGTAGTATAATTTACATGTGCAAAATTGTTAATTCTTGAACTTTCTTTTGTTTTTGCGCTATCGGTAATTGCATACACAACTCCTGATGTTCCTCCTGTAGCTGCAATTTCACCTGGTTCAAAGGCGTTTAAAGACAAAGCATTATTCGGCTGATCTCCTGCTCTGTACAACACAGGAATTCCTTCAGGTAATCCAATTTCTTCAGCTGCTTTTTTAGATACTGTACCTTGATTTGAAAATGTTGGAACTATGGTTGGAATTACATCGGTAGAGATCCCCATATAATCGAACAACCAATCTGCTAATTTATTCTGTTTGAAATCCCACATAATCCCTTCTGAAAGTCCAGAAATTGTAGTTGTTGCTTCACCTGTTAATTTCATTGCAATAAAATCTCCCGGGAGCATTAGCTTGTCTACTTTTTCAAAAATTTCAGGCTCATTTTCTTTTACCCATTTTAATTTTGATAGTGTAAAATTCCCTGGTGAATTTAATAAATTAGAAACACATTTATCTTCTCCTACTCCTTTAAAAGTTTCATTTCCAATTACAACAGCTCTGCTATCGCACCAAATAATTGATGGACGTAAAACTTCTTGATTTTTATCAACTACCACCATTCCGTGCATTTGATACGCAATACCAATTCCTTTTATTTTTTTTGAAGAAACACCTGTTTGAGTAAGTAATTTTTTTGTGACTTGCCCAATGTTTTTCCACCATAAATTAGGGTCTTGTTCTGCCCAACCCGTTTGTTCGGCAACTATTACCATTTCTTTTTCTGGAAATTGGGTAATTCCTACTGATTTCCCAGTTGTTGTCTCAATCAAAGCTGCTTTGACTGATGAACTTCCTAAATCAAATCCTATATAATACATTTCTTTATAATGATTCTCTTATTATTAATTTTGTTGGAACATAATACTGCATCGACTTGTCTTCTGTTATAAATTCAGCTGCTTTTGTTCCTAACTCTTTAAAATCTGTTGAAACTACTGAAATACCTTTGTAGATAAATTTTTTCATTGGGGTTTCATTGTAAGATAAAAATCCCACATCTTCTCCAGGTTCAAAGTTTTTAGCTTTACATTGCTCTAAGAAAGAACCAAGAATTCGATCGCTAACACTTATGTATGCTACATTTCTTTCTATATCAAATTCTTTTGAATTGGTTATTATTTTATAATTAAAATTAAAATCAGTACAAAATTTCTTAAAAAACTTTATAGTTTCTATAGGATGATCCGTGTATTCTGGGTATAAAAAATTTATTTCTTGATATTTTCTAAATAAGTGAATTGCTTCTTCTAAAGATTTGTAAAAAGCTTTACCAAAATCTTGAAAAACATAGTTATTATTATGAGCATACACATTCCAATCTATCAACAATAATTTATCTTTTGCAATTTTTGAAATTATTGAAGAAACTTCCTTATGATCAAAGTTCATTACCACATATTTATAATACTTCCCTAGACTATTGTTTAAAATAGTTTTAAAATTATCAATATTATAATGGTGAAATTGAACATCAACAATAATATTATCTGGTAAATTATTAATGAATGAATGGTATAATACCTCTTTATAGGCTTTAAAAGTATCTAAAACTAAGAGTACTTTTTTAGTTTCATTTGCCACGAAATAACCTTTGTTTGGTACAGATTTTATAGCCCCGTTTTCTTTTAAAATTGAATATGATTTAAAAACAGTGTCACGAGAAACATTATATCTTTTGCAAAAAGCATTTACAGATGGTAATAAATATCCAGTAGTAATTACGTTTTTGGCTATGGCGTTATTAATGCTATTTACAATTTGCTGATATTTTGGAATATCACTACTATGGTTAATTGAAAAGTTTACTTCCCTCATCTGTCTAAAATACCTTATACTGTTCTGTTCTGGTATGTAAATATAAATAATTTTTTTATTATTCTATTTATATAATTTAAATTTTAGTCCTTCCGAGTTTAAAACACTTCTAATAGTAGCACTGAAATTACTTTGCTTTTGAATAAAATCCATCTTGTACTTCCCTGTAATCTATTAAATATAATACTAAACTAGAATTACGGTCAGACTCATTGCGCCTTGTGCACCAATAACTAAGCATTGTTCTATATCCGCAGTTTTTGAAGCTCCTGAAATAAAAAGTCCAAAAGGCCTATTTCTTTCTTCAATTAGTTTATAGGCTTCGTGTAAATTTGAACAAATCTTTTCTTTATTTAAAATAATTACAAAATCATTCGTACGAAATGGTAAAACTCTAATTGAAAAATTGTCGTTTGAAATCCAAACACTTCCATGTTTAGCAACACCAAATACCCTCTATAATTGCAAAATCAACATATTCCAATTCATGTTGATTTGTTTTTTCAAAAACTGAAACAATCTCTAAAATAGATTTTTCTGTACAAGAAATAATATCTTTAGCATGTGGATACCGCTTATGAATTTCAATATTAATTTCTTTTTATGATTTTAATTTGACAATATTTCCTCTTCCAAGTACTAATTTTTCTATAAATGGCGCCAATAAATCAATAGTTTCCAAAAAATTAGGTACATCTATTTCTTCTAATCTTTTATTCAACAAAAAACATATTAACTATTCAGTTGTTAGGACATATTTTTATAAAGCATCCTTTATTTAACTTCTAAAACTAGTCCACAATTAAAATTATTTTTTGCAAATCACAAATAACATATTGATGAATATCATTTATTAAAAATATTAAAACTATAAAAAAATTAATTTTTTTGTAAGTGCCTGTATATCAACACACTTTGCAGCTTGCTCTGGTTTTAAAAAATTAAATTTTCAGAATTGAGGGAAATCATTTTTATCTCCTATTTCAAATATTAAATTAGTAGTGTTAAAAGTTAAACCTTAAAAAATAAAATTATGCAAAACAATAATGGAAATAGTGTACTGGCTCTAATAACAGGGCTTGCATTAGGAGCAGGAATGGGTATTCTGTTTGCACCTTATAAAGGCACAGAAACCAGAAAGAAAATAAAAGATAAAGCCACAAAGGTAAAATCGGACATTAAAGAACATGTCTCACACGCAAAAGATGAGCTTTCAAAAACCGTAGATGAAAAGAAAGAAGTTTTTGAGGAAAAATTGGAAGAAGTTATCTCTAAAATGAGTTTAAAAGCAGATGATATAATTAATGCTTTAGAACGCAAATTAGAAGCTCTTAAAAAGAAAAATGCCGAATTTCAAAAATAAAAGAAATGGCTTTTACAGAATTAAAAAATGATATTTTAGATGCAAATACAAATATTCGTTCCTACGTAAAAAATAGTGATGAATACATTAGACTTAAAATTTTTAAAGTATTAATGAGAAGTATTACTTCATTTGCCCAAATACTTTTGGTTGGAAGCATTCTACTAATTTCACTTTTATTCTTATCAATAGCCGCTTCTATATTAATTGGAGAAGCAATAAACAATGTGTTATACGGTTTTTTAATTGTAGGATTGTTTTATATGTTTATTGGTATTATCTGTTATTATATGAGAGCTAAATTAAACAAACCTTTAATAAGAAGGTTTTCACAATATTATTTTGATGAGCTATGATTAAACAATATAATTCTTTTGAAGAAATAGACAACCAGCTAAAAATTTTAAAACTCCAAAGAGAAATTAATAAGGAAAGTTTAAAATTAAATTTAAAGCATTCTAAAATAGACCTAACCTCTTTAAATGTTATAAGTAGTTTTAATAGCTATATACAAATGAAAATGATTACTTGGATAACCAAGAATCTTCGAAGATATTTAAATAAAATTGGATTGAATTGAACCTTCTAAAATAAAATCTATTTTTGGAAATCAATCATTTGAAATAAGTTAAATAATATTTATAAAATTTAGCTTGTGAATTACCTTGAACCATTATTAAAGAAACTTCCTAAAATTTCCTATTAAAACCACCTAATAAAAAAAGCTTTTGAAATGAAAATTTTTAACAAGAATACATGGTAGAAATATTTCGAAAATGATATATTGATTTTAATCATATTTCTGAATAAAATACATTTTAAACTTCTAATAAAAACACAATTAACTTCTTATTTTATTAGGTTTTAAACAAAATAAATAAACTAAATTATTTGAACTGAGAGAAATCATTTCAATACCATACTTGACAGATTAACTTTGTAGTATTACAAAAAGTTTAATTTAAAAAATTAATATTATGTCACTAGTAAAATTTAGAAAAAGCCCTTGGGAAAATCTGCTATCAACTGATTTATTAGATTTTAACCCAAATAGTTTATTTAATGATAGAATGTGGTTAAAAAGAATGGAAGAACCTGCTCTAAACATTAAAGAAAAAAAGGATTTGTATGAAATTGAATTAGCAGCTCCAGGATATTCAAAAAAAGATTTTGAAATTACAATTGATAATGGTTGTTTAAATATTTCTGCTAAAAGAAGTGAAACTAAAAAAGAGAAAGATGAAAACTATACTCGTAAAGAGTTTAGTTATGAATCTTTTGAAAGATCATTAGAATTACCTGAAAGTGTTGAAGGTGAAAAAGTAAAAGCCGTTTACGAAAATGGTATTTTAAAATTTAGCCTTGCTAAAAAAGAAGAAGCAAAAAAACACAAACCAAAAGTGATTGAAATTGCTTAACTAATTCACTATCAAAATATTATAAGTTTGCTATAAGCAAGATATAATTTAAAATAATACGTTATTCTAGATTCTGTAAATTAACATTTAGTTATTTAGAATAACGTGTTTTTATTTACAGAATTTTACTAAAAAAATAACACCCAAAGCAAGCTAAAAATACCCAAAATAATGGAGAGTGCTGGAATAAAAAAAAGATGCCTGAATAATTTTCTAAATGCTGATAAATAACAAATTAAAGGCATCCCAATGGCACCAACTATAAATAACAACGAGGGTATTAAAACTTTTTCTTCAACATTTAAAAAATCTACTGTATAAACAAATAAAATATTTATAAAAGCAATTCCAAATAAAGAAATATGACCAAGACGCATCATCCTCCTTTTCCAAGAACCATATCCTCCAAACCAATCTTCCTTATGAAAAAAAATTCCTTGAACAGCTCCAAAAACACCGCCTAATAACATACCAATCCAAGCTGAATATAAATTAAATTCAATCATGATATTAAATTTAGATATTAATAACTATTTACTCAATCCTCGAGACTGCTTTCTTATTGAAATATAGCATTCTGTCATAAGAATAAACATGACAAAATCAAAAACTCCAAAAACAACGAAAAATAAAATATGTGGAATATCATCTATTGCAAAATAAAAAAACGTTATAGAAAAGTAAGCTAGTTTATACAATACTCCAACTAAAATCAAATCTATATTTTTCTGTAAATCTCCTCTATAAATTAAAAAATAAGCTACTCCAATTACAAATAGAAAAGCCCCTATTAATGAAAGGTATGCCAAATATTCTGGCAATTTTTGTGATATACCCATTAATTCATATGGCCACTTTGGAAAAAACGTAAAAACTATCCCAAAAATCATATCATACACAGCTGTAAACAAAAACAAGCCTTTGTAATATTTTAATTTTGATGTGTTCATAATCAATGAATTTAAATTAATAACAATACTTTACTTTAAAGATACGCATATATTAATTTTTTTCATATACCAAAAAACAATTTAGAATAAATATAAATTACTGATTATCAATATTTTTAACTAAATTAATTTCATATAAACAATACTAATTCTTAACTTTAAGAGTGTATGGGTTTTTCAGTTTAATGCTAAAAAATAATTGAACAATGAAAACATATAAAGTTATTTTAATTGCGATGAGTGGTGTTAGAGTTTTTAATAAAAAACTGTTTAATATCGGATTGACATTACCTGGTTTTGTTGACAGAAGTAAAGTAATTGCAAGTTTACCAAGTTTAGGTTTATTAACACTTGCGGCTCATACTCCTAAAAATTGGAAAATTATCTATAAAGAATTGGATAATTTTACCGAAGATGATATAATCAATATTTTACAGGAAAAACCTGATATTATTGCTTTTTCTTCTTTAACCCCTAGAATTTATGAAACGTACCAACTTTCAGAAAGATTTAGAAAAAATGGAATTAAAGTCGTAATTGGTGGTTTGCACGTTTCAGCACTACCTGAAGAAGCAAAAAATTATGCTGATACAATAGTACAAGGAGAAGGTGAAATTATTTGGGAAACCTTGCTGAATGACTATACAAATAATTCTTTAAAATCATTTTACAGTTCAATTTCCGAACCAAAATATACTTTTAATTTTGAAAATTGTAGGGTTCCTAAATATGAATTGTTAGATATTTCTAAATACAACCGTTTAACAATTCAAGCAACAAGAGGATGCCCTCGAAATTGCAATTTTTGTGCAGCATCAAAAACCATAAGTTCCTATAAAAAGAAACCTATTCAATTAATAAAAAAAGACCTTGATAAAATATTTGAAATTTGGGAGGAACCATTTATAGAATTGGCTGATGATAATACTTTTGTTGATAAAAATTGGTCAAAAAAACTATTGAAACTCTTTGCAAACTATAAAATGAAATGGTTTACTGAAACTGATATTTCAGTTGCAGATGATGATGAATTACTCGAACTCTTGGCAAAATCTAATTGTATGCAAGTACTTATTGGTTTAGAATCCGTAAATTCAGAAAGCTTAAAAACCCTAGATAATGGTTGGAAATATGATCATTTCCAAAATTATTCAAAAGCCATAGATAAAATTCAATCGTACGGAATTACTGTAAATGGCTGTTTTGTTTTAGGATTTGATACAGATACCATAGAAACTTTTAAAGAAACTGAAAAATTTATAAAGAGTAGTAACCTTTCTGATGTTCAAATTACAATTCTTACAGCTTTTCCTGGAACAGATTTATATCTTCAACTAGAAAAAGAGGGCAGATTACTTTCCAATTGTTGGAATAAATGCACCTTATTTGATGCAACATTTATTCCTAAAAACTTTACAGTTGAAGAACTGGAAAATGAATTTCAAAAATTAATGGCTGCTGTTTATTCAAAAGATCTGGTTAAAAAACGAAAAGAAATTTTTAAACAAACAATGCAAAATAAAAAGAATTTAATCGAACATTCATTTTAATAAAAAAAATAAAAAGCTAAATACTATTTCTACATATATTCTGAAAGAAAGTGATAAAATTCTTTTTTAAGATCTGTATATATCCGTCTTTGATTATCCATATGATTTCGAAATTCAATATGTTTTTTAACTAAAAACTGATTGAGCACATCTTCACCTTTTTTATAATGAGCAGCAATATTAGTCTCATGCACATTTATTTCCTCAAGGAACTTATTAATAATGTTTTCCTGAATAATAAACTGATTTTGATAATGCTCTAACTTGGCTAACATTTTTTTATCTGTCCATCTAACAACAAGTTCACTTAACCTATTTTTAAAGGATTTTATTTCATCCTCCCAAAAAAAGAGTTCACGTCTCCATTGTTTATGTTCAAAATACAAATCTGAATTATAAATAACTGCTGTTTCCATACTATTGTTTTTTAAAATTAATTTTTAATGTGTTTCTAAATGATGTTTAAACAATTGCTTTAAACTTTCCAAATAATCCTGCATCGCTTTTATATCAGTATCAGAGTGAGTTTTTGAAGGAATAGTAATTGGATTCCCTTCTAAAAACCTATAAAGTTCTGGATATTTGGTTTCTATCTTTAACGTTAAAGTCTCTATTTTCTTAATAATTTCCTGAAAATTTTCCATAAAATAATTTTTATGAATTTTACTTTTATCTAAACAAACTACTCATACCTTAAAGCATCTATTGGATTTAATTTAGCGGCTTTACGTGCTGGAAAATAACCAAAAGCAATTCCAACTAAAGCAGAAAAACCAAAACCAATAAGTATAGAATAAAGTGCGGTTGGAATATAAAAATCTGTTAATCGGTAGATAATTTGATTACCTAAAACGCCTAATAAAATACCAAATAGCCCACCAACCAAACTCAATGTAATCGCTTCAATTAAAAACTGTGTTAAAATATCAGCTTCACGAGCACCAATGGCTAATCGCGTACCAATTTCCCGGGTACGTTCGGTAACTGAAACTAACATAATATTCATAATTCCAATACCTCCAACAAGTAAAGAAATACTAGCTATGGCTCCTAATAATATTGTAAGAATACCTGTTATATTACCAGTAATTTCCTGAAGTTCAACCTGGGTTGTAATTTCAAAATCATTTTCTTCACCTTCTAAAATTTTATGAGATTCTCTAAGTAATTCCGTGGCTTCAATTTTAGCATCAATAATACTATTTTCATTTAGTGCACTTGCCATAATCATATCATAACCTCTGCTTCTGCTATGCAAACGATTTTGAATAGTTGTGTATGGAGCAATAATTAAATCATCCTGATCCTGTCCCATTGCTCCCTTCCCTTCTTCTTTTAATAAACCTACAACAGTAAATGGAACTTTATCAACTCTCATTTGCCTTCCTATTGGGTCTAAATCTTCAAACAACTCTTTCCTATTTGTTTCTCCAATTACACAAACCTTACTTGCATTTTTCACATCTTCTTCTTTAAAATATTCTCCTAAATGTAGCTCTCTACTCAAAACATCAAAATACTCGTTTGAAACACCATAAATAGCCGTAGATTTATATCCATTAGGCCCAACTGCCTGAACGCCTACAATTAGTATAGGTGATAGTTTTGAAATAAACACTGCATTTTCTTGTAAAATATCTAAATCCTTTTTATCAATGGGTTTCCCCATTCTTACATGTGCGCCACCTCTATGATCCATTTTTGTATAAATCATTAATAAATTAGTTCCTAATCCAGATATTTGATCTTTAACTTGTTTAGTAGCTCCTTCACCTGCTGAAATGGTCATTATTACTGCAGCAACTCCTATAATAATACCAAGCATTGTTAACAAACTCCGCGATCGGTTTTTATTAATTGCCTGCAGTGCAACTTTAAATGTTTTAAATAACTGTCGCATTAGTTAAACTGTTAATTCCAGGTCTTTTAACGCACTTTCTTTAGTGCTTCTATTTGTTATAATCTCATCTGTTAAAACACGTCCATCTCTTAAATAAATGATCCGTTTTGCAAACAGGGCAATTTCAGGTTCATGTGTTATCATAACAATAGTTTTTCCTTTGTTGTTTAAATCAACAAAAAGATCAGCAACATCAATACTCGCTTTACTGTCTAAATTTCCAGTTGCTTCATCAGATAAGATGAGAGCAGGGTCATTTACTAAGGCTCTTGCAATTGCAACTCGTTGCTGTTCTCCGCCGGAAAGCTGATTGGTTTTATGATATATTCTATCGCCTAAACCTACTTGTTTTAATGCTTTTATTGCAATTTCTTTTGCATTAATAAACCTTCCGGTTCTATCATAAACTAGTGGTAATTCCACATTTTCTAAAGCTGTGGTTCTTGATAATAAATTATAACTTTGAAAAATAAATCCAATTTTTTGATTTCTAATATCAGCTAATTGATTTTTATTCAGCTTATTTACGTGCACATTATCTAAATAATATTCCCCAGAACTCGGTTTATCTAAACACCCTAAAATGTTTAAAAAAGTTGATTTTCCAGACCCTGAGGCTCCCATAATTGCAACGAACTCTCCTTCATTAATTATTAAATCTACATTGGTTAGCGCATGAACTTCTATTTCACCATTTTTAAATACGCGACTTACTTTTATGGTTTCTATGACCTTTTTTATAGCCATATTTTTTATTTTTTAGATTTAATACCATTAATAATTTTTTGATCTTCTTTAAACTCCTCTTCGCCTAAAAATCTTTTTATTTCAGATTGTAATCCTGTTTTAATTCCTATTTCAAAAAATTTAAAATCCAGTTTATTCAAAGCGTTTTTATAGAAAAATAAATTAATATTTGATGGCAATGATTTTTTATAATTTGCTGGCGTGTAACTTTCCTCATTATCAATTGACTTATTGAATTTTTGATAAATAGAATCTGGTAAATACGTTTTTGCTTTATCCTTTAAATCAGTTTTTATCTCTTTTAATATTACTTCATTAGGTCTAAACCTTAATGCTGAATTGTTTATCAGCAAAACATTTTCAGAAGAGGCTACAATAAACTCAAGATTAGCTGTCATTCCTGGTAGTAAAAACCCTTTCTGGTTATCAACATCTACAACCACCTGATAATTAACCACATTATTTATTTTAATAGGTTGAAGCCTAACTTGACTAACACTACCATGAAATTCTTTTTCTGAATATGTTGGAACGGTAAAACACACTGGCATACTATCGCGTATATAACCAATATCGCTTTCATCTACATCAGCTAAAATTTGCATTTTTGAAAGATCCTCAGCAATAATAAACATTGTTGGAGTTGAAAATGAGGCCGCAACAGTTTGCCCTTCTTCAACACTTCGCTCTGTAATGGTTCCGTTAATTGGTGAAGTTATATGTGCATAACTAATACTTACTTTTATATTTTTTACAGCCGCTTCGGATACATTTTTTGCTCCAACGGCCTGATCGTATATGTATTTCGAATTGGATAAATCCTTTTCAGAAATAACATTTTTATCATATAAACCTTTATTTCGTTCATATTCCCTTTTAGCATGATTCAGTTGAGTTTCGCTAACTGCCAAATTTGCTTCTGAACTAATTAAATTGGTATTTAGCAATTTTAAATCCATTTCAGCTAACAATTGTCCGGATTTAACTTTATCATTATAATCAACATATATTTTTTTAATAGTTCCTGATATTTGTGTACCAACTTCAACAGTATTAATTGCTTCTAATGTTCCGGTACTAGAAACAATAGCCTCTATTGGACCTCTTTCCAATGTTGTAAATACAAAGTCAATATTTTCGGTTTCTATTTTTGGTTTAGAGATAAAATAAATAACTACTGCAATAATTAAAACAGCAAAAAAAAGCCATTTAAATTTTTTCATTTTCTACCTATTTTTAACGAATTAATTGACGCGCTAATTCTTCACTTTCGATTACATATTCTGTAATTGCAAAAATATTTTTTCTGTTTTTTCTAAAAACTTTAACGAAATTAGCAATGTTATCTTCCAAAAGTTGATGCTCTTTTCTAAATTGATGCGAATCATATTTAAACGGATCATCCATTAATCCAGCTAAATTAATTAAGTGTTTATTTACTTTTTCAAGCAATTCGAAACATTGTCTATTTGTTTCAACCAAACTCAATTCAATTTCTTTAACTTGATTTATATTTTCTTTTTTTGAAAGCCACATAAAGTATTTTTCTATAAGATTATCTAAAAATTTAAGATCATCTTTATAAAATAAAAGATCCGATTTCCAATGCTCAGTTAACACATACAAATCTTTCCAATCCGCATTAAAAATATATGTTCCATTAGGCCTGCTTCTTAAATCACTCATTTTATTTCTATTTTTTAAAATTGTTATAAAAATTAACTTTTAAATTCATTAGCCTTAATTTGAAGTTGTTTACCAAATCTTCTTGTGGCTGTTTGTATTTGTTTTCTTTTAATAAATACCTACTTTAATTCTGTATTTATTCTTTTTCCTGAATTTGATATTATATTCCACTATATAAAATTACTGTTGCTTTCTACCCTAAAAAATGACTACAGTCAGCAATAAACATTCATTAAGTGAGAGATATCATTTAAAACCCAGCAAAGGATTTTTAACTTTATATTATAATTCAATTAAGACAATATTTACGATAATGAAAACAATTATACACGCAACAGATTTTTCAAAAAATGCCGCAACAGCTTTAAAATATGCCCATGTTTTATGTAGGAAACTAAAAGCACGTTTAAGAATAATTCATGTGTACGATTCAACAACTATGAGTTCAGATTTAAGTGAAACCTATTTTTTACCAAAAAAAGAACTTAGTAAAAAAAAGAATGACACTCTTAAAGAATATTGTATCAGTATTTTAGGAGATGATTTTAAAAAAACAAAAATTGACATTGAATCCATTGAGAATACGTCTGTTATAAAGGGAATTATTGAAAAAGCAATTGAGCTAAATGCCTCAATAATTATTACAGGAATGAAAGGTAGAAATGCCTTAGCTGACTTTTTTATTGGTAGTACCACAAAGCAGCTTATTGAAAAAGCACCTTGTCCAGTTTTGGCAGTACCACATAACTCAGTTTTAAAAAATATAAAAACAATTGTGTATGCTTCGGATTTTGAAGAGGAGGATATAAGTGCAATTAGTGAATTAGCTGATATTGCAAAAGTTTTTAACGCAAGAATTAAAATAGTTCATATTTCTTCTGAAAATGAAAAAAATGGTCAAAATGAAATGGAATGGTTTAAAGAAATGGTAGAACAGCATTTAAATTATAAAGCTTTAGAATTTGAAATATATAATTCGGATGATATTTTTAATTTTTTAAAAATTTATTTGGAAGAAATTGAAGCAGATATGGTAGCAATGCTTGAAAGAGAAAAAAGAAGTCTTGGTAAAAAACTATTTCATACAGACTTAGTTAAAAAAATGGAACAACAAAGTTTAATTCCATTAATAAGTTTTAACGAAACCAACTATTAAAAAATTGTAACCAACATATTGTTATGATTTCTATCAACCAAGTGTATTGAGCATTATCATTTCAACTTATAAATAGAAGTAATAATTTCAACAAATATTAAAATAAAATCAAAATTATGTCTGTATTAAAAGTTATAGAAATCTTAGGAAACTCAACAGTAAGTTTTGAAGAAGCAGTTCAAAATGTAATTGATGAAGCGGCAAAATCAGTAAAAAATATAAAGTCTGTATATTTAAAAGATATGCAAGTTACTGTGCAAAACAATAAAATTAAAGAATACCGTGTAAATACAAAAGTTACTTTTGGTATTATTGAAGATTAGTGCTTTTTAATTAATAATTAAAGGTTAGTAGTTAGTTGAATTTTTGAGGTATTTTTAAAAAGATAAAATAGCCATTTTATAGTTGTTTGAAAATACCTCATTTTTATTTTAAAAATTAGTCTTTTTTCCAACCTGACAAACCAGCTGAAACTACAAATTTCATAAGTTCGCTTGAGTTTACATCTAAGGCTTTTACACGTTCTTTTGGCACTATAAAAAGTTCACCTGAAAAATTATAAGAATGTGGGAAATAGACAACTACTTTTCCTTTTTCATTTAAAATATCTAAATTTTCTTCGGTAATAAAACCTAATTTTTCCAAATCGGTATTTAAATTAACTTGCACTAAAACTGGTTGATTAAACTTTTTTTCTTTACCAACAAATGCAGAAAATAAATCGTTAAAAGCAGAATATACAAAGTTTAATAATGGTATACTTTCAATAATTTTTTTGAACACTATTTTTAAAGGGTCGGCAATAAAAGTGCGCCCAATAATACCAACTAAAATAAGAAAAACTAATAATGCCAATAACCCCAAGCCAGGAATTTTAATATCAAAAAACTTAACTAATAGTTGTTGTGAAATTCCGTCTAAAAAGGTAAAAGCGGCATAAATAATATAACCTGTAATACTTAATGGTGCAATATATAACAAACCCTGCAACAGGTAATTGGCTAATTTTTTCATTTTATAAGTTTTAAATAACGCTGCAAATTTAGTTATTAAATAGTACTTCCATTATATATATTTTAAAATGTTACGGAATTATAAAATAAATTAGAATTTTACATTTAAACATCAACCTATTTGGAATTATTTCAAGTTACTTGTTCTTGATTTTAAAACTAAAAAATTGTACATTTGATAGTATCACTTAAAAAAAAATGCTAAAAATTCAAAGTATAATATTTAATAAAACGGATAAAATATTTGAGCAATCTACTAGTATCCTTTTTATTTGAATAAATGCAATTTAAGTGGGTATTTAAAAATGAGAATATGACTCAGGTTTTAAGAAATTATTTATAAAAATTGCAAAAAAAGAAAAAAAATGATTGAAAATGAAAAAAAATTCAGAAAATGGATCACTAAAGATGAAAAAGGTTCAAATTCAAAAATTAAACATACAACTAATTCAAAAATTTCAAATTTAAATGTGGTATCAATACTAATTGGGGAAACTATTTCTGAGAAAAACCTTTTCAATGAAATTTGTGTTGAGAAAATATCCAATAAATTAAGACCCTATAGAAATGAAAAATCAATTCTTGAGTATAAAATAGTTTTAAAACAATATGCACAAATGGTTCAACATTTGCTGAAAAATACTTTAGTCAAAACCAAATAATAATTATGAAAAAAAAAGTACTTATCCTGTTAGGGTTAATTTTAATTTTTTCTTGCAATTTAGAAAAAGATAAAAATATTGGAGTAACTGTAATTACTAAGTGGCAGAAAAATAAAAAGTCTGCAATTTCAATTACATATGACGATGGAATTATCAATCAATTTACTGTTGCCAAACCAATCATGGATAGCTTTCAATTGCCTGGAACATTTTATATTTTAACTGGAAAGATAAATGGAGCTGAAAAAGGTAAATTTATTGGCAGAAAAAAGGAAGAAATAATTGAAGAAACAAAAAAAATTAAAACTAATAAAGAAAATTTCTTTGAAAGGGCTTCTTTAATAGCATATACGGGGACTACTGAAGCAATAGATTATCATTCTAGAATAGGCTCTCTTTACGAAGCTGGGAAAAAGCTTGAAGCTTATAAACTTTTAGATGAAGGATATAACAAAATTAGAAATGGAAACATCAAAAACTTAAATATTGAGATATTTCATGATAATGCAATAGATACTACTACTTGGGAAGATTTAAATATTTATGCTAAAGAAGGTCATGAAATTGCCAGCCATACAATAACACATCCCAGATTAGCCGTATTAGATGAAAAAAATTTACTATATGAGCTTGAGCAAAGTAAAAAGGACATTGAAAATTTTTTAGGTAAAAAGTATACTTTTTCAGCTGAATGCCCTTATGGCACTGAAGATGAAAGAGTAATGAGCTATGCTCATAAAATATATCCATCCCTTAGAAACAGGATGGAAGTGCCATATTTAGATGAACTAAATAGATCAAGTAATAAACATCCAGGAGAATCCGAAAATGATTATGTTCAATGGCAAAGAGGTCCACTAACTAATACTAAATTAAGTGAAATGAAAGGATGGGTTGATACCTGTCTTGATAATGATAATATTTGGCTAGTTTTAGTATTTCATGGTATAGATGGAATTGGCTGGGAGCCTAAAACAGGAAAAGAATTAGAAGATTATTTTAAATATATAAAAGAGAGGGAAGAACAAATTTGGGTTGCCACTTTTTCAGATGTCACTAAGTATATTAGAGAAAGGGAAAACACAATTATTGAAAGCGAAATGAAAGGGAAAAGCATTAAAATACATATATCAAACAATCTTGAGGCGAGTGTTTACGATATACCAATTACCTTAAAAACTTATATACCAAAAAATTGGAAAAGCATTTCAATTAATAAAGATAAAATCATTTTTGATGTCAAAACAGATAAAAAAGGTAATTATATAACTTATTCTGTTTTGCCAAGTGAAAGTTCACTAATCCTTGAAGAAGTAATCTAAATTATATAATATCAGAATTATTAATAATAAAAACCACAATCCAACACATAGTAAATTTGCTATAAATATTTATTTTTTATTTTGTTGAATAAGAATAACTTTCGATTTTCAAGTAGCACAAATTTTATAAAAAAACCTTTGCTTTTTTTTAACCAACCGATAACCAATGATAAAATTCTTTAGAAAAATACGTTACGTCCTAATGGAGAAAAACAAAACTGGAAAGTATATTAAATATGCTGTTGGAGAGAATGTTCTTGTTGTTATTGGGATTTTAATAGCGTTACAGGTAAATAACTGGAGTTAAAACCACTAGTTAAAATCTTTAGAGTTGGAAATTCTCAATGATTTTAAATCGAGCCTAGAGATAGATATGAAAAATTATAATACTACTATTAAACGTGGAAGTAATGCAAAGAATTCTATGGATATAATATTAGCTCATTTAGAAAATGGCCTACCATATTCAGACTTCTTGAAATTTCATTTTACAAATATTACTGACACTTGGATAGCTGAAATTAATAGAAGTGTATTCGAATCTCTAAAATCAGAAGGTTTATCTATCATTTCTAACAAAGATTTAAGATTAGAAATTGTAAATTTATATAATGGGCTTGGTATAGGTCAAAAAGAGCATAGTGACAGATTCAGGGATCTGATGGATGAAGCATCAACAAATATTTTAAGTACAAGGTTTATTGAATTATGGAGCGGTAATTACAAAGATTTGGGAAGTAGAAACAATTATGGAGATATTTAATTAAATGAAGAAGTTATCCTTTAATTAATACATAACACAAAAAAAATAAAAAAATGAAAGTTACAGCCGAACATAATGAAAGAGTTGCAAAAATGATATTTGCTTCAGTTTATCCTCATTACCTTACAAAGGTTGAAAAGAAGGGGAGAACGAAAGAAGAACTGCATCAAGTAATAGCATGGCTAACTGGTTTTGATGATTTAAAAACACAAGAGTTAATTGATAAAAAAGTAACATTTAAGACATTCTTTAAAAACGCAGAACTTAATCCAAACGCTCACCAAATTAAAGGTGTAATATGCGGTTACAGAATTGAAGAAATCGACAATCCACTAACTCAACAAGTAAGGTTTTTAGACAAATTAGTAGATGAACTTGCAAAAGGCAGAAAAATGGAAAAAATTCTACGTAATTAAAAGAAATAAAAACTAGTATTAACTGAAACCATAAATAAAATTTGCTAATTCTAGTCAACTTACTAAAATTTCTGAGTTAGTTTTCTTCGATAGTGTTTCACAGATTTTCTATATGCGTGCTAGTAGGAGGGTTCAATTTTCATTTTACAATTAATGAACACTTATCAAAACTGACCATTATCATTGCGGTTTTGGTTTTTAAATCCTAAATTTTATTGTTGTAAAGTCAAATAAGGATGAAAATATTTGATGAACTTAAACGCAGGAATGTCATTAAGGCAACAATAGCCTATATAGTTGTTGCTTGGGTACTGTTACAAATTATTGCAATTGTATTACCAAATTTTGGGGCACCTCCTTGGCTTTTAAAGACTTTAATTTTTTTAATAGCCATTGGATTACCTATTTGGATTATTTTTTCATGGGTTTATGAGATAACACCTGAAGGTCTAAAAAAAACAAATAATGTTTCAAAAGATAAATCCATCACCAGAACTACCAATAAACGCTTAAACATTATAATTATAATTACTCTCATTATTACAATAGTGTTGACTTTTGTGCAACAATCAACACCTAAAACAACTTCAAAAGCTGTTATTAATAATGATTTAGTATTTGATAAATCCATTGCGGTAATACCCTTTAAAAATTTAAGCGATAACAAGGAAAATGAATATTTTGCAGATGGAATGATGGATGATATTTTAAATCAACTTTCAATTATTCAAGGTTTAGAAGTAAAATCGAGACAATCTTCAGAATGCTACCATGGAAGTATTAAATCCATAAGGCAGATTGGTAAAGAATTGGGTGTAAATTATCTTATTGAAGGAAGTGTACAAAAACATAAAGATAGTATAAGGATTATTGTTCAACTAATTGATGCTCTAAATGACACAAATTTATGGTCTGATAAATATGATTTTGAATTTAAAAATGTGTTTACCATACAAAGTGAAATATCAAAACAAATAGCCTTTAATCTAAATATGGTTTTACCTCCTACTGGAATAGAACAAATTGAAAAAACACCAACTAACAATGTTGAGGCCTATAACCTGTATTTAAACGGACGCTTTTTCTGGCATCTTAGAAATAAAGAAGATCTGAATAAAAGTATTTACTATTTTAATAAAGCTATTGAACTAGATTCAGAATATGCATTGGCTTATGCAGGATTAGCAGATGCCTATTACATCATGGGTTGGTGGGGGTGGTTACCTAAAAATGAGGGGTTTTCTAAAGGTAAAGAATATGCACAAAAAGCACTTGCTATTGATAATACTATTGCGCAAGCTCATGCTACATTAGGTTCAATTCTTACTTTTGATGAGTGGAAATGGAAAGAAGCTGAAAAAGAATTACAAATAGCTATATCTTTAAACCCAAATTGTGTTACAGCCCACCACTATTATTATGAATTATTAGATGTATTAGGAAGAAACGAAGAAGCGCGAGAACATGTTGATTGGGCTCTCAAATTGAATCCATTTTCAATGATATTTCATAGACAAAGCGCTTATATGTTTTATAATAATCTTGATTTTGAAAAAGCCATTCAAGGTTTTCAAAAAGCTATTAATCTTGAAATTGGAAATGACATGTTAATTTATCCAGACCAATTAACCTTAATAAGGTGTTATTTAAAATTAGGTCAGCACGAATTAGTAAAAGAAAGTATTAATGATTTTATTTCAACAGATACATTAATAAACTATAATATGCTTGATGAATTATATAATAAAAATGAAATAGATGGATTACTGAATTGGTTTGTTAATTGGTTATCAATGAATCAATCAGAAAAATATATTGAAAAAACAATGTTGGCCTCATTTTATGTGATTATCGGAGATTCAGAAAGTGCTTTAAATTATTTAGAGAAATCCTATATTGCAGGTGAACCCGGGTTACCTTTTATAAATTCCAATCTAGATTTCAAATCAATTAAAACTGAACCAAGATTTATTGACCTTCTAAAAAAAATGGATCTATACCAGTATCAACTTAGTAATTAGAGTGCCAATTTTCCTGCTTATTAATTGTTGAAATTTATGCTTAAATTTGAACTACGCGAGCGGATAAAGTGTTAACCTAATGACAAATTGATTAAAATGCAACCGAAAGAATTAATTTATAAATGGGTGGAATCTTTTAATCAAGGAAATGCCGAAAAGATTTCTAATTTTTATCACTATGACGCTATTAATCATCCGGTGAGCAATGAGCCTGTAATTGGTGGAGTTGCAATTATAGAAATGTTTGAGAATGAATTTAATCAATAAGAAATGACTTTTATTATTGAAAACCGATTCGAAAACAATTGAATTTTTCAATAACGAAAACAAAATTTAATAAATTAGTTAGTAACCATACAACTGATCTAACAGAAATCTATTAACACCAAAAAAAAATTGACAATGATAATTGAAGATTTAGGATATAATTCCGAATTAGAAAAATATAGAAAGGACCTGAATTTAACATCTTTTGAAGTTGGACGTGTAATTGCAGCTCATAAAGACAGATATGATATAAAAACTAAAGACAACGAATACAACTCAGAGCTTATCGGAAATTTAAGATTTAATAGCGACACAATATACGATTTACCGTTTGTAGGAGATTGGGTAGCTATTTCTGAATATGATGAAAACAAAGCTTTAATTCATGCCGTTTACCCAAGACAATCAATTCTTGAAAGAAAAGCTGCCGGTAGTAAAAGTAAAACTCAAGTAATCGCAACAAATATTGATTTTGCACTAATTATGCAGTCCGTTAATAGAGACTTTAATATAAACCGAATAGAGCGTTATTTAATAATTTGCAATGCTTCTAAAATTGAACCAATTGTAGTTTTAAGTAAAATTGACTTAATTGAAAAGTACGAATTAGAAAATTTATTAGAAACCATAAATAAGAGATTAAAAAATATTTCAATCATTGCATTAAGTAACAAATCTCAAATTGGATTAGACAAAATAAAATCTAAATTAAAAAAAGGTAAAACTTACTGTTTATTAGGCTCTTCCGGCGTTGGTAAATCTACACTTATTAATAATCTTATAGGTAAAGAGATAATGAAAACGGGGGAAATTAGTGAAGGTATAGGCAGGGGAAAACATGTTACCACGCACAGAGAATTAATAGTTACTGAAAATGGAATATTAATTGATAACCCTGGAATGAGAGAAGTTGGTATTACTAATTCATCTGAAGGGTTGGAAACTACTTTTGAAACAATAATTGAGCTGTCTAACAATTGTAAATTTAACGATTGCACGCACACCAATGAAAAAGGATGTGCTATTTTAAAAGCTATTGAAAACAATAAAATTGACTACGATTCCTACTCTAATTTTATTAAAACGGAGCGTGAAAGAGATTTTTTTGACTCAAGTGTTCTAGAACGAAAAAAGAAGGATAAAGATTTTGGGAAAATGATTAAAAACTTTAAAAAACAAAGAAACAAAAACAAGTGCTAAATCCGAGAATATGGTTTCAAAATTGTATAATAAAAAATAGCCTCGCTAAAGACATCTAATTTCTTGAAACAAAATCACATTTCCTTTTTTTAACTTTTTATATTAAAGCAATCTTTAATTAGTAAATTTGCAATTCGAAACAAATAAGTGTGGAAAAATCAAACGAAAATTCAATTAATTTAAATAAATACATAAGTAGTACTGGTATTTGTTCAAGAAGAGAAGCTGAAAAACTAATTGTAGATGGTAAAGTTACTATTAACGGAAAACCAACACAATTAGGAAACAGAGTTTTTGATGGTGATGTAGTTAAAATTAATGGAAAACCTTTACAAGCAAAACCAAAAACACGCTACATTGCTTTTAATAAACCTATTGGTATCGTTTGCACAACAGATTCTAAAGAACGAAATAATATTGTAAAATATATCAATCATCCAGAGCGTCTTTTCCCTATTGGTAGATTAGATAAACCTTCGGAAGGATTAATTTTTTTAACAAATGACGGAGATATTGTAAACAAAATTTTACGCGCTGGAAACAACCACGAGAAAGAATATATTGTAAGCGTTAAACAACAAATTACTTCAGAATTTATTCAAAAAATGGGTAGTGGAATTCCGATTTTAGGAACCATAACAAAAAAGTGTGCTGTTGAAAAAATGAATGATTTCACTTTTAAAATTGTTTTAACCCAAGGATTAAACCGTCAAATTAGGCGCATGTGTGAATACCTAGAATATGATGTCACTAAATTACAGCGTACTAGGATTATGAATGTAGATTTAGGTAATTTAAAAATTGGTGAATGGAGAGAATTAACTACTTCTGAATTAGATAAAATAAATAAAATGGTTTCCGATTCTACAAAAACCGAGGAAGCATCTAAAGATATTCATAAAAAGAAATCTATCACGCAAAACAAAAGAAAATTTACACCAAAAAGCAACAACCGTTTTAAATCTAAAAACAATACTAATTCTCAAACAAAAAGAAGAAGACGTGATTAATTTTTGTTTTATCTTTTAACCATCGAATGACTTATTTGTGGAATTGGTTAACTTTTTAACAATTCAATTTTTCAGCCCTTCAACCCTTTAACCTTTCAACTTTATAACTATCTTTGCCGACTATGCAATTTGAATTAAAAAAGAAAGATGCTCAAAGCAAGGCAAGAGCTGGTGTTATAACCACAGACCATGGAACGATAGAAACTCCAATTTTTATGCCTGTTGGTACTGTAGGTACAGTAAAAGGAGTGCACCAAACTGAACTAAAAAATGAAATAAATCCTGATATTATTTTAGGAAATACTTACCATTTATATTTACGCCCACAAACTACTATTTTAGAACAAGCTGGAGGTTTGCACAAATTTATGAACTGGGATCGAAATATTTTAACTGATAGTGGTGGATATCAAGTTTATTCACTTTCTGGAAGAAGAAAAATTAATGAAGAAGGTGTTAAATTTAAAAGTCATATTGATGGTTCTTACCACACCTTTACACCAGAAAATGTAATGGAAATTCAACGTACAATTGGTGCTGATATAATTATGGCATTTGATGAATGTACGCCCTACCCGTGTGATTACAACTATGCAAAACGTTCTATGCATATGACACACCGTTGGTTAAAACGTTGTATTACGCATTTAGATAAAACACCTCACAA
>UPTN01000399.1_pt1 | contig 23212 bp, 23 predicted proteins | sample 2160111 | NCBI WGS metagenome assembly UPTN01 (sample SAMN06265058, study PRJEB28932) | marine metagenome | isolation source: Columbia River Estuary | place: USA:Columbia River Estuary, USA | collected 2014-05-05
CTCACGCAATGCACCCAAGCCTGCAAAGGGCTTTGCGTCGTCATCAGTCATAGGTGTAATTCCGGGTGCCGTTACGGCGATCGCACCAAGTTCTGCGTCTTTGCTGCGCGGATAAGGCGGGAGAGCCAGCGAAAGCGCCTCGATCATCACCTGCGCCAGATCAAGAATTTCGGGCAGCGGGTCGATTGTGTCGTCTTGCGACATCTCAAGTTCGGCAGCGTCGATTTCAGGAATCTCTTTCATGTAATCGCGGTTCACCTGCTCATCGATGCGGGTGGTGACGGGATCCAAGCTGACCACACATTCCTGTACAACTGTTGCGCCAAGTTTGGCCTGCAATGCCCAGTCTGTTCTGCCCTGCGGGGTCAAAGTCCCTTCGAATTTCAGCTTTTTAAGCGCAACGATACCAAGCGCCTGTGCGACCGCCTTGCGTTCGGCTGCGGTGGGTTCCAACGTGAAAGTCGTTGGACGGCCAGTTGTCAGTTCAGTCAAACGCATCTGTGATTGGGGCAGTTGGGTCAAAGCGGCTTTCGATTCTTGAATAGGGGTCTGTGGTACTGTACTGGGGATAAAAGGCCATCAAGGCCAAGGCAAGAGGGCGCGTTCATGGGTATCAAGTCAGGCAAGCTGCACAAATCGGTCATGATCGTCGGCCTGGCCGCACTGGTTTCAGGGTGCGCACCAATTGACCGCTTTCACGGGTTCATCCCGCCCGAGCGTGAAATTGCGACGCTACAGGTGGGAGTGACTTCAAAAGACGAAGTTCTAAACCTGTTTGGCCCACCCATTTCGGATCGGGCGCTTGAAAAGAACACGATCTACTACGCCTCGAGCCAATTTCAGATTTTCGGGCCTCTCGCGCCGCGGCTTGTTGACCGTCAGATTCTTGCCATCGACTTTGATGCTAGTGACCGCGTGCGCAACATTGCCCGTTATACGATGGAAGACGGGCAAGTCGTGGTACTTGATCGCCGTGTCACCGAGGATGGCATCAGCGATGTCAGCTTCCTGAGCCAGCTATTCGGGTCATTCGGACGTATGGATGCGGGAACTCTTTTGGGTGAACGCTAAGTCATTCGCGCGATTTGCTTCTTGGCGCGGTCACCCTAGATGAGTGGCTATGTCAGAAGATCAAAATCTCAACCCCGAGCATGTCAGCGAAATCGTTCAGATGGCGCTATCTGACCACGTGAGCTTTGCCGACATAGAACGTGAATACGGATTGGGGGAAAAGCAGGTCAAAGCCTTGATGCGCAACACCCTAAAAACGGGCAGCTAACGGACGTGGCGCAAGCGTGTGCGCACCTTTGGTGACAGGCGCGCACATTATAAATAGGCTTTATTCTTCGGGCTCGAACGTCAATGCGACACCGTTGATGCAATAACGCAGACCAGTTGGTTGCGGCCCATCAGGGAATACGTGGCCCAAATGCGCTTCGCAGCGGTTACAATGAACCTCGGTGCGCTTCATGAAAAAGCTTCGATCTGTGGTTTCGCCGACCATTTCGGCATCTATCGGCTGATAGAAGGATGGCCAGCCTGTGCCGCTTTCAAACTTGGCGTCTTGTTCAAACAATGGTGCACCGCAGCACACACACATGTAAGTACCTGCTTCCTTTGGGAAATCCTCGTAGGTTCCAGCACGTTCGGTCCCATGCTTGCGTGTGACCTTATAGGCCATGTCAGACAGTTGCGCGCGCCATTCAGCATCAGATTTGACGATCTTATCCATCAGTTCCCCATTTCATTCATTGCGTTGCTTGTTAACGTAGGTTGCAGAACCCCATTCGCCAAGACGAGGCTTGATGACTTTTTTGTTCCATAACGGGCGCTACTCGGCGCGGTTCGCCCAGACGGACTGTGATTTGCACGCCTGTCAGCAGCTACGCCATCGGTGTTTTTTCGGGGGTGATGGCCTTGATCACGACAGCTTTGATGTGGCTTGCAAGCATCTGATGGTCATCGATAGCGCAGGAAGTGTCGTGGCGACTGCGCGGCTATTTCATCTGCAGACTGGTGCTGAAATTCACTCAAGCTATGCCGCGCAATTCAATGATTTATCAGGACTTTCCGGAAGCAACAGTGCAATGATGTAGTTGGGCCGTTTTTGCATTGCACCCGATGTTTTGGACGCGGACGTCTTGCGTGTGACATGGGGTGCATTGACCCAAATCGTGGACAAGAACGAGGTCGCATATCTTTTTGGCTGCACCAGCTTTGCGGGGACTGATCCTGCACGCTATGGCAGGGCGTTTGCGCGATTGCGGGCGAAACATCTTGGACCTGCTGGCTTGCGTCCTTTGGCGCGGACAGACTGCCTGATTCCCCTTGTCGATGTTCCGCCAAACGGGGCCGACCCTATGCCGCCACTGCTGCGCACCTACCTTGCGATGGGTGGATGGGTTAGCGATTACGCGGTTATTGACCATAAAATGAACACGCTGCATGTTTTTACATGCCTAGAGGTGGCATCTGCGCCGCCATCGCGTGCTGCGGCGCTGCGTGCTCTTGCAGAAGGAACGCGGCTGTCATAGCAGGCGGTATGGCAAAAGCACCCTTACTCCAGCTCTCTGATATTGGCCTCACTTTTGGTGGGGACCCCGTTTTTGAAGACCTCTCTTTGGTCGTGCAACCGGGTGACCGTGTTGCCTTGGTCGGGCGCAACGGATCAGGCAAATCAACCTTGATGAAAGTCATGGCGGGACTGATGTTGCCCGACAGCGGTACGCGCGTGGCAGCCCCGGGCGTCCAGGTCGGCTACATGGAACAAGACCCCACGATGGAAGGGTTCGCAACACTCGGCGAATACGCTGCATCGGGATTGGATCCGGACGAGGCCTACAAGGTGGATATGGTCGCCGAAGGTTTGAAATTTGATCCCGAGGGCGATGTGAAAACCGCATCTGGTGGTGAACGACGGCGCGCTGCTTTGGCGAAACTCATGGCCGAAGCCCCTGAATTGATGCTCTTGGACGAGCCGACAAACCACCTTGATATTGAAGCGATTGCTTGGCTTGAACAGGAACTGAAACAAACACGCGCAGCGTTCATCATAATCAGCCATGACCGTGCATTTTTGCGCGCGCTCACGCGGGCGACCCTATGGGTGGACCGTGGTCAGGTACGACGCGCTGAAGAAGGCTTTGAAAACTTCGAGGCGTGGCGCGACAAGCTATGGGAAGAAGAAGACCAACAACGCCATAAGCTGAACCGCAAGATCAAAGCCGAAGCACGTTGGGCCGTTGAAGGCATTTCTGCACGTCGCAAGCGCAACCAAGGACGTGTGCGTGCGTTACAGGAATTGCGTGCTGAACGGTCGGCGCAGATCATGCGTCAGGGGACCGCGGCAATGGCCTTCGAGGGTGGTGCGGTTTCTGGCAAAAAGGTGATGGAGGCCTTTGGGTTGTCCAAAACCTTTGACGGAAAGCAGATCGTCAAGAATTTCGACCTGACTGTGCAGCGCGGTGATCGAATCGCTTTTGTGGGGCCGAACGGCGTCGGTAAAACAACATTGATCAAAATGCTTCTGGGGCAGGTCGAACCCGATGAGGGGATGATCAAGCTTGGCACCAATCTTGATATCGCGGTTTTCGACCAATCCCGTGCTGCCTTAGATCAAAACATGACGTTGTGGGAAAATCTGGCGAGTGACCCGGTTCTGGGTGTTTCAGGTAAGTCGGATCAGGTCATGGTGCGTGGGCAGCCAAAGCATGTTGTAGGCTACCTTAAAGAATTTCTGTTCGACGAGGCCCAAGCGCGTGCCCCTGTCCGGTCATTGTCTGGTGGCGAAAAAGCGCGGCTATTGCTCGCGCGATTGATGGCGCGTGAAAGCAACTTGCTGGTGCTGGACGAACCGACAAACGATTTGGACATTGAAACGCTGGATCTGTTGCAGGACATTCTGGGTGACTACGACGGCACCGTGCTGTTGGTCAGCCACGACCGCGATTTCCTTGATCGGGTTGCCACGACAACGATTGCAATGGAAGGCAACGGCCAAGCCGTCGTCTATGCAGGGGGTTGGACTGACTACCGGATGCAGCGCGGCGGTGATTTCTTTGAGGCCAAGCAAGCGACCAAGCCTTTGGCCAAGAAGGAAAAGCAGGTCGAAAAGAAAGCTGCCCAATCGGGACTTTCTTTCACTGAAAAACATCGTCTTGAAGCACTTCCCGACGTCATAGACAAATTGACCGCCGAAATTGGCAAGCTTGAAGAACTATTGGCGGATCCGGATCTGTTCACGCAGCACCCTGTCAAATTCCAAAAGGCAATGGATGCTTTGGTGGCGCGTCAAAACATGCTGTCAGACGTCGAAGAGGAATGGCTGGTACTTGAGGAAAAAGCTGCAAGCTGACCGATTGTTCTAGCTTAAGACCTTTAGCTGGCCTTTTCTGCGTGTTTCACAGCGTCCCAAAGCGCGTCCATTTCAGCCAGATCGCTTTGTGCGGGACGTTTACCTTTGGCCTTCAATGCATCCTCTACACCTTCAAAGCGACGGGTAAATTTGGCGTTGGTGGCGCGTAATGCAGCCTCTGGATCAATGTCCAGATGTCGCGCAAGGTTGGCTACGACAAACATCAGATCACCAAATTCTTCTTCGACTTCTGTCTTTGTCAAACGGTCACGGGCTTCGACCAATTCGGCGGCTTCTTCGACGATCTTATCAATTACATGCGTGGTATCCGGCCAATCAAACCCCACGCGTGCAGCACGTTTTTGTAGCTTCACAGCACGGGTGAGGGCGGGCAGGCCCATCGCAACCCCGTCCAGCGTACGCCCCTGAGCCTTGCCAGCGCGTTCTGCTGCTTTGATCTTTTCCCAATCGGCGACCTGTTGTTCGGCAGATTTATCGCGCGATTCGGCGCCAAACACATGCGGATGGCGGGCAACCATCTTGTCGCTGATCGCTTTCACGACGCTTTCAAAGGTGAAATGTCCCGCTTCGGCCCCCATTTGCGTGTGATAAACTGTCTGCAACAGCAGATCACCCAATTCGCCCTCAAGTTCAGTCCAATCACTGCGCGCAATCGCATCTGCAACCTCATAGGCCTCTTCGATGGTGTAGGGGGCGATGCTTTCGAAATCCTGTTCAATATCCCAAGGGCAACCCGTCTGCGGATCACGCAAACGACGCATGATTTCCAGCAAGCGCGGCATGCCGCCTTCGGGATCGTGAATGAGGGGATCATCAGGCATTGCGCAGGGCCTCTTGTTGCGGTCAACTGCAACCCTAAGACCACAAAAGCCGGAGCACCAGACATGCCTGTTATCAACCGTATCGCAGATTTTGCACAGGATATGACCGCATGGCGCAAACACCTGCATGCATATCCTGAATTGCGGTTCGAATGTTATGAGACTGCAAAGTTCGTCGTGAAAATGCTGCAGGAATTCGGTGTTGATGAAATTCACGAGGGAATCGCCACAACAGGCATTGTTGCGATTATCAACGGCAAGGAAACAGGTCCGACAATTGGCCTGCGTGCTGATATGGACGCACTTCCTATGCAGGAAGAAACCGGTCTGGACTATGCTTCGACCATTTCAGGCAAGATGCATGCATGCGGGCATGACGGGCATGTTACGATGCTCTTGGGGGCCGCGCGCTATCTGGCAGAGACCCGCAATTTTGCCGGGCGCGTCGCATTGATCTTCCAACCAGCCGAAGAAGATGGCGGCGGCGGGCTCGTTATGGTTCAGGAAGGCATTCTGGATCGTTTTGATATCAAAGAGGTTTACGCTTTGCACAGCGGACCCGGAGATGCTGCAGGATCATTTTATACGACGCCAGGTCCGATAATGGCCGCGGCTGACACCTTTCATATTCATATCACGGGCGTCGGCGGTCACGGTGCTTATCCCTACGAAACCGCTGATCCGGTTATTGCAGCCGTTGGGATCGTGAGTGCGATCCAGACGATCGTGAGCCGCAATAACAAGGCTTACGAAGATCTTGTGGTGTCGGTGACACAAATCCACACTGGTACGGCTGACAATGTCGTTCCCGAAAAAGCCTATATCAACGGCACTGTTCGTACCTTGGCCAAATCAACGCAAACGATGGTTCAAAGGCGGCTGGAACAGATCGTGGCGGGCCATGCCGACGCCTACAATGTAACGGCTGTGTTAGAGTACGTTCCGGGCTATCCGGCGACAATCAACGATCCGGATAAGGCGGCCTTTGCTGCATCGGTCGCCCGTGAAATCACGCCACATGTGGACGATGCCCGCCAGTACGAAATGGGTGCCGAGGATTTTTCATATATGCTTGAACAGCGCCCGGGTGCTTATCTTTATGTTGGCAACGGCAATAGCGCAGGCTTGCATCATCCAGCTTATGATTTTGACGACGAAGCAGCACCGGCAGGGGCATCGTTTTTTGCGCGTCTGATTGAACGTGCATTGCCTGTGGCGTGAATGATTGTGAGGCGGGATGCCTCTGGCGGAAGTTTATTTGGGATTAAGAAGAAGGACGCAACATGACACTTGATAAAGCGAAAGAGGCAGTCGATGGGGCTTTTACCGCGACATCCAAGCGCGGTCTGTCCTATGAGAACGCGTTTTCGGGGGCGACATCGTTCTTGCGTCGGATCTATACCAAAGACCTGACCGGATTTGATCTGGCCGTGACGGGTGTGCCGTTCGATCAGGCGGTCACACATCGTCCCGGCACCCGTTTTGGGCCGCGTGCGATCCGTGAGGCGTCGAGTTTGCAACCTTTTGATCCGCCTTATGGCTGGGACGGGTTTGATCCTTTGGGCGAATTTGCCATCGCCGATTATGGTGACATGGCGTTTGATTACGCCGATGTGGCAGGCGTGCCGGACTTGGTACAGGCGCACACAGCAGGTATTCTGGAACAGGGCTGTGGCACTGTTACATTGGGTGGTGATCACTTTATCACGCTCCCGATTCTGCGGGCTTATGCTGAAAAATATGGGCCTATGTCGGTCGTGCAGTTTGATGCCCATTCCGACCTGTGGCCCGACGACAATATGGCCCGCATCGATCACGGCACGATGATGTACAAGGCCGTCAAACTGGGTTTGGTCGATGTGACCCGATCTGTTCAGATCGGTATCCGGACAGAATGCGAAGACTATCTTGGTATGCCTTACATTGATGCACGCACTTGCCATGAAAAGGGGGCCGGTTGGGTCGCAGAGCAGATCAAATCACGCGTTGGGGATCATCCGACCTATGTGACCTTTGACATTGATGCACTTGATCCCGCCTTTGCACCGGGCACAGGCACGCCTGTGTGGGGTGGCTTGGCGTCGTGGCAGGCGGCGTCGATCTTGCGTGATATCGCAGGCATCAACATGGTTGGCGGCGATGTCGTCGAAGTCTCACCGCCGTATGACACCACAGGCGCCACTGCGATTGCGGGTGCCCATGTCGCGATGGAGCTTTGCTGCCTTGCGCTATGGAATAAAAGGAAAAAGTGATGGTAAACCAACCGATATCGGGAAATGATCTGGCCCGTTTTTCAGGTCCACAGTCATTCATGCGCTTGCCAGAAGTCGCATCAGCCGAGGGCCTTGATGTGGGCTTTATCGGTATCCCGATGGATATCGGTACCTCTTGGCGGTCGGGAACGCGGATGGGACCAAAGCAACTGCGCGAACAATCGGCAATGATCCGGCCCTATAACATCCAAACGGGGGCCGCGCCATTTGATGCATTGCAATGTGCGGACCTTGGTGATGTGGCGATCAATACATTTTCATTGAGCGATAGTATTCGTATTATAACAGACACTTATGCAGCACACCTAAAGCATGATTTTATCCCGATGACCTTGGGCGGCGACCACACGCTGACTTTGCCCGTTTTGCGCGCAATTGCTGCAAAGCACGGGCCAGTGGCCTTGGTTCATGTCGATGCCCATGCCGATGTGAATGACGAGATGTTTGGCGAACGTGAAACTCACGGCACCGTATTTCGCCGTGCTTACGAAGAGGAGCTCATTACTGCGGACAAGGTTTTTCAGATCGGCTTGCGCGGTACGGGCTACACGGCCGATGATTTCACGGAAGCCGCGGACTGGGGGTTCAACCAATACCTTGCGCCGCAGCTTTGGCACAAATCATTGACCCCATTAGCCGCTGATATCAAAGCGAAAATAGGCGATCAGCCGTGTTATATTACTTATGATATCGACAGCCTTGATCCGGCATATGCCCCAGGTACCGGAACACCAGAGATTGGGGGATTAACCACGCCACAAGCGATGGAGCTTATCCGCGGTTTGCGTGGTCTCAATATCGTGGGCTGTGATCTGGTTGAAGTCTCTCCGCCCTATGATACGTCGGGCAATACCGCGCTGACGGGGGCAAATCTGATGTTTGAAATGCTCTCGATCTTGCCGGGTGTGCCGTACCGTTAGGGAAGACTGATATATTGCGTATTCTGATTGGTTTGGTCGTCGTTCTGGCGACGCTCATGCTGTACGTGCGGCTCGCGCCAACGGACGTTGGACTTTGGCACAAGCGGCCATCGACGACGACACCTGGCGATACGCTGACAGTGGGTAGTTTTCAGGCTGTGCGCAGGATCGCGGCGCCTGCAACACAGGTTCTAGAGGCTGTTGAGGGCATCGCGCGTGAAACACCGCGCACGCGATTGCTTGCGGGCAGTGTAGCGGAAGGGATGATGACGTTTCAGACCCGATCGCAGCTTTGGGGATTTCCTGACTATACGACTGTCGCCGTTGAAGGGGATTTATTGGTGATCTATGGACGGCTTCGGTTTGGCAGCGGTGACGTGGGCGTGAACAAAGCCCGCATTGAAAGCTGGCTTGCCGCACTTGGTCCCTTGACCGAACCGCTTTGATCCGCCAATCCCATTGCCATGATAGCAGCTGACAAAATTGAACAAATCATCGACCGCTTCCAGTATCTGGAGGCGAAGATGGCCGATGGCTCTGCGGGCAATGAGATTGCGACGCTGGGCAAGGAATATTCCGACCTGCGCCCAGTCGTGGAAACGGTGACCGCCTACAAAGACCTTCTGGCACAGATCGCCGATGCAAAGGCAATGCTTGCTGATCCCGAAATGAAAGAACTGGCCGAGATGGAGCTGCCAGAGCTTCGTGCGGCACTTGAAGCGTCCGAACATGATGTGCAACTTGCACTCTTGCCCAAGGATAGCGCAGATGCGCGGCCGGCACTGCTCGAGATCAGACCGGGCACTGGCGGCGACGAGGCGGGATTATTTGCGGCTGATTTGTTGCGAATGTACCAACGGTATGCCGAAGGGCAGGGCTGGCGCTTTGAAATTCTTGAACAATCCCTTAGCGAGCTTGGCGGCGTCAAAGAGGTTGTTGCCCGCATCGTGGGTGACGGTGTTTTTGCCAAACTGAAATATGAAAGCGGCGTTCACCGTGTGCAGCGGGTGCCTGAAACCGAAAGCGGCGGGCGTATACATACATCTGCCGCCACTGTTGCGGTGCTGCCGGAAGCTGAAGACGTCGATGTGCAGATCAATCCCGCCGACATACGACTAGATACAATGCGCGCGTCTGGTTCTGGCGGGCAGCACGTGAACACGACCGATTCGGCGGTGCGCATTCTGCACATTCCAACAGGCATCATCGTTGTCAGTTCTGAGAAATCCCAACACCGCAACCGCGAGATCGCGATGCAGGTGTTGAAAACACGGCTATTCGATTTGGAACGGCAGCGCGTGGACAATGAACGCTCTGCGGACCGGAAAAGCCAAGTTGGAACCGGTGACCGTTCCGAACGGATTCGCACGTATAACTTCCCCCAAGGGCGTATGACTGATCACCGGATCAATTTGACGCTTTATTCGCTCAATCAAATCATGCAGGGCGATCTGGAAGAGATCGTGACTGCATTGCAGGCTGATGCCCAAGCAACACTATTGGCAGAGATGGGCGCGTGACAGAGGACGAACTGCTGCGCAAAGGGGCATCTACCTTAAGCGACGCAGGCATTCCCGATCCGATGCGTGAAGCGCGGATCTTGTGGCGGGCGACATCATTTGACGGGGCAGACGCATATCTGGCCAAGGTTGCGCAGCGTGCATCGCGCATGCCGCTGTCGCAAGTCTTGGGTTACCGCGATTTCTACAAACACCGGTTTATCGTCACGCGTGATGTACTGGATCCGCGCCCTGACACTGAAACCTTGATTGAAACAGCCCTGCGCGCGCCTTTTACGCGATTGCTTGACCTTGGGACAGGAAGTGGCTGTATTTTGCTGTCGCTCTTGGCTGAACAACCGGCAGCGACGGGGTTAGGCACAGATATTTCCAAAGCGGCCTTGGATGTCGCAGGTCAGAACGCCACCGCACTTGGGTTGACTGGGCGTGCCGATTTTATCCAGTCGAACTGGTTCGCCAGTGTGACAGGGCAATTTGATCTGATCGTTTCGAATCCACCCTATATTGCCGCTTCCGAAATGGATGATCTGCAACCCGAAGTTCGCCTGTTCGAACCCCGTGGCGCATTAACGGACGAAGCGGACGGGCTTTCGGCTTACCGCATCATTGCCTGCAATGCGCAGTCTCGTTTGGTCACTGGCGGGCGTCTGATCTTTGAAATTGGCCCATCGCAAGGTGCGGTCGTTTCGGCATTACTCGAAAGTGCGGGCTTTACGGATATCCAAGTGATTCCAGACCTTGACGGTCGAAACCGCGTTGTGAGCGGCAAAAACCCGTAAATTGCAGGTAGAGGCAGGCAAATTTGTGCAAATCTGGTGAATAGGCGCAGTTTATGCTTGTCTTGGCCCCACTCAAACGCTTATTCAAGTGCCATCGACAGGGACGAGGTTCACAACTGACCCCCCTCCGATTAGTCGCCAAACATCACAAGGCCTCAGAATTTAGACGCGCATCTCGCGTGATAAACGGCCAGCGCAACGACAGCCAAAGGCTTGAAAGCATATTAATGAGATCATCGAAGTCACGGTCGCGGAATAAAAACCGCAATGCCCGGCCTACGGGCGGAAATATCATCAATCGCGTGTTTGACAGCTCGGGTCCTGATGGCAAAGTACGCGGAACGCCGCAGCAAATTATTGAAAAGTATAACCAGTTGCACCGCGACGCCTTTTTGTCTGGCGATCGCGTCGATGCTGAAAACTTTGCCCAACACGCAGAGCATTACACGCGCATGCTAGCCGAAGCGCAGCGCGAAGTTGATGCCAAGCGTGAAGAGCAAGAAGAGCAGAACCGCCAGCGTCAGGCAGAGCGTGACCGCGAGCGCCAAGAACGTATGAACGCGCAAGAAGCTGCATCAGCGGGTTCTAGCGATGGCGAACAGCCTGATGTGGTTGATGCCGCACCACAGGAAGAAACTGGCCTGGTTGATACACCGGAAGAAAAGCCGCAGCGGCCACGCCGCCCGCGCGCGCCGCGCAAACCGCGCCCGGCACCAGACGAAGGCAACAAGCCAGAAGCTGCAGAATAACGAAAAGCCCTCCGGTTTCGGGGGGCTTTTTTTTCGTAGTGGTGACGGCCGCAGAATAGTCAGATCACGCTTGATCCAAGCTGCGCGCCAAAGCGCAGAACGCTTCGAGTTCTACTTGCTCGCCGCGTTCTGTCGGCTTGATTCCCACGGCCAACAAGTGATCCTCGATATCAGGGCTTACCGATTTCAGTGCAGAGCGAAGCATCTTGCGCCGTTGGTTGAACGCAGCAGCGACGACCTTGTTTAGTGTGGCCGGATTTGCCTCGAACCGCGGGGCGGGCAGGGCGGTTAAATGGACGACCGCAGAATTGACCTTGGGTGGGGGGCTAAAGGCCTCAGGCGGCAATTCCATGACGATCTTAGGATCGGTGCGCCATTGCGCCAGCAACGCCAAACGCCCGTACGCCTTGCTACCGGGGGTGGCGACAATCCGTTGGGCAACTTCGCGCTGGAACATCAACGTCAGGCTTTCCCAAAAGGGAGGCCATTCTGGCGGCGTGAGCCAACGCACCAGCAATTCTGTGCCGACGTTATAGGGCAAATTGGCCGCGATCTTGATCGGTGGTGTCAGATGCTCCAGCGGGTTCACCGTCAGTGCATCCCCGTTGATTGCAAGCAACCGGTCCGGATAGTGATCTGCGATTTCAGCGAGTACAGGCATGCAGCGCGGATCTTTTTCAATCGCGAGAACACGGCGCGCACCTTCGGCTAACAATCCGCGCGTTAGTCCACCAGGTCCGGGACCGATCTCTAGAACATCTGCGCCCGACAAATCCCCAGCTAGACGTGCAATCTTGGCCGTCAGGTTTAGATCGAGCAGAAAGTTTTGTCCCAACGACTTTTTTGCCGCCAGTTCATGTGTTGCAATCACCTCGCGCAGAGGTGGCAGGCCGTCAATCCCGCTCATGACTGTTTCGCTTTGCTATTTTTAGGCATGACGCGCATCCGCCATCCGCGCAGCCATTCGCAGTGCTGCAATCATCGAGGTCGCATCCGCAATGCCTTGCCCTGCAATGTTGAACGCCGTTCCGTGGTCCGGCGACGTACGAATGAAAGGCAGACCCAAAGTAACGTTTACCCCGCCTGAAAAATCCAGCGTCTTGATCGGAATAAGCGCCTGATCGTGGTACATGCAGACTGCCACATCATAGCTTTTGCGGGCCGTTTCATGGAACATCGTGTCAGCCGATAGCGGACCTGTGATGTCCATGCCTTGGGCGCGCAACGCATCCAGCACTGGCGTGATCATCTCGATCTCTTCAAGACCCATCTTGCCATCTTCGCCGGCGTGCGGGTTCAGTCCAGCCACTGCAATTCGCGGCTTGGTAATGCCAAAATCGCGGCGCAGTCCCGCATGGGTGATGAGCAAAGTATCGGTCAGAAGGCTTGCTGTCAGCTTTTGCGGCACTTCTGCAATCGGAATGTGGATCGTGGCAGGGACAACGCGTAGCGCATCGCAGGCCAGCATCATGACAACTTGGTTCGTTCCCGCAAGTGCGGCCAGATATTCCGTGTGTCCGGGGTAGGCAAATTCCGCCCCGTCAATCAAAGCCGCCTTGTGGATCGGTGCAGTGCACAGTCCCCGTGCCGCACCTGATTGAACCAATGCGACCCCATCTGAAATTGCAGCGATAACCCCCTTGGCATGCGCGGGATTAGGTGTTCCCGCGACTGCTGGGGGGCCGAAATCACGTGCCAGAACTGTCATCTTGAAAGGATGAATGTCGGATGGATCGGTCGCCGTGTGAAAGGGCGTGCCATTTGGTAAATGCCGCGGATCACCGATCCATAACATAGGGATTTCAGACTTCAGCGCCTGCCAAGCGGCGACAGCAATTTCGGGGCCAATGCCCGCAGGTTCACCGCAGCTAATGACGATGGGTTGCATTAGGGGCGAATATCAGCCGCTGCACGCAGGTCCGCGATCAGGGCATCCGACAGGGCGCTTAGCCGTTGACTGCGAATTTGGTTGCGGATCAATTCGCGATCTGTCGTGCCTTCACCCACATAATTGCGCGCACAAAGCATCAAGAAAACCAGGGTCTCGCCGTTGTTGCGTGTCAGATTGTAAGACACTTCGCCAGCATCAAGCCGCGCCAGTTCAAGTGCGATGTCGCCCGAGATTTCTGAGGGTGCTTGCGTCAACCGATCCAGAACTTCTGGGGGTTGATTGCGGGCGATCCCGTAAAGATCGTCACAGGTATCAACCTGCGTGGTCAGTTCAGCGGCGGCACGCAAAGCGGCGTCCGACTGGCCGCCGGGCAGATAGTAGGCAGCATACTCAAGGCTGATAGGGGCCGTGTCCGTGCGGTTGGCTTCACGCTGCCCGCGTTTTTGAAATAATGCCACGCCGTTGGGAATGTCGATGGGATCGGTCACTTCACCAGGGCTCAATTCAAGTAGAATCTGACGCAGTTGCGGTGGATAGTTGTTTATTGGTAGCCAACCCAAACGACCGCCGTTTTCACGCGATTGTAACGCAGACACTTGCCGCGCAGCACTTTCAAACTCGCTAAAGGACCGTAGCCGCGAGATTTCAAAGGCGACTTCTTTAACGCGGGCGGCACGCTCTGGTGGGGCGGCAATGATGATTTCACTTAGCAAAACCTCAAGCTGGGTACTGCCAGACCCTTGACGGGCCAACGCACGTTCGATGTCGCTGTTGGTCACTGTGACCTCACGGTTGAACCGAGCGCGAACAAAATCGCGCCACAGGACACCAACACTGACGTAGGCCACAAAGCTGGGCACAGCGACGTTGTTCGCATTTAGGATCTGGAAGAATTCAGGCACGGTCAAATTTGCACGGCCTGCGAAATCCTCTAGCGCCTGCTGCAATTCCTGCTCTGTAAGGCCGCGATTGAAGCGTTCCATCTCTTGTTGTTTCAGCCGGTCTTCGATCAGACCTTCGCGGGCGATTTTGTCGATGTCCCCAGGTGTATTGAATAATGAGAGCAGGCGCCTGCGGTCGGCCAGTTCAAACTGCGTGATTACGCGGTCGTTGACTGAAATGACCGTCGCCAATTGGCCTTGTGCAACGGACGCACTTGGTCCTGTTAGCATTAGAGAGCAGGCCATGATCCCTGCGACGATTGCACTATAACGCATCTTCAAACTCTTCATTCGCTCTAATTCCCGCAACCTGTTGCGATTCCGCCTGCTGCCCGACCGGTTGAAAATCCACCGATAGAGCCACTCAGGCCGAACGTTGTTGTTGGTTCCACCGTACTGGAAGACGTATAGCGGCGCGAGACCGAAACGTCGATGCTCACGCATTCGTTGCGCCACTCAAGGCCAAGCCCGGCGCGCACGGGTCGATCAGCCGCCAAATCATAGCGCCCATCAACTGCAAGCGTCCACGATTTCGTGATGTCAAATGCCCCATCCAGCGTCCATTCAGAGATTCTTTCGCTGCGTCCTTCGGCATCGTCAGGCGATTGCCACTGATAGTTTGCGCCTAGGCGAATTTTGTTGTTGCGCCATGCGACCCGACTGTCCGCAATTGTCAGTCTACCGTCGTCGGCCCAAAGGCTGCGCGCGTCAAACAAAAATCCATCCGGCGTCGAAACCTGTCCTGACAATAGCCAATCAGACTGTGCGTCGTCCAAGCCCGACGACAGTGTAAAATCTTCGTTCGTGTCTTGCTTGATGACGCGACCAAACGTCAGGGTCGATGTGGCCCCCGACACGCCAAACCTTGTCCATGTCAAGCCAGCGGCGACCTGCGGGCCGATTTGGACCGCATCTTCACCCGCAAATCGGGAGGTCGAAAACAGATTTGCGCGGTCAAGTTCGCTTCGGGTGCTGTCTTCGTTCGGGGGGGTGGTGCCATAGCTTTCGGCCCAACCAAGATACAGCGTGGGTTCAAGCACATTGGTTGTGCCTGTCGCGTTGTAGCTTGCCAATGGCCAGCGCAATGTCACGCTGCCATCAGGAACGAACCGCACGTCTGCCCTTTCATAAGCCACGTCATCATTGATCAAATAGAGGTCGGCGCGCGCGCCTAATGCAGCCTCTGTGATGATGCCATTGCCGGAAATCCAGTTATTCTGCCAAGTTGTCGAAACTCCGGCGCGTGTCACGTCGCGTCCCGCATCGCCGTCTTCGTTGCTTGTCCGATAGGCGGCATCGAGGCTTGCGCGGTAATCAAGGATGCCGCCAAAACTGGGTGCAATTTGTGCTTGGTATCCCAATTCTGCAATCACTGGTGGAAGGGACGCGTTGTCCTCGTCTTCGCGCAGCGATTCGTAATATGTCAGCCGCGTTTGAAACAGCGTTGTTGGCCGCACGCGTACAAGTGACACCGCACTATCAAGCCGGTCTTTGTCGGAATAATCATAGTCCAAAAGGTAAGCTGGATCACTGACGGATTCGAAATCGAAGGCGAGTTGAAAGTCGTCAGCAAGATCGAACTGTCCCTCTGCAAACAGGTATGCCCGGTTTTCATCTTCCAAAGTGTCATCGCTTATCGCACCGGTGACAGTAATCCCGCCATTGGCGAAAGCCTGTCGATACGTCAGTTCCAGCGTAACCGTTTCAGAAGACACATACGGCGTCACCGTAAGATCACGGTGATCGCCCAAGGTGATAAAGTACGGGACCTTGATACCTGTGCCAAGCTGGGTCGTGTTGCGCTGTTCCGGCACCAAAAAACCGGTAGAGCGGGACAAGGTCGGATCGGGCAATCGCATCCGTGGTAGCCAAAAAACGGGGACGCCACGAACCCTGAATGTGGCATTTTCGAAATAAAGTTGCCGTTCTTGCGCGTCATGGATCACGCGTTCCGCGCGGATTTCCCACAACGGCGGGCGATCACCGCAGACGCGGCATGATGTGGCAGAGGTCTTATAAAGCTGCGAATAGCGCCCTTGCCGTCGGTCTATCTGCGCGGCAACAAGTTGAAGCTGTTGGTCAAGCACAATGCGCGCGCTTTGCAGTATTCCGTTCTCTAGCCGCGGATCAAGCGTGGCACTGTTTGCGGTCAAAATGGTGCCATCGCTTGACCGGATAAAAATCGGACCTGTGATCTGTAAAGTATCACTTTGCCGATCGTAAAGGATTTCACTGGCGGTCAGACGACTGCCATCAAAGATAACCTCGACGTTCCCGTTGGCGATCAACTGGTCTTGGCCGTTCAGACGAACGCTGTCCGCGACCAAGGTCGCTGCACCTTGTGCATAGCTGAACTGTGGCAGCCAGAGCAGGACCAGAAGGGCAATCATCCGCATTAGCCATCCTCGCTATGCAAAAGGGCGCCAAGCGAAAGGCCAATCGCGGCCAGTGGCGGTGCCCATGCGGCCAGAACGGCGGGCAGATCCCCGTTTTCACCTAGAACCTGCGCAAAGTTCCGGATGAAATAAAGGATGAAAGCCAGCAATACTGCAGAAAGCACCATCAATCCTGTGCGTCCCCCGCGCTGATGGCGCATCGTAAAGCTGGCCGCAACCAACACCATAGCAATCAGAAATGCGGGCAAAGCAAGTTCGGCATGCAGCCATACCAAATGGCGCTGCGCGGAAAATCCTGCTGCCTGCAACCGGTCGATAAAGGCGGGCAATTCCCAGACCGGAATTGACGACGGCGTACCGAAACTGTCGCGGATTTGATCGGGAGTAAGGGTGGAAGGCACTGATAGCTGCGGCAACACCTCGGACGCTGCCTCTGGAACTATTTCACCCACGAGCGGCCAAGATTTTACACCGCGCAAGACCCATTCACCCGAGGCCAATTGCGCTGACCCTGCATTGATCCGCTGTGTCGGCGTCCCATCGGGCGTGAAGGTCAAGAACGAAACATCCGACAAGCGTGTGCCGTCCAGATTTGCGCTTTTGGCGCGAATGACGGTTTGGCCGGTCTCATCACCTTGGCGCAACCACAATCCCGATGATCCGAGTGACAGAATTGAACTACTGCCGCGCAAGGTATCGCTTCTGTTTTCATATGCTTTCGAGGTCGAGGCAACGATCGGATTAAGAACTCCGACGCTTAGCATGCCAATTGCCAAGGTTACGGCAAGCGGGGCAAGCAGCGCCCGTATCGCCGAACGGCCCGCCGCGCGGGTGACAACCAGCTCTGAAGACCGCGCAAGGGCAAGAAAAAATGCGATTGCGGCAAGTATCATGATCAACGGCAACATGCGGTATAGCGTGAGAGGTCCATTGAGCAGACTAAGGGCGATCACGTCGACCATCGTGGCATCCGCGCTTGAAAATTTGCGCAGTTGTTCAACCAGATCAACAGATACGATGATCAGGACAAAGACGCCTGTGACCCCAAGAAAGGACATCAAAAACCGCCGCGCAAAATACATGTGCAATATCATGCGGCGTTCCCTTGTGTCATTCGGCGTTTGAATAAATACGGACGGCCTGCCCAAAATAGCAAGAACCACACGATCACAAAGGCCAATGCGTTCTGCAGGTAGGTGGCGAACCAAAGTTCTGGTGTGCTGCGCGCGATGTTAAGCCCGATCGTCTCGAAGGCTTTGACCAAAATGATCAACATGATCGCCAGGACAATCTGCTTCCAAACCCCGAAACGACTGTATCCACCCACCAGCAAAGCCGCAAAGCCCATCAATGCGCCTACGGTGCCGAGGATCGATTGACTGAACCGATCATGACCACGGGCGATCAGTTCAGCCTCGGAACGGCGGGTTTCGGCGACCAATGCGGGGGTGGGATTAAGCAGCTCTACAGTAGAAAGTTGGCGGTCACTGCGTCCCTTCGTCGATTTTTCACCGGTCAGTGCGCTGATATTGAATGCAAAGTCATCAAACGTGGTGGTGAAAAGTTTTTCGTCATCAGCGGCGTAGGTTTGTACCAACCCGTCGATCATCACAAGTTGCGTCGTGTCGTCTTCGCGCACCAGAAATGCCTGTGACGCTGTATACGTTACCTGCCGGTTTGGCGATCGCACATCCGACAGGAAAATATCCAAAAGAGCGCCAGAAGGCGAGATTTCGCGAATATAGAAAGTCACTCCATTGGCTGGCTCTAGAAACTGGCCTTCGGTAAGAAGTCTTGCCGAGGCGTTCTGTGCAATGCTTGTTTGTCTCTCGGCAAGTTGCGAAATGCTCATGGGAACAAGAAAATGGGTAAGAACGGACATGAACAAAGCGACAAGCAAGCCAAAGTAAAGCACTGGTCGCGCCAATCGGAATGGCGAATATCCGGCCGCTTGCATGACTGTCAGTTCTGATTCTGTGGTCATACGGTTGGTTACGTAAATGGTTGCTGCAAAGCCCGCCAACGGCATGGCAAGCTGAATAACCGATGGCAGCGAAAGCGCGCTGAATTCCAGGAAAACATTGAACGATTGTCCGTCGGCGATCAGTTGGTCAAACAAGACAACGGCGCGGTTAATCCAATAGATCAGCACGAGGATCAGGCTGAAAAAGCCAAACAGCACCATCAGCTGCGACAGCATATATCTGTCAAATTTTGCCAAAATGGTGTCCTTTGCGCTGGCGGCCTGCCTGATTGGCGCCAAACTAGCCTAACACTGCGACGGATTGAACAGCTATCTGGTCATTAGAGGAGGCGCGGGCTACCTATTGCCAACGCAGTTTCGTCACAAAAAGGATCACCCATGACAACGCCCGCAGAAATCCAGTTCAAAGAGGTCGATCTTGACGCCGTGACTACCGCCAAAGGCAAAATCGCGGTGTTCGTCGATATGGACGGAAAAATGGATGCAGGGGCGCGTAAGGTGAACACACTGGGTCGGAAGACACTGGCGCGGTTCTTAGAAAGCGATGCTTTTGAAAAAATGTCCGTGGGTGACCTCGTAAATCTTGCATATCCGGCAGGACTGGCCGCCGAAGCCATCTGTGTGATCAAACTGGGCCGCCGTCCAAGCAGCCAAGAGGCGCGCAAAGCAGGCGCACAACTGGCAAAGGCGCAAGCTGGCAAAGACCTGTTGGTCCTGGCGGGCAGTATCGGTCGGGCAGATGAAATTGCGTTGGGGCTTGCACTGCGCGGTTACGATTTCGACACCCACAAATCAGCCGAGAAAAAACCGAAAGGAAAAATTTCCTTCATGGTTGCCAAACCCGAGGCCGTTGCCAAATCAGCAGCTCCGATGGCAGCGATTGCCGAAGGTGTCTTTTTCACCCGTGATCTGACCAATGAGCCCGCCAACGTCCTAACGACAGATGATTTTGCCGCGCGATTGGCTGCGATGCAGGAACTCGGGCTTGATGTTGAAATACTCGAAGAAGCCGATCTTGTGAAACTGGGCATGCGGACACTGCTTAGCGTCGGGCAGGGCTCTGATAGCCCATCAAAGGTCGTTGTGATGTCTTGGAACGGCGGCGGGAAAGAGGCTCCGTTTGCTCTTGTCGGGAAAGGTGTTGTCTTTGATACGGGCGGCATCAGCATGAAACCTGCTGCTGGCATGGAAGATATGACAATGGATATGGGCGGTGCTGGCGTTGTGGCCGGTGTCATGCGCACGCTGGCGTTGCGCAAAGCAAAAGCCAATGTCGTGGGTCTTGTCGGACTGGTTGAAAATATGCCGTCTGGCAATGCGACCCGGCCGGGCGATGTCGTCAAATCAATGAAGGGTGACACGGTCGAGATAATCAACACTGACGCCGAAGGCCGTTTGGTTCTGGCGGATGTGCTTTGGTACGCGCAGGAACGGTTCAAGCCGGTTGGCATGATCAATCTTGCGACGCTGACAGGTGCGATCTTGGTCGCACTTGGTCACGAAAACGCAGGGCTGTTTTCAAATTCGGACGACCTGAGCGATGCGTTCCTGAAGGCCGCCGCAACCGAAGGCGAAGGTGCATGGCGTATGCCGCTTAGCCCCGCCTATGATGACCTGATCAAAAGCAGGATTGCCGATATTAAGAACGTCGGGGGCCGCTATGCAGGATCAATCACAGCGGCACAGTTCTTGCAGCGGTTTGTGAAGGCCGATGTTCCTTGGGCGCATCTAGATATTGCGGGCACTGCCAGTGTGAAAACTGAAACAGCACTTGCCCCTGCGGGTGCGACAGGTTGGGGCGTTATGGCGCTAAACCGTCTGATTGCCGATAAATACGAGAACTAGATGGGCGCGGTTTACTTTTATCATCTGACGAATAGCCCCCTGGAGACGACCTTGCCAATGTTGATCGGTAAGGCGCGTCAAGCGGGGTGGCGGGTCTTGGTGCGTTGTGCCGATCCGGCATTGACCGAACGTCTGGATGACGTCTTGTGGCAGGGCGCAGATGACGGGTTTTTACCGCACGGGATTGCGGGTGGGCCACATGACGCTGAACAACCAGTGCTGCTTGGTGATGTGTCCAGCGACGGCTTTGGTTGTTTAATGAGTGTTGGTGGCGCTGCAGTGACTGAACCCGAAGTAAAAGCGCGCGAGCGTGTTTGTATCTTGTTTGATGGACACAATGACGCCGCCCTTGACCATGCGCGTGGGCAATGGAAGGCGCTGACAGATGCGGGATGCAGTGCGCAATATTGGGCACAAGAAGACGGGCGCTGGACGAAAAAGGCCGAAAAAGAAGGTGGATCTTGATCCGCCCCACTTAACCTAGAACGTGAAACTTGCGTCGAAGTCTTCGGGCAATTCAGTGGCAGGCGCTGCACAGGCGGCCAAGAACAGCAAAACTGCAAAACATCTGATCATCGCATCAACACCAATTCGCCATTTGTGATTTCGATCCGGTTATAAAGCCCCAGATAAGTCATGCCTAGCAAAGACGTGTCCATTTCGCCGCCATTGACCACTGCGGCGATGTTGCGATCTGTGATACCTTCAAGCGCAACTTGTTCTAAAACAACTGGTGCGGTGCGGACCATCCCGTTCGCTGTATTTGCACTACGCGAGTATTCAAGCCCTGCAGGATCAAGCCCGATCCGCGCGGCATCACGTTGAGACAGGACAACCTGACTGGCGCCAGTATCGACGACAAAGCTGATGGGGGTGCCGTTGATATCAAGGGTCAGGTGATAGTGTCCGTCAAACCCGCGTGGCACAGCGATTGTGCCGCCATCAACAAGCGCTTGGCGCGGGTTTACATCGCGGCTGATGTCTTCCCAAAGGCCGTAAGCACCGACGACACCGACAAAAATCAATGCCCAAATCGCGGCTTGTTGCGCCATTTTGCCCATGTTCGAACGGCCCGCAACAATGGCGGACCCGCCAATAGCGGCCGCAAGTAGGACCAAATAGGTCAGTTGCATGATCTGATCTGTGCTCATGGGGTTGATATAGGCACTAACCGCCGATCCCAAAACCCCTTAGGCCATCCAGTACGAATTGTACGGCCAATGCGGCAAGCAGCATACCCAACACGCGGGTGACGATGTTCAGGCCGGTCTTGCCTAATGCCCGCTCAATCGCTGGGGCCGCGATAAAGGCCAGCATGACGATGGCCAAAACAGCCACGATCACGCCTGCAATCGCACCTAGGTCAGCCGCACCTTGTGCTTGCCCTGACAGCAAGATCACAGTTGTGATTGCGCCGGGGCCGACGATCAATGGCAAAGCCAATGGAAAGACTGACGGATCATCGTGATGTTCGGCTTGACCTTCTGCTGCGTTATCTTCGCGGCGCGCTTGTCTGCGTTGAAACAACATATCAAGCGCTGTCAGAAACAGCAAAATTCCACCCGCGATCCGGAATGCGTCCATTGAAATGCCGATAAAGCCCAAGACAGCTTCGCCCAGCAGCAAGAACATCATCATCAACGCGGTCGCAACCAGCACGGCGCGGGTCGCAATGGCGCGGCGTTGCGCAGGCCCCATCCCTTGGGTCAGCGCGATGAACACCGGCGCAAGGCCGGGTGGATCAATGATGATAAATAGCGTTGTAAACGCGGCAATAAGGGCAGGAAGTTCAGTCATATTATGTCCAGCGTGGCAGAGGTCGGATCACGAAAGCAAGGGCTTTGATGCCTCTGGAGGAAGTTTCAGACGGTTACGATGTCAGCACGTAGCTAAAGGCTTTGCGCTTTTTCCAGCTTTTCAAGTGCGGCCATCCACATGGCTTCGGCCCGTTCCAGTCCGTCCATGACCTCGGCGTATTTTTTGTTCCAAGTGGCTAGCTCACCAGCTTTTCCATCCTCGTAAAGAACGGGATCGGCCAGCTTTTTGGCAAGTTTGTCGCGCATCTCGTTGATTTTCTTGACGCGTTCTTCGCCTTTACGTGCGTCGGCACGCAGCGCCATAATCGCTTCGCGGCTTGGTTTTTCTGATTTGACTGGCTTGGGCTTGTCCTTATCGGTCGCTTTTTCAGGCGTCAGAAGCATTTTGCGGTAAGCGGCCAAGTCGTCTTCGTATGGGGTGACATGCCCGTCCTTGACCAACCACAAGCGGTCAACAACCATGCTCAGCAGGTGCATATCGTGGCTGACAAGGATCACAGCGCCGGAATAGGCGGTCAGCGCTTCGACGAGCGCTTCGCGGCTTTCAATATCAAGGTGGTTTGTCGGTTCGTCCAAAATCAGCAGATGCGGCGCGGGCAGGGTGGCAAGCAAAAGCGACAGGCGCGCCTTTTGGCCACCTGAAAGACGCCCGACAGCTGTATCTGCTTGGTCGGCGCCAAGTCCAAATCCTGCAAGACGTGCACGCAGTTTCGCTTGGCCTTCGTTCGGTCGTTCGCGGAACAGGTGATCAAGCGGGGTTTCTTCGATCCGCAATTCGTCCACCTGATGCTGGGCGAAAAAGCCGATGCGCAACTTGTTTGATGTCACCATCTTGCCGTGCATCACATCAAGGCGGTTGGACAGCATTTTCGAAAGTGTCGATTTCCCTTCGCCGTTACGG
>UPTN01000400.1_pt1 | contig 23175 bp, 13 predicted proteins | sample 2160111 | NCBI WGS metagenome assembly UPTN01 (sample SAMN06265058, study PRJEB28932) | marine metagenome | isolation source: Columbia River Estuary | place: USA:Columbia River Estuary, USA | collected 2014-05-05
TTGCCTTATTTGCTTTGGTGTCGGTAACAGCTAGAAAGCCATATCGCGTACTCATATTACCAGGTGCGGGTATGCTCATTATTGGCACGTTTACTTTAGCTATTGCGAATGCGTATTTTTATAATTTTGGCGCCTGGGGCGTTGGTCAAACAGCAGGAAAGTCTGCAGTTGAAATCCAAGTCTTTGTAAATGATATTTTATTCACGAATCAATATGTGACCTGCTTTATACGTTTTGGACGTGTTTTCTCTGGTGTTGGCTTAGTCTTGTTAGGCTATGGTTTTATTAGATGGCACATTGTAGCCAAATGGTTGGGCTGGTTCACCGTAATCTTAGGTCTTGCCGCTATGGGTATTGTTATGGGCATTCCAGATAATTATGAAATTTATAAACCACTATTTCATGTGAAAGTGATTTGGTTGGTGGCCATGGGTGCCGTAATACTTATAAAAGGTATTCATTTGCCTAAATCTGTGGGATAGAAGTCTTATGAATTTGGGATTTCTTAATTGAACTATCTGAGGTTATGCTAAAACCTAACCTAAACAGATTCGTTTTAATGGTTTTGGTGTTAAATGTACTTAACTCCCATCAAAGACAAACAAATATTTATAAAATAAAAAAGCCACTTCGTTTTAAACAAAGTGGCTTAAATTTTATAAGTAATGATTTTACTTTTTATTATTCTCTCTATCAATATCGGCCATCAGCCCTTTTGGATCAATTTCAACAGATTTCACATCTTTTGAAACATCAAATGTATAGGTCGGATATGCCCAAGCCCAATCTTTTATAAGGCTTGCTGAGGTAGGTTTTTCACCACGCATCATTTGTAGGGGAATATAAAAATCTTCAGTGGTATCATCGGTATATGTTACTGAAACATCAATAGGCATTGGCATTAACCCAATACGCTCTAATGTAACCAATTTACCTTCAACATTTTTCACTCCGTAATCAATCGTATTTGTAGTTTGCGTCCAATCCATTAAATACCAATCTAATTCTAAACCAGATATTTTTTCAGCGGTTCTAATAAAATCAATAGGTCTTGGATGCTTAAAAGAAAAATCTTTAAAATATTGTTTTATTGTTTTTTCTTGATTCTCTTTACCAATAATATAAGCTAGTTGTTTTAAAAAGACATAACCTTTATAGTAAGCCGATATAGAATATGATCGATTAAAGTTATACCTATCTGAATGTGTGGATTGTGGTTGTTCTTTCCCAGATTTTGCTAAATAAGTATAAACTCCATAAACGCGTTTTGAAAGGTCTTCAAAATCTTTATTAAAAATATGACTTTCAGCAAGTGTACCAATATATTCTGTAAAGCCTTCATCCATCCATGAGTGTCTAGCTTCGTTACTGGCTAAAATAAATTGAAACCAAGAGTGCCCCATTTCATGAGCTGTAACACCAAATAAGCCATCAAAGGAACCTTCACCTAAAATTAGCGTACACATACCGTATTCCATTCCGCCATCGCCACCTTGAATTACTGAATATTGTTTATATGGATATTGGCCAACATTTCCACTAAAAAACTCCATCAATTCTACAGCTTTTGGCTGCAAGTTTTTCCAGTTTTCAAGTTTTTCTTGTGGCATGGTGCTTTTGTATAAAAAATGCAAAAGCGGGCCATTTGGAACTTGCTTTGTGTCGTGATTATACTCTGGATCTGCAGCCCAAGTAAAATCGTGAACATTAGGCGCTACAAAATGCCACGTTAATTTATCAGAATTAGGGCGATTTACTGTTCCGGTTTCATAGCCGTGTCCAATTTCATTTGGGTTTTGTAAGTAACCAGTACCGCCAACTATGTAGTTTTTATCGATAGTTAGTTTCACATCAAAATCCCCCCAAACACCATGAAATTCACGACCTATGTATGGATCGGCATGCCAACCTTCAAAATCATATTCTGCTAATTTAGGATACCATTGCGCCATAGAGAGCGCAACATCTTCTTTATTATTTCTTCCTGCACGGCGAATTTGTACAGGCACTTGTCCGTCAAATACCATATTAAATGTTACACTTTCTCCCGGATGAATAGGTTTTTCTAATTCTACCTCTAGAACAGTACCAACGGTTTTGTATTTTAAAACAACACCGTTTTGTTCTAACGAATTAACTTTAATGAATCCAATTTCATCAGGGTTTAGCTTGCTAATTCTGTCTTTAACTCTCCCGTCAGGGTCTGCAATAGTTCGTGAACGCACATCCATTTCGCTTCCGGGTTGAAAGGCATTAAAATATAAATGGTAAAACACTTTATTTAAAACGTCAGGTGAATTATTAGTATATACTAATTTCTGTTTTCCCTTATATTGATAGGTGTTTACATCCATATCAATTTCCATTTTATAATTAACATGTTGTTGCCAATAAGTTGATGTTACTACTGAAGGTGTCGACGGAACTTGTGGTGCTGAAACCACTATCTCTTTAGAGTTCTTACAAGAGAATACTAGTGATGATATAAAAAGAATTGAAAGAAAAAAACGAGTCATAGAAAGTAGAATTAAAAAGGGTTTAATATGTAATAAAAAAAATGCCTCCTCGAGTGAAGTCGAGATGTTTTTTTAAAAACTGTTAATTTTCGACTGCACTCGAACAGACATAAATATTTAATACTATTTAGCCATTTTAGCTGCAATAATTAATGCGTTGTAAGCATTTACCATTTTTGCAGATTTACTTAGATCGGCAAAAGATCTTACATCTTCTGAATTTCCACCAACAATAACTTTAGTGTTTATTGCTAAACCGGAATCCATAATAATTTGTTTTACTTGTGCTGCACTTAAATTTGGGTAATAAGAACGGACTAAAGCGGCTATACCTGCAACGCCAGGCGCAGCCATTGATGTACAGCATTTAGTGCCATATTCGTTTTCTGGCGTTGTAGAATATACACTTGCTCCAGGAGCAAAAACATCTACATTGCTTTTTCCGTAGTTAGAAAATCCTGCAACCATACCCGATCCGTATTTTGGTGCTAATGCGCCAACTCTAATATAAGTATCTGAAACTTCTTGACCATTTACATTATCGTCTGGATAATTAGCTTTCGTATCAATATCGTTACTATCATTTCCTGCTGCATGAACAAAAACTACATCTTTTTTTCCGGCGTAGGCAATAGCATCACGAACCCAATCACTATGAGGAGAATAGCTTTTACCAAAACTTCCGTTTATAACTTTAGCGCCATTATCAACAGCATAACGAATGGCTAAAGCCACATCTTTATCATACTCATCACCGTTAGGTACTGCTCTAACACTCATGATTTCAACATTATTTGCAACACCATTTGCACCTTTTCCGTTGTTACGTTCGGCTGCAATAATACCAGCCACATGTGTACCATGACTTTCTGTTTTCTTAACAGGTTTTACGTTTCCATTTCCGTAAAATTTTGTAGACATATCCTCTGGATTGTCACCAGTAACACGCCCTTTTAACTCTTTGTTTAAGTTGTAGTTTAAACGGTCATTAATACTGACTAAACCATTAGCAATTTCCTTTTCCGCATCATCCATAGAATCCATACTATTACTAAACATGTAATTTGCTATTTGCTGCGCTTTTGCTAAAGATTCATCTTCGGTTTTAATAGAAGCGACTTCTTCTTTAGTGTAATCTTTTTTGCCAAAATGCTTTGCTAATGCATCATCAGTAGTTTTAATTTGCTCATGAATTTGCTCATATTGTGTTTTTCTACCTAACCATTTTTGATATTCGGTTTCATATTCAGCTTTAGCTTTTTCATAATCTGGGTTATTAGTGTTTCCACTTGCTAAAATCCTAACAAACTCTAACTGCTCATTATAGCCATCACCTAAAAAATTCCAACCATGAAGGTCATCAATATATCCGTTTTTATCATCATCTATTCCGTTATCAGGAATTTCACCTTTGTTAGTCCAAATAACATCGTTTAAATCTTCATGGTCAATATCAATTCCAGAATCAATAACGGCTACAATTACTTTTTTTCCTTTTCTGTTTTTAATAATTTCAGCGTAAGCTTTATCAACACTCATTCCCGGTATGGTATCTTTTACTAAATCTAGATGCCCCCAATTGTGTTTTTCGGCTTCAGTAAGTTCAGACACTTTTAAAGGCGATGTATCAATATTTTCAATTGGCGTTGATAAAACAGCCGCAGTTCCTCCGCAGCCAAAAAATAAAACTGCTAAAAAAGCAGATGTTGCTATAGTTTTAATTGTTCTCATGGTATTATTAGAATTAGTCATTTATAAGTTTAATTAAATATATCTTGAGTAGTGTAGATGTTTTTTAAACGAACACCTTTTTCCGTTTTTTGTACCGTAATGATTTCATTATGCGCATCATGTTCTAAAAATAAGTAGAAATTATGTTCTGCGGCCATATTTAGAAAAATTTCTTTCTCATCTAGTGTTAATAATGGTCTCGTATCGTAACCCATAACATAAGGGATTGGTAAATGCCCAGCTGTTGGTAATAAATCTGCCATAAAAGCAATGGTTTTGTCTTGATATTTAATAAGCGGAATCATCTGTTTATCGGTGTGTCCATTAGCAAAAAAAATATCGAAACTTAACTCAGAATTTTTAAGCAAATTATCTTCTGGAAGCGACGTAAATTTTAGCTGGCCACTTTCTTCCATAGGTATAATATTTTCTTTTAAAAATGATGCACGTTCTCGCCTGTTTGGTTCGGTTGCCCATTTCCAATGGTCTTTGTTGCTCCAAAAATGTGCGTTTTTAAAAGCAGGTTCGTAAGCCGTTTTGTCTTTATTCCATTGAATACTGCCTCCACAATGATCAAAATGCAAATGCGTCATAAACACATCTGTAATATCATCCCGATGAAACCCATGAGCTTTAAGAGATTTATCTAAGTTAAAATCGCCCCATGGGTGATAGTAGCTATAAAATTTATCAGATTGCTTATTTCCCATACCGTTATCAACTAATATGAGTCGATTACCATCTTCAATGAGTAAACATCGTGTAGCAATATCAATCATATTATTGGCGTCAGCAGGGTTGGTACGTTGCCATATAGATTTTGGCACCACACCAAACATAGCACCACCATCAAGCTTTAGATTTCCGGCATTTATGGGGAATAAATTCATAGGAATGTAAAATTAAGAAATCTATTAATATTTCTATTAAACCTTAAGAAGATATTAAGAATTGTTTTATAAATAATTACTTGAAATTTAGCTAGATGAGATCACATCTTTTAAACGCTTACCAAAATCATATAAAGCTTTTATTTCTTTTATACTGGCTAAACGTTCTTTTCCAAAAATCAACAAGGCATTTCCGTTTGATTCCACATGATAATAGGGATTACTTTCAAAGAAATTTGTGACATCATCATTAAAAAACTTAGCGATACCAGCTTTGTTATCTCCAAGTAAATAGAAGCGATTAGAAAAGTCGTCATGATTTTCTATAAGAATATCTTTAAATCCAGCAAAAGCTGAAACTTTTTCAAGAAACCCTTCTTTATCTAAGGTAAACTCTGGAATATCAAATTGTAAATCGATGTGAAGCATGCTTTTACGAACCACTTCTTTGGCTATAAATTCACCTTCTGAAAATTCAATATCAAATAACGTTATAGCATTCTGTTTATGAGATAATTTATTATAAATATGGTTGATATTCTTCGTTCTGAAAAATGAAAAACTATTTAAAAACGATGTGTCTTTTTTCTTTTTAGGGTTGTATTCTAAACTATAGTTTTAGGCTAAAGTCTCCATACTTGTTTGACGCCTAGTAAGACTATTTTTTATAATTTTAGGAACGGGTAATAAACGCCTTGAAGAAAAAGGATGCTTTGTTTCTGTGTCGTGCATATCCAAGCCTACTACATCAAAATGCCCACCTCGTTTAGCGAACAATTCTTGATAGCTATTAATGTTTTCCAGAACGGTATCATCAACAAAATCACATAGCGAAAAATCTACGATAACATCTTGATCTTCAGGAATCGCATCTAAATGTTTTTTTAATCTGAAATAGTTTATAAAGCTGCAAAAGTGCTTGACACTTACATAGTAACTGCCCTTGTTTCCTTGTTCTTCAAACATTAAAACATTTGGTTTCAATAAATTCCGAATAAATAAGCCATATCCCAAATTTCTATTGATAATCAGATGAAGGATAAAGGTGGTTAGAACACCTGCGATGATTCCTGTTATTAGTCCTATTTTTAAGGTGACAATGAGCGTCATGAAAAAGATAATAAGTTGCTCTTTGCCAATAGAAAACATTTTAGTGATAATTTTTGGCGAAGCTAATTTGTAGCCTGTGTATACTAAAATAGCCATTAAAGCAGGGAGCGGGATGCGGGTAAGCTGGGTGCTAAAAAACACGATAAACAAAACCAAAAATAATGCATGGAAAAAATTTGAAGAACGATTACTGGCTCCTTGATTAACATTAACCGAGCTTCGCGCAATTACAGTTACTACATTTAAACCACCAAGTAAACCACTGCCAACGGTTGCTAAACCAAGTGCTTTTAAATCTCTATTAACATTGGAGCGTCGCTTTTCTGGATCTAATTTATCAACAGCTTTAATACTTAAAAGCGATTCTATACTAGCGATAAGTGTTAGCGCTAAGACACTTGCCCAAAAGGGAAAACTCCAAATACCACTAAAATCAGGTACTGGTAAATCGGCAATAATATTTTGAATACTGGGAATTCCAGAAACCATGTATTCTTGAGCTATAGGATTAGGTTTATGAAGTATAAGCTCAAAGTAATAACTAAACCCTATTGACAGTATAACAATCCACATAGGTGCAGGAATAAGCTGTAAATATTTATTTCTAATTTTAGAATAGAAGAGCATAATGGCCAAACTTAAAACACCTGCCAACGCTGCAAAAATTAATCCCTTATCGTCGTAATGAAAAGCATCATATATGGTGTTAGGAATCTCCATAAGATAATCTATGGTGTCTACTCTATTAATCTTATGAGCTAACATAATATGGAATTGCTTGCCTAAAATAATTAAACCAATAGCAGCCAACATACCCTGTATGGCAGAGGATGGAAAAAAATCGGCTAGCGCACCCATTCTAAAAAAACCAAGAAGTAATAGTAAAACTCCTGAACACATAATGGCTACATAGGCACTTTCTATTCCTAAAGTAGATATAGCCACTAAAAGCACTCCTACTAAACCATTTCCGGGGCCAACAATAGTCACATGGCTTCCTCCCAAAACAGAAACAATAACACCACCTACGATAGCTGCAATTATACCTGAAATAGGAGGCGCATCACTAGCCATAGCTAGTCCTAAGCCTAAAGGCAGTGCAATAAGACTAACTACAAAACCCGAAAAAATATTTTTAGGTAAGGTTTTAAAAAAGTCTTTTATGTTATTTTTTTTTGGACTCATTGTAGGATTAACACATCGGTTGGTAATTCGGTTAAAATATGCTCAATATCATGAGGAAAAAGTCTATCCAAAAAAGTCATTTTTGATGGCGCATTCATAATTAATAAATCGGCTCGCGAAATTTGTGCGTAATGACCAATGGAATACCCACGCTTACCAAATATAGGCTGTAATTTTATCGTTTTATTTTTAGTGTATTCTTTGGGGATATGACTAATAATTTCTTTTACTCTTGAGTTTTCTCTAAGCTCAATCCGCTCTTTTGCTATGTTAGTTCTTCTAAGCGATTTATCATCATCCACCTTTACTGCTATTTGATCTTGCCCAATTTCTTCTACAATGGTAACTTTTTCAGCATTAAGCTGTTTAGCAACGTAAAAAGCGGAGGTAATGGTTTGTTCGGTTTTTGGGTCTTTTAAGCCATTTACTACGATATGTTGACAAGGTACACGCTCAACAGAAGGTTTAATTAGTAATAAAATGGAACATTTGGCTTGACGCGTAATTTTTCTAGCAATAGAACCCACATAGTATTTTAAAATTTGTTCTCGCCTAACAGCTCCAAGAATTAATAAGTCAATCTTTTTTTCTTCGGAAGTTGATAAAATAACATCTACAGGATCTCCAGTTTTAAAAACAACTTCATAATCTAATTTGTCTTTTTCAAAACTTTTTAGAATGATACTCAACATGTTAGTCTTTTCTTCAGAAGCTTCACCAACATGAATTAAAAACAATTTTGCACCAAAAAAAACAGATAACCTAGCAGCCTCAAAGAGGTTAGCTTTTAAGTTTGGGGAATATGCCACCCCAATTCCAATACTTTTAAAAGGATTTAAAGACACAGGTTTCAATATATTTTTTAGTCAAAAGAGGAAAGATAACATTTTTTAAAAATAAAAAACCGTACGTTTTACTTAAATTAGTATTTTAAATAGAAACAGCCCATGTTAGAACTTGGTGGAATCATTATATTAGGAATATTAGCTCAATGGTTTGCTTGGAAATTTAAAATCCCTGCTATTTTACCATTAATTTTAATTGGATTACTTGTTGGCCCAATAGCTGCCGAATTTTTGTCTGATGATGGCACAAAGTGGATTGAACCCATATGGAATGGAAAAGAAGGATTGTTTCCGGGGGAAAGTCTTTTCTATTTTGTATCGCTAGCTATTAGTATTATTTTATTTGAAGGTGGTCTAACCTTAAAGATGAGCGAGATAAAAAATGTTGGTCCCGTTATTACCAAGCTTATTACTCTTGGCTCATTAGTTACCTTTTTTGGGGCAGCATTAGCAGCGTATTTTATTTTTAATTTAAGTTGGCAAATATCATATTTGTTCTCAGCGTTAATAATTGTTACAGGGCCCACGGTAATAACACCTATTTTAAGAAACATTCCTTTAAAAAAGGATGTATCTACAGTTTTAAAATGGGAAGGGATTTTGATTGACCCTATTGGCGCCTTGGTAGCTGTATTGGTTTTTGAATTTATAAGTGTTGATGCTGGAGGCGAGTTTACAAAAACCGCCTTAATAGAATTTGGAAAAATAGTTTTATTTGGTTTTACATTTGGTTTTACGTTTGCGCACGCCCTTAATTTTATTATTAATAAAAAATGGGTACCTCATTATCTTTTAAATGTATTTGCACTTGCAGCAGTACTTGGTGTGTTTGTGTTATCTGATGCTTTTGCTCACGAATCGGGTTTATTATCAGTTGTAGTTATGGGGATGGTTTTAGTGAATTCTAATTCACCTTATTTAAAAGAACTTCTTTACTTCATAGAGTCTTTAAGCGTATTACTTATTTCTATTTTATTCATTTTGTTAGCGGCCAACATTAATATAGAAGATTTATTACTAATATATAATTGGAAAACAGCTATACTTTTTGCCGTGGTAGTTTTTGTAATACGTCCTATTGGTGTTTTTTTAAGTACAAGAGGCTCTTCATTAAAGCTTAACGAGAAAGTCTTTATAAGTTGGGTTGGTCCGCGTGGAATTGTAGCGGCAGGTATAGCGTCTTTATTCGGGTTAAAACTAGCTAAAAATGGTGTTGAAGGTGCAGAATATATTACACCTTTAGTTTTTATGATTGTGTTGGGAACGGTTTTATTAAATGCCACAACGGCACGTTTTTTTGCAAAAATAATAGGTGTTTTTTTAATAAAATCGGAAGGTGTTTTAATTTTAGGAGCTTCAAAAGTCTCAAGATTATTAGGGCATTATTTAGAAACAAATGGCAGACATGTGGTATTAATAGATAGCAATGAAAGCAATATTGAAAAAGCTAAAGAATTGGGTTTGGAAGCAATTAGTACGAATATTTACTCTGATACTTTAATGGATAATATTGAATTGAGTGATGTTGGTTATTTAATGGCATTAACAGGAAATCCTGATATAAATAAATATGCCATCAATAAATTTAGTAAGCAGTTTGGAGAAAACGGTACTTTTAGACTTGTAACCACTAAAGAAATGCTGGATGACAGCAATAACCCAAAAGAAGGTCTGTTTTCACATAAAGATGACTTTAATAGACTGTCAGAATTAACAAGAAAGCATCCATCAATTCAAGAAATTGATTTAGAAGACAAAGCACACTACGAAAAGTTAATTACTATTTCAAATAATGATGAAGATATTATTCCTTTGTTTGTAAAGGATAATGAAGGCGAACTTCATATTATATCGTCTAATAATTTAGAGTTTAAAAACATTGAAGGGGGCTATCAACTTGTTTATTTGGGAAAACCATTTGATGTTGAAAATGTATCAATCGCTGAAACCAAAGGGGCTAAAGATGAATAGAAGTTATAGTTCTATTTAATTAATTTTCAAGGTTGTTTAATGCAAAGATAAGGTTTCGTCTTAATCAACTTTATCCATGGTTAAACGAAGTTAGTGGGTTTGACGGATAAAGTAAATAGTTTTAATAACCGTTTTAGCTTATGAAAAAGCCTCTCTTATTTTAAAAAGAGAGGCTTTAATATTTAATTATAGTATGACTTTTTTAAGCCATAATATGAAGCTCTGAAAACTCCTTAGTAAGTACTAAAGTGTTATCGCCATTAAGTTCAAGATCTTTAAACGGTATAACAACATTATCAATTTCAACTTTAGAAATCTTAAATGGTAAACCATGTAAATTCAGTTTAAACGTTTTATAGGTGGTTATAAATTTTCCTGATTTGTGTTGTTGAATAATCAACTCCTTTTTCTTTCCTGATAATTTAAAAGTTCTTAAACTATATCTACCTTTAATATAGTCATAACCATCTGTAGCATCTTCGTAAACTTCAGAGGTTTCTTTGCCTTCTTTATAGTAAACGTCAAGTAATAACTCATCAATAGTTTTTTCACCTACATATTGTTGAATAGGATATTTAGGGATAATAGCACCTTCTTTAACAAAAATAGGCATACTATCTAAATCGGCATCAACCCATTGCTCTGTGCCGCCTTCAACAACTTCATCACTCCAGAAGTTATACCATTTACCACGAGGGATGTACAAGCGTCTTCCTGTTTGGTTTGGTGCTGTTATTGGGCAAGCCAATATTTTTTCGCCAAAAACAAACTCATCATTTCTATAATGTGTTTGAGGATCATGTTGATCGTATAATACAAGAGACTTCAAAATTGGAATTCCTTCTTCAGCATACCTCCAAAACGCCGTATATAAATAAGGCAGTAATTGATACCTTAATTCAATAAACTTTCTTACTACATCAGTTATAGCAGTTCCAAACGCCCAAGGTTCTTGATCGCCATGGTCTCCTGAAGAGTGTGTTCTACAGAATGGGTGGAAAATACCTAACTGAATCCAACGTGCATATAATTCGCCATTTGGTTGTTCAGCAAATCCTCCAATATCAGATCCTATAAACGAGAATCCAGACATACACATACGTTGTGCTTGTAAATTTGCAATAGTTAAGTGGTCCCAAGTTGCAATATTATCTCCGGTCCAACTCGATGTGTAACGTTGTGTACCTGAATAAGCGGCTCTTGTAATTACAAAAGGTCTTTTTGGGTACGAGAATTTCTTTAATCCCTGATATGTGGCACGTGCCATTTGCATTCCGTAAACATTATGCGCTTTTCTGTGGCTACATTGGTTCCCGTCATAATCATGTCTTACATCGTTAGGGAAGGTTTTTCCAGGAACGTCCATTACTGCTGGCTCGTTCATATCATTCCAAACCCCTTTAACACCTATGTCTTCTACTAATTCTTGGAATAAATTAGCCCACCATTCTCTTACTTCCGGGTTTGTGAAATCTGGAAAATAGCATTCACCAGGCCATACTTTACCTTTCATATATGGGCCATCTGCCCGTTTACAGAAGTAATCTTTTTCAAGTCCTTCTCTAAACACAGAATAATCCATATCTATTTTAATTCCTGGGTCAATAATAACAATGGTTTTAAAACCGTCATCAGCTAACTCCTTAACCATTCTTTTAGGGTTTGGGAAATATTCTTCGCTCCAAGTAAAGCATCTAAACCCTTCCATATAATCTATATCCAAATAGATGGCATCACATGGTATTTTTAAGTCTCGGAATTTTTTAGTAATCTCTTTTACGTTGGATTCAGGATAATAACTCCATTTACATTGGTGGTAACCCAAAGTCCAAAGTGCCGGTAATTGATGTGGTTTACCTGTTAAATCCGTATAGTTTACAACAACATCCGACATTTCAGGACCATAGATAAAATAGTAATTCATTTCACCGCCTTGTGCCCAAAAACTTGTAATGTTTCTGCGCTCATGGCAAAAGTCAAAGAATGAACGGAACGTATTGTCAAAAAATATTCCGTAAGATTTTTTGTTGTGTAAGGCTGTATAAAAAGGAATTGTTTTATAAATAGGATCTGTATTTCTGCCATAGGCATAAGAATCTGTAACCCAATTCTCAAAACGTTTTCCTTTTAAGTTATTGTCAACGGGCTTATCACCTAAACCATAATAGCTTTCACCTGGCTGAGCGGTTTTAGACATTTTCACAACATTACCACCAAACTCGTAACTTTCTTCCCAATGGAATCCAAGTTCATCTTCACAAATTAAAGATTTGTCTACAGCATCGTAAATAGATGTTCTTAAATCTAATTTTGAAATGTGGCAAATTAGTTTTGTTGTTGTAATGATGTAGTTCTTATCGTTTTCAGTAACCTCTAGAAGGTTATAGCCTCTACTTGCGTATTTAGTGATTGCATAAGAAAAATCATTTTCAAAAATACCAGTAGTTGTAAATCTAAAGCGAAGTATACTATCTCTTCGAACTGTAACTTGTAAAACAGCACCATTTTCAGTAGTGAAAGACAATACGTTAAGGTGCTTTTCGTATGAAACTATTTGTGAAGGAAATAAGTTTCCTTTATATTCTAATTCAGTATTTAATATCATGTTTTTTTACTATCAATCTTAAGAGCTAATTTACTAAAAACAAAAAAGCTATGATGCTTATAATTATTAAAAAAACAGCAAAAAAATTACATAAAATTCAAAGAATGAGAGGTGTAATTAAAAAAATCTAACATTGTAGGAATTAACATTCTTTTTTTGTTTTCAATGATTTCTAATTAAAATGTTTCGTTTTTGCTAAAAACATCATTTAACTATTCTTTTAAGGAAAAACGAATCGCTAAATGATGTAAATATTTTAAAGCTTAAGATTTAAATTTAAAAATAGTTACCGCGAGAGGAGGTAAAGTTACGATTGCTGAATAGTCTTTACCATTCCATGGATCTTTTTTGATGGTTATTTGTCTGGTATTTAAAACGCCACTACCTCCAAATGCTTCAGCGTCACTATTGAAAATCTCCTTAAGTTTACCTTTCACAGGAACACCTATTTTATAATTTTCCCTTATGGATGGAGTTAAATTACAGATTACAACAACATTCTCCTCTTCTTTGTAACCTTTTCGCATATAAGAAATTACACAGTTTTCGTGATCATCATAACTAATCCACTCAAAGCCTTCTCCACTAAAACCTTTTTCATAAAGCGCTGGAGTTGTTTTGTATAATTTATTTAGCTCTTTATAATAATTTTGAGCGTCTTTATGGGGTTTAAATTCTAGTAAGTTCCAATCTAAACTCTCTTGGAAATTCCATTCGTTATATTGACCAAATTCACTACCCATAAATAAGAGTTTTGTACCAGGGTGTGTAAACATGTAACCGTATAATAATCTTAAGTTCGCAAACCGTTGCCATTCATCACCTGGCATTCTTCCTATAATAGAATTTTTGCCATATACCACCTCGTCATGCGATAGCGGAAGCATAAAATTTTCAGTAAAAGCATAAGCTAAACTGAATGTAATTTCATTTTGATGGTGTTTTCTATACACAGGATCTTTAGCAAAATACTCTAAAGTATCGTGCATCCAGCCCATCATCCATTTCATACCAAAGCCTAAACCGCCAACAAATGTTGGTTTAGAAACCATAGGGAATGCTGTAGATTCTTCTGCAATAGTTTGTACATCTGGGAAAGATGCATATATTTCTTCATTTAATTCTTTTAAGAAGCTTATTACTGCAAGGTTTTCTCTTCCGCCGTAAATGTTTGGTTCCCATTCACCGTCTTCTCTGGAATAATCTAAGAATAACATAGAGGCAACTGCATCAACACGTAATCCATCGGCATGGTATTGGTCCATCCAAAATACAGCATTACTTATTAAAAAGGATCGTACTTCATTCCGTTCATAATTGAAAATTAAACTTTTCCAATCTTGATGGTATCCTTTTCGTTTGTCTGGGTGTTCGTATAAGTTGGAACCATCAAAGAACCCTAAACCGTGTGCGTCTTCCGGGAAGTGTGATGGTACCCAATCTAAAATAATTCCAACTCCAGCTTGATGCAATTTATCAACTAAATATTTAAATTCTTCAGGGTAGCCAAACCGCGATGTTGGCGCAAAATAACCAGTTACTTGATAACCCCAAGATGGATCGTATGGGAATTCCATAATAGGCATTAATTCTACGTGCGTGAAATTCATTTCACTTACATAGTTTACTAAATCATCAGCCAACTCAAAATAAGACATAAATCGGTCTTCTTCAGCGTGCCTTTTCCAAGAACCCAAATGAACTTCGTAAACAGAATATGGTGCATCAAGAGCATTATGATTGTTACGGGTGTTCATCCATTCTTTATCGTTCCACTTGTAATCATCTTCCCTATCTATAGATGCTGTATTTGGATTATGCTCACAACGCCTAGCATAAGGGTCTGCTTTTTCGGTTTTTATATCATTATTATTACTTTGAATTTTATATTTATATGTCGCGCCTTTTTCAACAAGGGGAATAAACCCTTCCCAAATACCGCTAGAATCCCAACGCACATTTAACTGGTGCTCGCCTTCCATCCAATAGTTAAAGTCGCCAATTACAGATACTTGTTTTGCGGTAGGTGCCCAAACTGCAAAATACACACCATCAATACCATCAACAGTAACAAGGTGTGAGCCCATTTTTTCATAAAGCCTAAAGTGTTTCCCAGCTTTAAAAAGATTAATATCAAATTCTGTAAATAAACTGTGAACTTTTACTTGTGCCATAAATTAATGATTTATAATATTAGATATTCCTTTTAAAGGAATGACAGCCCATTTTGGACGAGAATTGAGTTCGTAACCCAACTCGTAAACTGCTTTTTCCAGTAAGCAGTATTTTAATATAAATATACGTTCTTGATTGTATCCTAAATTTAAATTTTCGTTTTGTGTTTCGGTAACATAGGCACCCAAAAATAATCCGGTAATATAACGGTATAATATTTCCCCTGCTTTAAATAGATTATCTTGATTTGAAGGATAACTTTCTTGGTTGTTAAAAATAGTGGCGTAAATGGCATAATGAAATGACCTAAAGAGACCAGCAACGTCTTTTAAAGGCGGTTGTTTTACTTTTCTATCTCGAATCGTACTTTCGGGTTCGCCTTCAAAATCTATAATGTAGAAATCTTTATCCTTTACTAAAATTTGACCTAAATGATAATCGCCATGCACTCTTATTCTTTCGCCTTTAAGTTTGGTCCAATCAAAATTTACAAAACGTTTTCTTATACTGTTTTTTTTATCGAGAAACTCTTGCGCAAGGGTTGATGCTAATCCGTCTAATTTATCAAGGCTATTTTCAATCACATTAAGTCTGTTTTGAAATTGATAGAGCATTTTGTTTTTTAACCATACCGTATAATCACCATTGTAATGTGCTGGAGTAAAAGCTGTTTCTTCGAATTCTGAACCTAAAGCGATGTGCATTTCAGCGGTACGAATTGCTAAGGTTTTAACCTGATTAAACAAATTTAAACCTGCCCAATCTATAATTTGAGGAGGAATATCTTCAATGGTTAAGCGTTGGTATAACTCGGTATTTGGTAGTGTATCAATATTTATTTTCTTGTATGCTAAATTTGAAAATACGTTATGTAGCTCCTTTAGCATATAGTCCCAAGCATCCCCTTCATTAGGAATCATATCCTGCATTAAACCAATAGTAATATTGTTGTTTTCAGAGTCAACTAAATTGATGCTTCCTAAATAAGCAGGTGTATTTTTAAATTCCTTTTTCTCTGACAAAAAACGACTCATTTCGTAATCAGGATTCTTATTGGGAAAAATGCGTCTAAAAAACTTTAAGACATACTTTTCGTTATAAACTAGGGAGGTGTTACTTTGTTCTAATCCCATAAACCTAGAAGATTCATAGGTTTTATTTTCAAATAAATGACTTTTATGGTATTGAACTTTCGTCGTGTCTTTAGGTTCTGCAGTTGCAATACGTTCAAAAACTAATTTTCTGAATGATTCTAAGTTAATCGCATCTATGATATACCCTTTTTGATTTTGAATACTTATTGGAAGAATTCTATCTTTTTGACCAAAATTTTCATCGGTTACAAAAGCAATTGGTAAAAAATAATGCTGATAAAAGGCTTCAACAAAATTTACTTCCAAAATGAGTCCAAAATAAACCTCACCATGCTGTTGAATTTTAAAATATTCAGCAAGTTCTATATATTTTAACCGACTTGACTTACCTCCATACCAGCGTTGTTGAACAATGTAAGCTTCTAATACATCTGATAAAAAAGTTTTTACAAAGCCTTCATTATCAAGTAAAACTTCCCAAGAGTCATTAGACTTAAAAAGGGGGTTAGCTGATGCTGTCGATGCTTTATCAGTCATAGACTATTTGTTAATCTTGAAAATATGAAATGGCATGGTTGGATGCAACTCAACAAAGTTCCATTCGCTATTCCAATTGTAGCGACTATCTGTGATTAAATCATGCATTTCAAGGTTATGACCATGAGGCACCCCAATATCTTGCAGAGGAACTTGAACTGTACCTTGTTGTGAATTTTGAGCATCTAGACTAATAATAACAAATATTTGATTTGTTCTATCGTCATTCCATTTATAAAATGCCAATAAATTGTCATTTTCAATATGGCAGAATTTAATGTTATTGGTTTGTTGAAGCGCAGGATTATTGTGTCTTATGTCATTTATTTTTGCAATAATAGTTATAAGCTTACTTTTTATATCCCAATCATAATGTGTGATTTGGAATTTTTCTGAATTTAAATACTCTTCTTTACCAGGTAACGAACCAGAAAACATATATTCAAAAACAGGCCCATAAATCCCTACACTAGAACTTAATGTTGCAGCAAGGGCATACCTTTGAATGTGTTTAGATTCGTTGGCACCTTGTAAATGATACGGATTAATATCTGGAGTGTTAGGCCAAAAGTTTGGCTGCATATATTCTTTTAACTCTGATCTTGTTAGCTCTTCAACGTACTCTATAAGTTCATGTTTACTTTCGCGCCATGTAAAATAAGTATAAGACTGTGTGAAGCCCTGTTTGGCAAGCTGTTGCATAACTTTTGGAGCTGTAAAAGCTTCAGCTAAGAAGATAACATCGGGATGTTTTGCCTTAACTTGTGAAATAATCCAATTCCAGAAATAAAATGGTTTGGTGTGTGGATTATCGACTCTAAAAATACTTATGCCACAATCAATCCAATGCATCAAAACATCTAAACATTCATTCCAAAGATTTTTATAATCTTCACTTTCCCAGTAAATAGGGAGGATATCTTGATATTTTTTTGGTGGATTTTCAGCATATTGTACAGTGCCATCTGGTCGCCATTTAAACCATTTTGGATGATCTTTTACCCAAGGATGATCAGGAGCAGCTTGTAACGCGTAATCCATAGCTATTTCAATCCCATTATCTTTAGCATTTTTAATTAAAGATTTAAAATCATCAAGTGTTCCTAATTGTGGGTGAATGTCTTTATGGCCACCATATTGAGAGCCAACACCCCAAGTAGAGCCAACATCGCCTGCTTTAGCTTCAGTAGTATTGTTTTTGCCTTTTCTATTCACTTCACCTATCGGATGAATAGGGGGTAAATATACCACATCAAAACCCATGTTTTTAACACGAGGAAGTAGCTGCTCGCAGTCTTTAAATGTGCCATGAACTCCTTCTTTTTTTGAGGCTGAACGCGGAAAAAACTCGTACCAGGTACTAAATCTAGCTTTATTTCTATCGACATAAACCTGATAATCTTTTGAAGAATTATCGAACTGTTTTACAGGGTTTTTAAAGAATATTTGGTATAACCTTTCACTAGCCGCTTCGGTAATAGCCTCCCCATAATCACTTTCATTTTTAAATAGCTTATGGAGGCGTTCTAAATAGGTTTTATCCTCGGCCGTTACTTTTTTTAGAATAGCTTCAATATACTCAACTCCTTCAAGTAATTCAGAAGATACGTGTTGGTTATCATTAATTTTTCTAATTAAGCCATGTCGCCAATTAAGAGCATAATCTACCCAAGCTTGAACTTTATAAGTATAAAACCCTTGTTTTTCAACCGTAAATGACCCTTGCCATTCATCGTTTGAAAGCAGGCTCATTCTAGTTTCTTTCCAAGTTTTATCTTTTGCGTGTTTATATAACACAGATGCGCTTATAACATCATGGCCATCGGCCATAATATGTGCGTCTATATTTACAATTTCATTTACTACACGCTTAACATAGAACTCACCATTATTTACGCTAGGCGAGACATAATCAACTACAACTCTTTTTTGGTCTTGCATATTAATTGGTTATATAATAGAAAATAAGAAGATTACGTGTTTTAGATTACTGTTCCTTTTGGGATTGTGGCTGATTTTTTAATTACTACAATACCTTGTTTAATCATATAAGTGTCGGTTTCTTTATCCTCTAAATGTTTACCTCCATTTATTCGAACATCATCTCCTATTCTACAGTTTTTATCTAAAATGGCATTTTTTATAAAACAGCGTTCTCCAATACCCATAAGTATCGGAATGTCATTGTTGTTAATATCTTCTAAGGATTCATAATAATCGCTACCCATCATATAGGTGTTAATTACAGTAGATTCGTTTCCGATTCTAGAACGAATACCAATTACAGATTTTTCAATTTTTGCAGCACTAACAATACAGCCTTCAGCTATAACGGTTTTATTAAGCGCAGTTCCTGAAATCTTTGTGGTGGGTAACATTCTAGCCCTTGTATAAATTCGTTTTTTCTTATCGTATAAATCAAATTTAGGAATATCGTCAGTTAAGCCAAGATTAGCTTCAAAGAATGAATCAATGTTTCCTATATCTGTCCAATACCCTTCATATTGATAACTTACTGTTTTGTGTTTGTCTATAGCCTGAGGAATAATTTCTTTGCCAAAATCGTTGGTGTCTGGGTTCTTCATTAACTCGGTTAAGAGCTCTCTGTTAAAGACATAAATACCCATTGACGCCAAATAATGTCGGCCCTCTCCTTTCATTTCATCACTTACATCAGAAGTCCAATCTGCTAATAAACTAGTATCTGGTTTTTCTATAAATGAAGTAATGACGTTATTCTCATCTGATTTTAAAATACCGAACTCTGTAGCATCTTTGGCATTTACAGGAATGGTAGCAATAGATATTTTAGCATTACTTTTTTCATGTTCATTAATTAAATGCTCATAATCCATTTGATACAATTGATCACCAGAAAGGATTAAAAAATACTTGAAATCGTGTCTTAAAAAATGATGCATACTTTGGCGCACGGCATCTGCCGTTCCTTGAAACCATGTTTTGTTATTTGGCGTTTGTTCAGCGGCTAATACATCAACAAAAGCCGAACTAAAAAAACTAAAATGATAAGTATCTTTTATATGACGATTTAACGAGGCAGAATTAAACTGCGTAAGTACAAACATACGCTTGATGTCTGCATTGATACAATTTGATATTGGAATATCCACTAATCTGTATTTTCCAGCAATTGGAACTGCTGGTTTAGAGCGTTCTTCTGTGAGAGGATAAAGCCTTGAGCCTTGGCCACCTCCTAGTATTATTGCTAATGCCTTATTATTTATCATATCTCGTTATTTTAGTTTGTTATATTAATGACTTGTATAGCTCTTCAACTTGTTTTGCAATAGCTATCCAATCGAAATAATCTTCAACCCGTTGTCGTCCATTTTTCGCCATGGTTTCTCTTAGCGCTTTATCTCCAATCACTTGGTTTACTCCGTTGGCTAAATCTCTTGAAAACTTATCTGGATCAATAGGCTCAAAAGGCGCTTCTTTTTGTTGTTCTAACGGAATTAAAAGCCCCGTTTCACCATGAACAACAACTTCTTTTATGCCACCTACGGCACTGGCCACTACAGCCGTGTCACATGCCATAGCTTCAATATTTATAATTCCAAAGGGTTCATAAATTGAAGGACAACAAAACACATCTGCATGTGAGTATAATTGAATGATTTCTTCTTTAGTTACCATTTTATCAATCCAAATCACATTATCTCGAGTCTTCTTTACTTCATTAACAGCGTCTTCCATTTCTTTTCCAATTTCGGGTGTGTCAGGAGCTCCTGCACAAAGTACGATTTGTGTATCAGGGTCAATATATTTTATGGCATTTACCAAATGAATTATTCCTTTTTGACGTGTAATTCTGCCAACAAAAAGCACATATGGTTTGGTTTTATCTACACCATACTCATCCAAAGTTGATGTCTTTGAAGTTGTTATATATTGTTGAAGATTGATACCATTGTATATTACATGAACCTTACTTTCATCAACATCAAAATGTTTCAGTACATCTTCTTTAGTCTCTTCCGATACGGCGATAAGGGCATCAGCCATTTCTATAGCTGTTTTTTCTATCCATGACGACGCATCATAACCACGACCTAGTTGCTCGCGTTTCCATGGTCTTAAGGGCTCTAAAGAATGTGTCGTTATTATCAATGGGGTTCCATAACAAAGTTTTGCAACAATACCTGCAAAATGAGCATACCATGTATGGCAATGAACTACATCAGCATCAATTGCGTCTGCATTCATTTGCAAACAGGTACGCAGTGTTTTAAACACCGATTTTAATTTATCATCAGCATCATCAAAAACAGGATTTTCAAAAGGAAAACCTTTAACAGTTAAATTATTGGACTGATCATTTTGATCACCAAAACACCTAACCTCTATTTCTATTAATTTAGCTAACTCAGCAGCCAGATATTCAACATGAACTCCAGCTCCGCCATAAACATAAGGTGGAAATTCTCTAGTGTAAAAAAGTGCTTTCATATAAAATTACTATCATAAAAATATTCAAAAATCATACAAAAAAAAGAATTTAATAAGTCAAATCATTTTTTTTGAAGATTATTTTAAATAATTGTCAATACAACGAGTTGCTTTTCCTTTCGCTATAAATAATGACAAAACTAGGTTTAGAAATTACAAAATTGTTAAAAAAATAAAGAGCTAAAACTAAAACAATAAAAATTTGACATTAGTTAAGAATAGCGCTAATAAGTGATTTATGTAGTTTAAGTTATTACGTAAATTACTATGTATAAACATACAAAATAATTGTAAACAATTCTGGAGTAAACCTTTTTTTGAGAAAAAAAATCAATTTGCCTAATTTCATGGATTTTTCAACAGTGAAACCTCTTAAAACTCTGGTCTTTCTAAAAAATAAGTAGCATAAAAAACCTTTGTTAAGAATAATGTAATAGAGGGTTTCTTTTTAGAAAAAATCTTAAGTTAGGAATTTTAAATCCTTTTTTATTAAAATCAGTCATAACTATTTCATTATATATCAATATTATAATTGAATATAATTTTTATTAACAATACCTAAAAAGCACTATTAATTATTAGGATAAATAAAACACATTGAAATAAACATTAAAAAATACGGAGAATTAGGTTATATAAGGAATAAGTCTTTTATTACAAATTAATTTTAAAACCAATACATGAAAAAATTAATTTTAAATGCTCTTTTAATTGGAGTATTAGCTTTTAGCTCTTGCAGTAGCGATGATAGTAAAGATGATTCATCAGGCGAATGTAAAACTTGTGAAATATTCACTGTTACTCAAGAATATTGTGATAACGGAGACGGATCAGTTACAATTACTACAAATGGTCAAGAAGAAATAGAAGATTTAGATGGTGCTACATTTGCACAGTTTATTATAGGTATTGAGCTTTTTGGGACTTGTAACTAGAAAGCATTATTGATAATAAAAAAAGCCGTCTAATTTATTAGATGGCTTTTTTTAATCATTAAGCTTTAAAACCGCCATAAACGCTTGTTGGGGAATTTCTACATTACCCACCTGACGCATACGTTTTTTACCTTTCTTTTGTTTTTCAAGAAGTTTACGCTTACGAGAAATATCACCACCATAACATTTTGCGGTAACATCTTTACGGAGTGCCTTAATGGTTTCACGAGAAATAATTTTGGCTCCAATAGCTGCTTGAATTGGGATATCAAATTGTTGACGCGGAATAAGTTCTTTTAACTTCTCACACATTTTTTTACCAATATTTTGGGCATTATCAGCGTGAATTAAAGCAGATAACGCATCAACTGTTAGGGCATTCAACAAGATGTCTAAACGCACTAGTTTTGATGTTTTCATACCAATTGGATGGTAATCAAACGAAGCATAGCCTTTTGAAACTGTTTTTAATCGATCGTAAAAATCGAATACAATTTCTGCTAATGGCATTTCAAATGTCATCTCAACACGCTCTGTAGTTAAATAGGTTTGATTTAAAACAATACCTCTTTTTTCAATACAAAGCGACATTACATTACCAACAAAATCAGACTTTGTAATTATAGTTGCTTTTATATAAGGCTCTTCAACTCTATTAACCGTAGATGGGTCTGGTAAATCTGAAGGGTTATTTACTATGAAAGCTTCGTCTGGATTTTTATTTGTGTAGGCATGATAAGATACATTGGGAACCGTGGTAATAACTGTCATGTCAAATTCGCGCTCTAAACGTTCTTGAATAATTTCCATGTGAAGCATGCCTAAAAACCCACAACGAAAACCAAAACCTAGTGCTGCAGAACTTTCTGGCGCAAACACTAACGAGGCATCGTTTAATTGCAGTTTTTCCATAGAATTACGAAGCTCCTCGTAGTCTTCAGTATCTACGGGGTATATACCTGCAAAAACCATAGGTTTTACATCTTCAAAACCTTCAACGATATTGGTTGTAGGGTTTTCGAAATCGGTAATTGTATCACCTACTTTTACTTCTTTAGCTGTTTTAATACCTGTGATTAAATAGCCAACATCGCCTGTCTTTACACTTTGT
>UPTN01000401.1_pt1 | contig 23156 bp, 23 predicted proteins | sample 2160111 | NCBI WGS metagenome assembly UPTN01 (sample SAMN06265058, study PRJEB28932) | marine metagenome | isolation source: Columbia River Estuary | place: USA:Columbia River Estuary, USA | collected 2014-05-05
AACGGACGTCGCTGTGGCCGCTTGATACCGTTTAAAGACGAATGATATTCAGCATAACACTTTTTTGGGTGATTTCCGGATGACGCTCTATTGCTCGGGTTGGGTTACATCATGGGTATTTATGAATAACGGCTTCATACTTAGGCGCTGTGTAAGCTAAAACGACGAGAAACAAACCACTACAGCGGTTGGAACACCTCATGGTAGTCATCGAGAACGATCACTAGGTGACACCAACGTGATTATCGAACAGGCACACAAGGACAGCCACCCTTTAATTAGCGCCCTTCAAGGGCATCGCTTAACCGTCTTGCGCGTTCAACTAATGGCAAGGTTTCAACAGTGGCATAGCCAATCCGTCGGGAAGAAAAAAAGAGGAGTGGCTGCAAAAACCATTATTAACTATCAATGCAATTGCAGCCGATCTCGGTTGTAGCAGTTTCTAATTTCTATCGAAGTAATACCTATCGATAAAAGCTTAGAAATAAATAGGTAGCCAGAAGCACTGCAACCCACATAACCATACTGCCAACAGGACGAGTACGTGATAGCAAACCACTTGTCTGGTTGTTTACACGTGTCAGGAAGCCCAAAAACAGATCCAGTCTTACGAGAAAGCTCTGACGAATGACGCCATCAAATCGCCATACCATCCCGAAAAATCTGTTAAATACCACAGGGAGAGCCCGGCGATAAATCCAATCTGCATCCAAGTTAGTAGACTTTAATTCTGGTGGGTATAACCCTTTGAGCTTGAGTAAAACAAAGGCCAGAGCCGAGAAAAACAGCAATTGAGATTGGGCCAATACGTGTGTGGCATCATAAGGGTTGTAACCCGTATCGTAGGGTAACAAAGCGTACAGGGCAGACGGATAAACACCAATTCCAATACACAGTAGCGCTGAAATCGACATGGCCAATAACATATTGTTTGGCGGGTCGCTTGCTCGCAAGCCGGAATCATGGGAGAAGAATGCAAAATAGGGGATTTTGATTCCTGCATGGTGAAATACACCTGCCGAAGCAAATAAGAGCATCAGCCATACCACGCCGTAATCATTTTCTAGCGCAGCGGTCATCACCATAGATTTACTGACGAAACCACTGAATAGCGGAAATGCCGAAATTGAGGCTGCTCCGACAATACACAATATCGTCGTTTTGGGCATTGTTTTGTAGAGGCCACCTAGGTCAGAGCCGTTGATCCGACCTGTCATATGCAACACAGCGCCCATGGACATAAATAAAAGTCCCTTAAAAATGACGTCATTAAAGGCGTGAGAAATCGCACCGTTTAGGGCCAATGCCGTGCCAATGCCGATACCAACCACCATAAAGCCGACCTGATTGATCAGGCTATAGGCCAGCACGCGACGCAAATCGTTTTCGATCACGGCAAAAAAGATCGGAAAGGCAGTCATTGCCGCACCGATATAAACCAGCAATTCCGTACCTGGATATCCACGAGCAAGAGCGTATACGGCCACTTTAGTGGTAAAGGCACTAAGAAATACGGTTCCGGTCACTGTTGCTTCAGGATAGGCATCTGTGAGCCAGCTATGAAGCAAAGGAAACGCGCACTTGATACCAAAAGCGAGAAATATGAGCCACCCTGCAATACCATGCAAACCGATGTAGCCAAATTCCAATGTGCCGTTCTCGGCCGCATAAAACAGTGCGCCTACTAAAAGTATGACGCCAGATAAAACCTGAACAAGAAGATAACGCATGCCGGCAAAATACGAACGCCGCGTTCTTCTCGCCCAAATGAGAAAAACAGATGTAAACGCAAGCAATTCCCAAAAAACGAACAGCGTTAGCAAGTCGCCCGAAAATACTGCTCCCAAACCAGCACCCGCGTATAGCATAGCGGCTACCTGTTGCAGCGTATCGCGAACGTGCAGCGAGTAAATAATGCCAATAAATGCGGCGATGTGAAAAACGTAGCCAAACAGGAGGCTCAGCCTATCTACTCGGTAAGGAATGAGTTGATAATCAAGAAACGCAAATTGCAAATGAATCCCTTCGGGTACCGTCCACAGGTGGATGGCACTTAACAAGGGAAGCGCTACCATGATAGCGCCACGCAACTTCCCACGAGTGAATGCGGCAAAGAGTGCACCCAAAAAGAATGGAACGAATGGGGGGATCTCAAACATCCACATTGTGTTCTCCTACACTGTCGTCATTACCAGCCACTTCACTCGTTACTTTTTCACTATCGTAGTACGATTCTGGGCGCATTAAAAAAGTTCGTAACCAGGTAGCTGTGAGCACTAAGACTACGCAGCCAACAAAACCATATAGTGGGTAGAAGCCCCATAGATTTTCCCAGTAGTGTGAGATATGACGATGGATAACAAAGTCCAACGCTAACAACAGTGCGCAACTTGCATACAGAAAATGTAAAAGACGTTTCACATTTTTCGGATTATCAAATAGTGCTTCATTTTCAGTAGACAGCTTTTCATTTTCCATAAAGCATTCCCGAGATATCCAATATAGAGGCCGACAATTGGTATAGATGTTGCGGATAAATAAAGAGAATCACACAAGCTAAAGCAGTGATACACAGTGCGATCAGAGACGGTAGAGGTGCTTCTTTAATTTGAGTGTTTGCCAAAAGGCGGTTGCTATCCTGTTCTTTACCCGGAAGAAAGTTTGGAAAAAAAGCGTTCACGGAAATAGGTAACAGGTAAGCAATATTCAGCAGCGAGCTCATCAACAGCACGATCATCAGCACCCATTGCTCGGTTTCTAAAGTACCGAGTAACAAGAACCATTTACTCCAGGTTCCCCCTGTGGGTGGCACTCCAATAATACTGAGGCTGGCAATAAAAAATGCAGCCATAGTAATGGGCATCTGCCGACCCAGACCACGCATTTCACTTATTTTGGTTTTATGAGCCGAGACAAAAATAGCGCCTGCACAGAAAAACAACGTTATTTTTCCAAACGCGTGTGTTGCAATGTGCATTGAGCTGCCTATGACAGCTGCTGGAGAAGCCAGTAATGCGCCAAGAGTTATGTAGCCAAGTTGGCTGATGGTCGAATACGCCAGTCGTGCTTTTAAATTGTCTTGCCGCATCGCAACTAATGAGGCCAGCAATATCGATGCACCAGCCAAATATAGCAAAAACTGCGTGGTTGGCAGTACCGCCAACAAGTCAATTCCAAAAATATACACAACCACTTTTAATATGGTGAACACGCCAGCTTTTACCACCGCAACCGCATGCAATAGCGCGCTTACAGGAGTGGGGGCAACCATCGCTGCAGGCAGCCAACGGTGAAACGGCATGATGCCTGCTTTGCCAATACCGAATACAAATAGCACCAGAATTGCGCCCACAAGGGTCGTATTCACATTTTCATCAAAGACGCCGCCAGGGGTGAACTGCAGTGTTCCACTTATGATCCAGGTGATAATAATGGCTAACAGGAAAAACACGATTGACGTGCTCAGCAAAATACCGAGATAAACGCGACCGCCCTTTTTCGCCTGTTCTGTCCCGGCGTGCGTAACCAATGGGTAGGTCGATAAAGTCAAAATCTCATAGAAAATAAACAACGTGAACAGATTGTCTGCAAATGCAATTCCCATGACAGCGCCAATCGCAATGGCAAAGCAAGCGTAAAAGCGCGTTTGATTTTCTTCATGGTGGCTACGCATGTAACCAATTGAGTAGACAGTGGTTATAAGCCAGAGGAAACTGGCGATTAACGCAAACAGCATGCCCAGGGGTTCGATTGTAAAACTTACCTGTAAAGCGGGAAGCAGCTCCCACCAAAACACTTCAATTGTTTCCCCTGAGGTGAGCCCCTGATACAAGTTAATTACTAAATAGAGCAGTGCCAAGCTGGTAGCAATGGTGACGCCCTCACGCACATTGGGCCTATGCCCTACTGCCACAATAACCAGGGTCATAACCAGTGGCAATATAATGGTGAGTTGTAACATCAACTCCAAAGACAGATTCATAGACCTACTCCAAACAAACTCTGGGAGGCTGCCTGTGCAACACTAACCGTAAGTCGGGTATCAATACCAAAATAAATGTTTGCCAATATCAGTATCCAAATGGGAATCAGGTACTGCAGCGGCGCTTCTTTGATATCACCTGTATTGGCTAAAGGTGGCTTAAAATAAGCAGCCTCAACAATCCGCCACACATAAATGATGGCCAATAAAGAGCCCAACAAAACGAGCACCGCAACAGGCCACCAGCCTTGTTCTATCAGCGCCAATAACAGATACCATTTACTGACAAATCCTACTGTTAACGGCACCCCGATTAGACTTAAACCACCCACTACAATGGCCGCCATCGTGAGCGGCATTTGACGACCCAGACCATGAAAATGTTTAAGGTCAACACTACCAACACGGTACATTACCGCCCCCAACGCTAAAAATAGCGCGCTTTTCATTAATGCATGATTAAAGACATGCAGTAGCGTGGCGGTTAATCCAGTTACTGAACTGATGCTAAATCCAACTATCATGTAACCAATTTGGGCGATACTCGAATAAGCAAAAAGCCGTTTTACATTTTGTTGATAAATAGCAGTCGTGGAGGCAACAAATATTCCCAACAAACCGAGCACGATAAACAGGGTTTGTAGCGGTAACGTGGTGAAGGAAAAAGTTAAACCGAATACTGAAAAAGTAAAACGAATGAGCAAATATATCGCAACCTTTGTCGCCGTAGCGGCAAAGAATGCGGTCACTATTGATGGTGCGTAGGAATACGCATTTGGAAGCCACAAGTGAAGTGGGAATAAGGCCAATTTAAGACAGATTCCAACTATCACAAATGCAAATGCAGCAAAAACGGTTCGCGTTTGTGATATTTCCGGCAGACGTCTGGACAGATCCTCCATATTCAGGGTCCCTGTCATCTGGTACATCATGCCAATTCCGATAAGAATAAACGTGGCACCAATGGTGCCCATTATCAAGTACTGATAAGCGGCCCAGAGCGCGCGTCTGTCGTTACCCAGAGCAATAAGTGCGTAAGCCGAAAGTGACGATATTTCCAAGAAAACGAAAACATTAAAAGCATCTCCGGTGGCCACAATACCCAGCATACCTGTCAGAGAAAGCAGATACAGGACATAAAACAGCGTGTGCTTTTCCGACGATATTTCTTTCTCGATCCCTTTTTTGGCGGCCATCAAAACGACTGTGCTGATCATTGTAATAATCAACAATAAAAATGCATTAAGCTTATCGATTCGATATTCAATACCCCAGGGAGCCTCCCAACCGCCCAGCTCATAAACAATCGTGCCTGTATCCATTACCTGTTGTAATAATAGAATGCTGGTTAAAAAAGCAATACCGCTTGCGAATAAAGCGAACAGCCATACCAAATGTGCGCGTCTAAGTATCAGACACAACGGCGCCGCAATGAGAGGAACAATGACTTGTAATATTGGTAGGTGAGCTATCATCCCGGATTATCCATCCCTTGAATTATTTCTTCTTCGATTGTTCCATACGATTCTTTTATACGTATCGCCAGCGCAAGCCCTAATGCTGTTGTGGCAATGCCCACAACAATCGCCGTCAGAATTAAAACATGGGGCAATGGATTAGAGTATTGGCTTATATTGTCAGCCAATATAGGCGCTGTGCCACCGTCGACATTTCCCATGCTGATATAATAAATAAATACCGATGTCTGGAAGATAGTCAGACCGATGATTTTTTTAATGAGGTTCCCATGGGCAATAACGATATAAAACCCAACCATCATTAACACCACGACAATCCAATAGTTATAGAGGCCAAAAAACGCTGCAGCCCAATCATTCCCTGCATCCATTACGTTGTCTCCTTATGCTCTTCTAACTCTCGGTCGTTTTTGCGACCAGAAAAGTTGAAATAAATGAGAATCATAACTGACGCAACCGTGCAGCCGACACCCAGTTCAATCAAAAGAATGCCCAGATGCTGGCCGGCAATAGGGTCAGCAGAGAGTACGTTGTAATCGAGGAAGTTGCCCCCGCTTAACAGGGACACGATTCCGACACTACCGTAGAGCAAAACGCCTGCTGCAGTAAGTAATTGAACAATAGGCTGACTAATGACTCGCCTTGCTGTGTTTAGGCCAAATACCATCGAATAAAGAATAATGGCAGCGGCAAAGATCACGCCTGCCTGAAAACCACCACCAGGGCCATAATCACCGTGAAATTGAACATACAGTGCGAACAGTAAAATAAACGGAATCAGCATTTTTGCGACAAAACGAACAATAAAGTGCTGTTCATGCGTTGAATTATTCGCATCATCTATTTCGGTATTTTTCCTACGCTGGACATTCACCATCAGCAAAGCCCATACCGCCACACCGGCTGTGAAAATAACAACCACTTCCCCAAAGGTATCGAATCCCCGATAACTCGCTAGTGCAGATGTCACGATATTAGGTATACCGATTTCGCTCATGGAATTATTGATATAATGAGGCGCGACATGAAGCTGGATTGGCGCTTGCGCGGATCCAAAGTAAGGCATATCCAGTGTGCCATAAATCAACAAACTACCGGTGACGAAAACCACGACCAACGCCAACATAGGTCTATGACGTGTTGTATTTTCGTAACGACCGGTCATTGATATCGTGGTTAGCATCAGTAATGTAGAGATGCCAGCGCCTACAGAGGCCTCGGTAAAGGCTACGTCGACTGCATCCATCGTGACAAAAAAGCTAGCAGAGAGTAGGCCATACATACCCGCCAACATAATAACTGCAAATAGGTCCTTCATTCGGACAATAGCAAAGGCAATACAGACCAAGAAGCTTAACAGGACGATGTCTATTAGGAGTTCGATGGCGTTATCCTCCTTTATGGTTTTTGGATTGCAGAAGCGGAGAGAGTCCACTCTTCAATGCAGCTTGTGCCAGTGCATGAGTTGCTACTGGGTTGATAAAGAGCGTCATCAAAAGAATGATTACCAGCTTCACTAACACCAGCACATCAGGAACCTGCAACATCAGGCCGATTAAAATCAAGCCAGCACCTAGGGTATCTGTTACACCTGTTGCGTGTATGCGTGTATAGAAATCAGGAAAGCGTAATATCCCAACCCCACCCGTAACGCAAAGAAAACCACCTAATAGCAGAAAAATAGCGCTCACTACAGCGATAACGATATCCATTAAGAATCCTTCTCTACAGTGCTATTGTCGTGGTCATCATGTCTAAACTCTACGGACCCAGAAAAGTGCAGCACGCCAATGACACTAATAAAATTGAGTAGCGCGTAGACGATGGCAATATCCAGGAACTCAGGCCTACCCATGACAAAGCCTATTAATGAAATAAAAAGTACAGTCTTGGTGCCAAACATATTAACGGCAAGAATGCGGTCGTAAAACGTAGGTCCGACGATTCCTCTGATCATTGCCAAAAACATGGCAACAAGAATGGCGACAGTTGTGGCGATTAACATTAGCGCTCCAATTCCGTTACCCTGCGATCCATTTCTCCACCTTTCAGGTCATCCATACTTTCCCTTAAAAGCGCATGCACTACAATTTGATCACCCTGTATACCCACTGTAACGGTACCTGGTGTCAATGTGATCGAGTTTGCATAAATCACCTTCCCCACATCGGTCTTTTGACTGACACTCAGCGTAGCAAGCGTAGGAGAAATTGTCTTATTGCCCAGCCAAATACTCTTTACTACCGAAATATTTGATAGAACAATTTCCTTGATTAACCAGAAGTGATAAGTGACTAGTTTCACACTTAGACGAAAGGGGTGAAATCCGTGGTCAACGATATCCATCTTATGGGTGATATACACCACAAAGGCGACCGAGACAGCAGCAAGTGACAACATCAGCGGATTGTAATGACCCGAATTAACCAGCCAAAAAACGGCTAATATCAAGGATAGGTTCAGAGTATGACGCATTTAATCTCCAGTATATTTTACAAGCAGAATGTCTGTTCGTAGGTGATGCAAGACCTTTTCTGCTGTACTACCAAACAAAAAACCCTTAATCCCTTCACGCCCCTTGCACCCCATAATGACCAAATCTGCTTTTAACTCATTGGCGACATGCGGAATCGTTTTCTCTGGCGGTCCTGCTGTAATCTGTGTACTGGCCTGGCCTAGTTCAAAATTTTCAAGTAACTTTGATAACTGATTTTCAGCTTCAAACTTATTGCTTTCAAGATACTTTTCCTTGTCAACGACTTCCAACTCAACTAATGACCTGGCAATTGGAACGCTATAAACAATATGGGGTGCGTAGTGTAAAGTCTGGGAAATAAGCGTTGTCCATTTTAACACTTCTTCATTACGCTCTTTGTGCTGCAAATCTGGCGCTGCTAGGTCGACGGTAGCCAAAACAACCTGCTTACTTTTCCATTTGTGATTATTGGTTATCAATATGGGGCAAGACAGTTGACGCATAAGTGTCCAGTCAGTTGGGGTGTGAAACAAACTTTCAGTTCGATGACCTGTTTTTATGACTAAGTCAAAATGCTTTTCACTGCATGCAGCTACTACCCAACTGGATATATCATCGGTCGAAACAACATCCGACGACACACGATCGTCATCTCCAAAGATTTCATAAATGTCATTTACTAAAACTTGTTTTGCCTGCGAAATGGCATTTGTCCGTGCGACATCGTCGTCCGAATCAAGAGATGGCAAGAATCGTACAATCTCTAATGTGGCATCAAGTGGTGAAGCTAAAAAGTGCGCTTTTTCAAGAGAATATCCATCTTGTTCGCGATCGTATGCGATGACGAGTATTGATCTACTCATATTGCAAGACTCCTAGTTATTTTATGAATTGCAGTTAAAGCGCATTGCTAATGCAAAACGGTGATCTAAGCATACAGTATGACTCGCTTTCATCGAAGGTTAGAAACTTGTCACTCTTCTATTTTTAACATCCATCATCCCGCAGGAAATAGCCATATATAGAGACAAGCAATTGATAACCTGTAATGGCAATGGGAACAATGATAGAAGTCATTGCTCTTTACTTTAATGCCTCCACTTAAACCTGCAAACCTCAGTATCTTATATGGAGAAGACTCTCTGAGCCGACTAATAATCTGAGACACGCACCAAGAATAAGACAATCCGTATGATCAAGAAAGCTGAATATTTTAATCTCCTGTCTACTACCACCCCAACTGTCACGACAGACACAGTGATGCCGGCGCTAGTGGCGATTCCTACACCTTCGAGTCAACGGAAACTTCGTCGGGATTTCTATAGCAACGAATGGCTAGCCTACCCCGAAATCCTGCGCCCTGTCACCCTAAAAGGCTTTATGGCCCGCCTGCCTAGACCCTCATGTGATGGCGACATGCATGTGGGCGGATTTGCTGGCGCGGCTAACAATGGCGGGGGCTTTTTGAATCAAACTATCATCCTGCGCTGCCTCGACCATAAAGAGCGCAAAGTCGGTTCGTCGCGTAATATTGCTTTCCAAAACCGCATCTCCCACATGAGTGCTCCAAACGGGCAGCCCTTCGCTTGCACCCTCTTCCAAATCACTGCCACGGACCAATGTCCATAAACGATCGCTGTTAAAAATCTTTCGGGCTGCAACGTGCTGATCATTGATGTCTACCAACCGCAGAAATCGCACAATGGGGCTTAATACCGCTTCAATCATTCTGATTTTGTAGCCGTACACATCCTTACCGTCTTTACTGATATGCCAACCTGAGGAGAACACCAATCGTGCCTGTTCGGGCGCATGGTCCAACACGGCCTGCACTGTGCCTGAGGCATAGTCGTTGACACCCCAGGGTGCGAGCACGGTGAATACGGCATCACAGTCACTGACCGCAGCCTTTATGACATCTGTATCATTGGTATAGCCCGGTACCAGGGTTATGCGGTCTTGAAAATGCGCCAGCTTATCGACACTCTGTGGTCGGCAGACACCCACCACCTCGTAACCACGCGCTAATGCGTGCGTTACCATGTACTGTCCCAGTTTTCCTGAAGCACCTACGATACAGACCTTTTTGATATTCATGTGTTACTCCTCATGTGTGTCAAAGATTGCGATAGGGGCAGTTTAGCTATATTGTTTATGTATAGAAATTGCCTAAAAACGCATTAAGGGTATACATAAACGTATGTCATGGGACAAACTCAATTTTGACTGGAACCTAGTCCGCGCCTTTTTGGTAACCGCTCAGGAAGGTTCGTTTTCAGCTGCTGCACGAAAACTGGACACCACCCAACCCACGCTGAGCCGTCAGGTGGCGGCGCTAGAGGCCGCATTGAATCTGACACTTTTTGAACGTGTTGCTCAGGGCATTCAGCTGACCGAAACAGGGCTGGAGCTGATGAAATATGCCCAAGCAATGAATGAAAGTGCGACTAAGTTTTCGCTCAGTGCGTCAGGGCAGTCACAGAAGATTGAGGGCAGTGTCTGTATTAGCGTCAGTGAAATTGATGCGGTGTATCGCCTGCCACCTGTTATTCAATACCTGAGACAACATGAGCCGGGCATCGAACTCGAAATTGTTGTTTCAAATGCCGTGAGTGATCTCAAGCGGCGCGATGCCGACATCGCCATACGCAGCTTTAGACCTACCCAACCCGATTTAATCGCCCGAAAGCTAACCGATGAAAAGATTTGGCTCTATGGCACCCCCGGCTATGTTGCTCAGTTTGACGACCCCGACACACTCGATGGGCTTCAAATTGTGGGATTTGATCGGTCAACCGTGGTGATTGATGCGATGGCGCGTCTCGGCCTTAAGGTCAGCCAAGCAAATTTTGCAGTCATCACAAAGTTCCAACAATTGCAGTGGGAGTTAGCCAAGCAGGGAACAGCCATGGCGATATTCCCGGGACAAATCGGTGACGCAGAGCCGGGTTTTGTGCGCGCCTTTGAGTCTCGGGGGCCGATAATGGAAATTCCGCTGTGGCTGGTATGCCACCGTGAACTTCATACCTCGCTCAGAGTCCGACGGGTATTTGATATTCTCGTAGAGATGATTGCCAACTAGAAGAGGGGAACACCATAGGCCACCTTGATCATGCCCATACGGGTTGGGGAGACCTTACTTTTTTTGATCAAGACAGGGCTTTGGCTCATTTGAAAAAATAGCTTGCTTCAAAAGGGCATTCACATCGCTGTCGATATCAGATGTCTGAAAAAGAACCAGAAACGAATATCATCGATGAATCTTAAAAAGGAATTTGACCATGGAATATTTCTTAGACGCGCTCAGAAAATATGCCAACTTCGAAGGCAGAGCCAGCAGAAAGTCATTTTGGATGTACTGGCTAATCTATGTTATTGCCAGCTATGCCATAGGATTCATTGATGTGTTGATTGGGTCTGGTGGGATAATTGCTGGATTGGTTTGGCTGGCATTATTACTGCCATCCATTTCATTAAATGTTAGAAGGCTCCATGACATTAACCGAAGTGGTTGGTGGCTCCTTCTTCCAATAATACCCATAATTGGCGTCATCGTATTATTGCTATTTTATGTTTCCAAATCCGTCAATGAAGGGAATAGATTTGGCCCATCAGATGACACCAATGGCCGGCGCCCTACCAACAACCCGAGCCAGCCAAATGAGAATTACTGAGCCGGCTTCGGTTCAGAATCCTGTTCATCCATTTGGTCAAAAATGTCTTCAGCATGGGCTTCGATTGCGATGGTGGTGGTACGAAGCGCTGGCGCAAAGGTATCGGTTTCGTCTGCCGGTACGGGCTTTTCTCTGGCAATAACGACCAGTGAATAAACACCCAAAAATCCCCAACAAAACACATACAGCAATGGCAAGCTATAGGGCCCACTGATCTCCATCAACAAGCCGCCGACAAGAGGTCCAATGATGGCACCTACACCATAGGTGAGTAACAAACTGCTACCGACCAGCAATATCTTTTCTGGTGGGTTGCGGTCGTTGCTGTAGGCCACACTTAATGGGTAGATAGTGAGGTAGAAACCACCATAAAAAAAGGCGGTGAGAATCAAGAAGGTAGTGCCCAGCTGCCCGATAAACAGCGTCACCAAAGCGATCAAAGCGGAAGCAAATGCCATCACGGCAATAAGCTTACGGCGGTCTTTGCGGTCAGACCAATGTCCTAACGGCCACTGCAAAATGGCTCCGCCAATAATTGCGGCACTCATGTACATCCCGGTTTGAGCCACATCCAGTCCAACCCGGTAGGTAAACAAAGGCCCAAGGGACCAAAAAGCGCCACCTGCGATACCCGACATCAAACAAGCCACAAGCCCCAGAGGCGCGCTGTTGATCAACAGTTTCAGATCCGAATCCACTTCGTCGACCTTACTGGGTTCCGGATGACGCGTTAATGTTAAAGGCACTAGGCTGAGGGAGAAAAACGCGGCGGCAATTGCAAACAATTCCAAATTACCCACTGCAGATAACTGCAGCAATAGCTGACCTAATGCCAATGCCATGAGGTTTACAAACATATACAACGCAAACACCCGACCTCGAATGTGTTGGTCAGAATTAGCGTTTAACCAACTTTCGATTGCCAAGTACAGCATGACGATAACAATGCCATACACTAGCCTGAGTACTGTCCATACCCAGTCTGACAATATGAGCCCGTGTACGATGATAATGGTGCCAGCGATGGCTGCCGATGCGCTAAAGAGTCGAATGTGCCCAATACGGTTAATTAGGCTTGGGCCAATAAAAGTACCGATAACGTAGCCGCCGTAATAGCTGGCCATCATGATACCAATCATCAAGTCACTGTAATTTTCTTCAGCTGCCCTGAGCGTCAACAGGGTACCGGCCAAACCGTGACCAATAAGGAACAAAAAGGTACCAACCAACAAGCTGGTGATGCTGACGATGAATTTTGGCATACGTACTGGTCTACCTAAAATGGCCACGAGGAACGCAGATGTGTGAATCAATAAATACTGAAGATGACAGATCTATTCTAGACTAAGACGAGATATGCCGCGTGAGCGATCGTACTGACAATTATGCGTACTATAAATGGATTGCTGTGCAATTCAATAAAGTATAGCCGCTAAATGGCTCCTATAAAAATAGGTATATGGCAGCTTTTTGATACTGTTTGACGATGAAACACGACGCTAATGCCGCTCTTAGTTTTTTAGCAGAATCTTTTGACTGCTGCACAACTTCCTAGCCATTCCGCCACAGGGGCTACCAACCCTTCCTGACGTTTCCGCAAAAAAAACCACTCGAACAGCCTGTTATCCATATCTGGAAAAATAGCGTGCCGCACTTGAATATGCTGCTGCGCTATCTAAGTGACTGTCTGTAAGGCTAGTCGTCATTATCATAAACGAATGCGTGCGGCTGAGGTCGCAACCAAGTAGGGACAAACGTGGTTATAGGTTAGCGCCCTACAGATACTGGGACAATTTCTGAGACAACCAAACAGTTGCCTTAGAAATCTATAGGCTCCATTGCGTCATCAAAGCCCAGACGGATCTGGCTTAGGCTCAAGCTGCGCTTTTTCGATTAGGGCTTGCTCGATCAATGTTTCATCAAACATTTGCATCATCGCACCACGGTTCCTGCAGTTAACTGTGATGGACCTATTGGCTGCTGTATCAATCCACATCGGGCCGATGCTAGAGCGTGTTGTGTAAGGCCCGTATTTCTCAACCAACGCTAAAGACAGCTCAACCGCCACTGACTGACAGGCATCGGGGTTATTGGAGTTGCGTAATTGATCAGCGGCGAACCGCAAATCATCAGCGGCGAACTGCAATTCATCCGTAGTCATGCCGATGTAGTAAACTTGGTGGCTAATCGGGGTAATGGCGACAAAATAGTTGTCGAAATTACTATAGGGATTAACGGGACTAAATTGATAATAAGTGGCTCCGTCATCATCCGTCGCTACGGCAATAGCGTCGTCTGGGTCGAATAACTGCCCAAGCGACATACCAAAAGCGCCACTGATTTGGATGTTATGGGTCATTTGCCGTGAAACGCCCATCATAGATTGGTGGGTGCCATAGCCCTGACAACCAGACAACAGTACCGTGGAGACAACCAACATTGCGAGCAACTGTACTTTCATAACTGCTTTTCTTTGACAAAATGTGTGGTTAATTAATCATCATCGCGCCTGAAATTCAATGAATTACTGGACAACTGACTCAAAATTTTGGCGTATCCTAGGGTGCGGCACCACACTATTTCCGACTTTGAGTCTAATCAATACCCCTAGGCACAATGTGAATACGAGCCACTAACAGAAACAACAGAAGAAACAACAGAAGAAACAAAAGTACCGTGGAACATCGAAAAAAGGGGGCGACGGCTACACAGGCTTTATATAGTAAAAAAAACGGCAGCACCTCAACAAGGTCCGCCGTTTTATAGGAGTATGTCTACCTAGGTTTAACGCTGTTTCAAGTAGTTCAACATGGTGTCAGCATCTGAAACTTCAAATGGGTCAGTTGGGCAGTTATCTTCAAAACCGGCTTCACTGAAAACCTTTTGGATCTCACCATTTTCGACGTACATGCTGTATCTCCAGCTGCGAGGGCCAAAACCCAAGTTGCTTTTATCGACAAGCATACCCATCTTGCGTGTAAATTCACCGTTGCCATCAGGTAGCAAGAATACGTTTTTAGCACCCTGACTAAGGCCCCACTGGTACATAACAAACGCGTCATTAACTGAGATACAGATGACCGCATCTACGCCCTGTGCCTGAAATTCGCTATACAATTCTTCATAGCGTGGCAGGTGAGATGTGGAGCAAGTTGGTGTGAATGCGCCGGGTAGAGAAAAGACGACTACCTTTTTGTTGTTGAACAAATCAGCACTGGTAACATTTTTCCACTCAAAAGGGTTTGGTCCGCCCAATGCGTCATTACGTACGCGGGTTTTAAAAGTTGCACTTGGTGTATTCATCATCATGGTTTGGCTCTCCAATTGCTAGTTGTGTTACTTGATTCTCAATGAACTTAACGTACCGCTCACTGTAGTATTTGCAAAATCGTTTGATTCAATGATGTTGATAGGTATTATCTATACAAGCGCATTGAACAAGTGGAAAAGCGATTGATAAAAATTAGAGATCTTCAGTACCTACAGGCGGTGGCGCACTATAAGCATTTTAGTCAAGCCGCTGAATTTTGCCATGTCAGCCAACCCACATTGAGTGGACAGCTCATAAAATTAGAGCAGCATCTGGGTCTACAGCTTTTTGAACGGTCCCGACAAGCCGTGTTACTGACCACTGCCGGCAAACAACTGTCTGTTAAAGCACAGGCAGTGCTCAATGCTGCGATAGACTTTGAACAAACCGCAAAAGAATTAACAGATCCGCTCATCGGTGAGTTACACATTGGCCTGATACCGACTCTGGCGCCCTATCTATTGCCTCGTATTATGACCCCATTAAAAAATGCATTACCTAATATGGACCTGTTTTTGTACGAAAAGCAAACCCACGCGCTGCTTGATGACCTGAGCCAAGGAAAGTTGGACATACTCATTCTGCCTTGGCTGGAAAACATGGCGCAGTTTGAGCGATATGCTTTGTTTGACGAGCCTTTGGTCTTGATGGCCCCTACGAACCATAGATTAATAAACCAAAGCACACTGGTGTTAGCAGATCTGCGTGGACAAGAATTGTTAACACTTGAAGACGGACATTGTTTAAGAGATCAGGCGATGGGTTTTTGCTTTGCAGCAGGCGCTTCAGAAAACACCCAATTTAGGGCAACCAGTCTTGAAACACTGCGCCACATGGTCATTAGTGGTATGGGGCTAACACTGATGCCAGAACTGGCGACCACAGGACTACAGAATGGAAATCTCGTAGCATATCGTCAATTTGATGACCCCAAGCCCTTCCGAAATATTTCATTGTTGATTAGACCCAATTTCTCACGGCTTGCCTCAATTCAAAAGGTTGTCGCTACCGTTAAACAGGAAATAGCATAAATGGCGGTTGATGTGATGTCGGTTAATAACCTGTGGCGCTGTAATCAATGAGCCTGATGATCGGTTAAATGGCAGCGTAGGATAAGGGTGACGCCCTATGCCTTGCCAGCCAATAATAGTCGCCCAGTGACTGTTTAAAAAAAACAGAGATCAGTCTCACGTTGCGTCGACAGATGAATCAGAAAATAGCACGCGGATGCCCCATCGTTATGGGATAGCGCCATACTGCTGACCTACTCACTCTTGCTTAGGGCGTTGTTTCTACAGCTTTGGTTTTTCATAATCACGCAAGCCGTCCGATTTGAATAGGCCTGTGTCTTGGAATTTTGTTGAGACGCGCTCCATCTCGCTTCGACAAGCAACGGCAGCATCAATGACATCGGGATCAAATTGGCTATTTTTACCCTTCACAATGTACTCAAACGCATCATCGAAAGACCATGCAAGCTTATAGGGTCGTTCGCTGGTTAATGCATCGAGAACATCTGCTAGGGCAACGATCCTAGCTTCAAGGGGAATATCCGTACCCTTTATATTGTAGGGATATCCTGACCCATCGTAGCGCTCGTGGTGCCCGATAATGATGTTCTTCAAGATGTCGATATTATGTATGACATCCAAGTTGAATTGCTTCACCATCACATTCGCCATGTTTGCGCCGATCAGGGTGTGCTGTTTCATTTCTTCAAACTCTTCTGGCGTTAGGCGGCCAGGCTTGAGCAAAATACTGTCTGAAATACCTATTTTCCCAATATCGTGCAGCGGTGAAAACCGAAAAACATATTCAACGTATTCGTCCGAAAGCGCGTACTTTTTTGCCAAATGCTTAGCGATAATTCTAGAATAATAGGACATGCGCGTGACATGGTTTGCTGTTTCTTCGTCTCGTAAGTGACCAATTAACCTTACGGTTGTTATCGCACCACTGAGGACACTAATCGTCGTTAATTCATTCACGACAATAGCGATCAAGAGCTTTGAATAGGTATCTAAAATGCCAATCGTCTCTTCATTAAAAAAACCAACTTCTGTCGAGTCGAAGAAAATAAACCCATACAGTCTATCCTTGTACATTAATGGCTCTGTATAGCTGGACTTAAATCCGCTAGCGACGATGGCCTTACTGTGCTCCGACGGTGCGCCAGACAATTCTAACAAGTCATTGATGATTCGTACCTTGCCACTTTTGGCGATTTTCTGAAGCGAAGGCACATCAGAGAGTTGCGCTTCATACAACTTCAGAATGGGTTCACCCAGTGTGCTGTTGGTAAATGTCGAAAGCCTGTCTGTCTCTTAATCGTAAATAGCTATAGCGGCACGGGTTAAACTTGGAAAATGCGCGCGTAGCTCATCATGTATTGTTAACAAAAACTCCGACACTGACTGCGTCATTAATGAGGCTCCCTGACATTAGGTAAAATATGAAACAGACTTTCCATCGTACAGGCGATAGCACAGTCGCGTAGGCCAGACTAGATATCCATTGATTTAGATCAGCGCGGCAAAAACTACTGGGCTTGTTTTCAAAGTTAAAGAGGAAAGGTAGCGATGTTGTTTCTATAAAACGGGTATGTGACACAAAATGCCTCTGTTTTGTCGCTGAGACGTTGCCATCAACTGCTTGTAAACGGGCGCGTCCTCGCGTTGCCCCGCTTTTTTCCAAACGCCCTATGATGTTTGAATCCCCGCATCCTATAATCGCCCGCCACATTCTCCAGAAGCGCTTAGCGGCGACACAACATCCGACAAAGGTTTTTTATGTCTATTATCAGAGCGATTATTGGTGCCATTCTCTTGTTGCTAGAGGCATTGTTCAGCCCCAAAGGCATTAAGCGCAACCCTGAATTACAAGCACAGATTGATCTTGAAACCAAAAAACTGACTTTGTATCAGTTCAAATCATGCCCATTTTGCGTGAAAGTCCGTATGGCCATGAAAAAGCGGTCTTTGACAATTGAAACGCGCGACGCAAAACGTTCTGATGCGGCAATGGCAGAGCTGTTGGCAGGAGGCGGTAAGCTAAAAGTCCCCTGTCTTAAAATTGAAGACGCATCTGGTAATGCCACATGGATGTATGAATCATCCGACATCATTTCTTATTTAGACAATCGCTTTATGCCAGAAGGTACTGCTTAAGCAGTGTTAAAACACTGCGTCAACGATTCAAACTGACGTCTATCAACTCGATGGCTTTTTGGCCAGTGTCGAAAGCCACTGGCCTTTATTTTATGCGACGCGCGCGATCTATGATGGCAGCCGTATCCAAACCCACTGGCAATGCGCCATACACCAGACTTCTATCCTTCGACAGCCGAGATGCACAGAAGGCTTCAGCGACGGTTTGATTGCCTGTCATCAACAGTTGCGCGCCCTGAAATAGCAGCGCCATTTGTCCCGCGGTATCTCGCGCTCTGTATTGAATGTCTTGGTCATTTTTAATAGCAGCTATTAAACGTGCCAGCGCGTTATCGTAGTTAGCATGCAACCCCTTAGCACGGTGCAATTCATCAAAAAAAACGGTCTGTGAATCAGGTGATTTTTGCATCGCACGCAATATGTCGAGGCACTGTACATTACTGCTGCCTTCCCAAATCGCATTAACAGGAGATTCTCGAAATAGCCGAGGCATATCCGTTGACTCCATAACCCCACTACCACCCAACACCTCCATCGCTTCATAGGCATGCTCAGGCGTTCGCTTACACACCCAATATTTTCCGATGGCGACCGCTATGCGTGCCAACAGCTGTTCTTCTTCAGAGGCGTTTGCCAATGCTTGCGCTCTGCCTATGCGCATCGACATCCACAGCGCAGCGTCACTTTCTATCGCAAGATCCGCCAACACATTGGTCATTAACGGTTGTGACGACAAATAGTCACCAAAGGCTTGCCTGTTGTCCGCATGGTAAATCGCTTCACTCAGCGCTCGGCGCATACCGCCTGCTGAACCCACCATGCAATCAAAACGGGTCAGCGACACCATTTGCAAAATATTGGCGATCCCACGACCCGATTCACCTATTTTCCACGCAAAGGTATCTCTGAGTTCCATCTCAGAAGTGGCATTGGAAACATTGCCCATTTTATCTTTAATTTGTTGGATGAACAGGCTGTTCTTGGATCCGTCTGGGCGCCAACGCGGCATCAAGAAACAGGTTAATCCTTTAGGGGTTTGCGCCAAGGTAAGGAAGGCATCTGACATGGGCGCCGAGACAAAATACTTGTGGCCCGTTAGGACATAATGCTGCCCCTGGGTATGTGGAATCAGTTCTGCCTGCGTGGTATTGGTTCGCACATCGGAACCGCCCTGTTTTTCTGTCATTGCCATGCCAATGGTCACAGCGGTTTTTTCGCTGTCAGGCTTGTTGGCGCCGTCATAATGACAGGCCAATATCTTTGGCACCCAGGCTGCGGCAAGCTCAGGCTCGTGCATGAGCGTGGGTATGCACGCATGCGTCATGGTGATAGGGCAGCAATGGCCTGCCTCAACTTGGTTCTGCAAATAGAACAACGCCGTGCGCGTCAGATGGTGTTCCAATGTCGGTTCATTCCAGTCGAGCGCGTGGAGCCCCCACTGAGTCGACTGCGCCATAAAATCATGATAACTGGGGTGAAAATCCACCTGGTCTATACGGTTACCATAGCGGTCGTGGCTTCTGAATTCTGGTGGATGCTGGTTGGCAAGCCGTCCATTTTCTAACGCCTGTCTGCTGCCAGCAAGTGCCCCAAATTCAGACAACACAGTTGCATTGGCGCTACCACCAAACTGCGCGATCGCTTCTTGCAGCGGCCGATCAGTTGTATAGGCATTGCAGTCAGCCGGCACTGTTGGCTGATTGGTGACATCATGGGTTTCAACAGACATTGGCCTTCCTCTTTATCGCTAGATGATAGACAGCATTTTGGTTGCTACTGCACACAATTCTATTGCGATTAGTATAGTGGTTATGGCTCATGCATCGGCCATTATTCAATATCATGGCAGGCCTTGGTCCGCATCAGCAGTGATAGCAGCCTAGTCTCAACCTATATTACTTTAATTGCCCTTGGTCATTCACTAAGACAATTGATTGCCAGTGCATTGTCAAACAGACCATTCACAGCGTACTTTATAGACGGACTATCAGGTGACTAGGCTTGAATAAATCAAGGAGGAATGATGCTTCCAGGTCCCCAAAAAGCTATCTATTGCCCCTATTGCGAGCAAGTGCTGTCTTATCAAACGCTCTCTTCTGGTAACACATTTGGTGCCACACGGTGGTCTGACGGCAAGCAAGTTGCTCCGATGATGCCCCTGCCACCAGACATTGCAAAGTGCGCGCATTGCGCCCAATGCTTTTGGCTCGAAACCGCCGAGGCGTGCCATGATTGTGAACCAACGAGTCATTGGACTGGGCCCTTAATCCGAAAAGGGATACCCGTACCTCTGGTATCAGTACCCACAGAGCAAGATTACTATGACGCATTTTGTGCCGATTTCTTTGAAGATAAAGACCAAGAAATACGGGCGCGCGTTTTGGCATGGTGGCGATGCAACGACCCACAACGATTGCCTAATCCCCCGCCGTTCGATTGGAAGGCGAGAAAAACCGAATTATGGCGCGATAACCTGTTAAGTTTGGAATACTTGTTAGATGAACAGACCGATGAACACTATTTGATGAAAGCCGAGATATTCCGCCACCAAGGCTATTATGACAGCGCAGAATCTTGCCTTAGAGCGGTAAAAACGCCCGAGTTACAGGGCATCGTGAAGCAAATGAAGCAATGGTGTGCCGAAGGCAATACCCGTGTCATGCCATTGCTATAATACAAGATCAGACCACACCCATTGATATAGGAAACAGCCATGGCTGACCCCCAGTATGTTGAAGAACTCGACACCATTGACCGGATACAGGTGGTCACCTATCGACTCGGCATCACGCTTTGTGGTTTGGCTTTGTTGCTACCGGCCATCGACCAGTTTTACACTGGTGTCCTGTCCTATTTTCAGCCGGCACTCATGTTAGGCAGCATTGCGGTAGCTGCATCCCTCCATATTTACAGCAAGACGGTGCGCTATGCGCTTGCTCATGCTACCTGGCTTGCTTTAATCCTCTTTGCTTGTAGCACCTATTTTGACTGGCCTATTCATCAGGGGTGGGTCAATGGTTTGTTGCTCATTACAATGTCTGGCATCGCGTTTAAGGAACATTTTTGCTTCAAAATTCCGGGCTTAAAATACACCCCCGTGCTGCTATTGATGGCGACATTGGCACAGCTCGCCGAGCGCACTCACTTATTTGTGGGCGCCAGCCTGATTGCAGCAATCTTGATATTGTTTATGGCTGGAGCAAAATGGCGTATGCCTTTGCATTTTGATATTGGTGACAAGCGAAACTATCAGCAGTAGTGACTGCTATTCATTGCAATCACCATCGCTAAAATCCAGTGCCGCCAACATTGAGATGAGCGGGCTACACGCCAGTTTCGGCTAGGCCAATTTTACATCCTAGGCGAGTGCCCCTAACATTGAATAGACATTGCCACCCGTGAGATAGAGAAAATGCCCTTTGCAGAAACCGACCCGAACACACCCTGAGCGCCATAGTCTACACAATAATAATGGCACGAAAGTCATTGACGTTGGTGCGTGTCGGCCCAGTAACCACCAAATCGTCTAACGCCTGAAAATAACCATAGCCATCATTGTTCTTTCTGTAATCACTCACAGGGTTTCCCAGCCTAATGGCTCTTTTTAGCGTATCCGGGTAGACCAGTACGCCTGCGTTATCTTCAGTACCATCGATACCGTCCGTATCACAGGCGAGTGCATAAATCCCTGCGGCACCTTCGAGCTCAGCGGCCAGCGCCATACCGAATTCTGCATTTCGACCACCCCTGCCCTTGCCAGTCACGTGGACTGTTGTTTCACCGCCGGACAACAGGATACAAGGTCGCGTTACCGGTCCCTTACCAGCCACAATGGCGTTAACCAGTGCAACGTGATCCCGCGCAACCTGCCCACTATCCCCTTCAAGTCGATCACTGATAATGTGCACCCTATACCCTGCCTTTTTACCTGCAACAGCTGCGGCTTCTAAGGATATTTGTGGTGTGGCAATCAATGCATTTCTTGAAAAAAGCGGGCTGATATGACTGTTTTGCAGGGTTTGTTCCGCAGCGTTATTCAGATGATTTTGAATCGACTGCGGCACCTCAATGCCGTAGCGAATCAGTATTTCTTTCGCCTCACTCAGGGTGCTGGTGTTGGCAACCGTTGGCCCTGACGCGATAGTGGCTGGATCATCACCGGGTACGTCCGAAATAAGTAGCGTAACCACGGACGCTGGATAGGCCGCGCGTGCTAACTTGCCACCCTTGATGGCGGATACCTGCTTTCGTACACAATTCATCTCTGAAATGCTTGCACCGGACTTGAGCAAGGCAAGGTTGACCTGTTGTTTATCTGCCAATGAAATTCCTTCTGCTGGCAGACACATCAATGATGAGCCACCACCAGAAATGAGGCAAATGACCAAGTCGTCTTTGGTTAGATTTTGCACAGCCTGCAGGATTTTACGCGCTGCGCGCTCACTGTTCTCATCTGGCACCGGATGCGCCGCTTCTATTATCTCAATATCCGTACAGTTCACTGCATGCCCATAACGCGTCACCACCGTGCCCTGAACTTTGGTAGGCCAATGCCGCTCCAATGTCCTAGCCATAGCAGCCGAGGCTTTGCCAGCACCGACCACAACCGTTCTGCCCTTAGGCGGCTCTGGTAAAAATGGCGGTAAACACACATCGGGCTGCGCTGCAGCTACCGCTGCGTCGAACAATGTCCTGAGTAGGTCCGTTATTTCATTCGTGCGAGGCGCATTCATATTGTTGGCAGTTCCGCTAATGTGACGATAAATATTGGGTTTGTCCCTACCATAAAACACGGCAGCCAAAATCCGCAGCAGTTTTTATTGGCTCTGGCATCGGCCAACGAATAACCGATTGCAGGAGTAAAGGACACCTAGCCACTGGTGTTTCACTGGGCAACCTTTTTCGCAATTTTAGGCGCCACTATCTTATGTCCTTTGCACAGTAATCCTACTGCTAACAGCAGAGTGATGGACAGTATTTTTGCTGGCAACATGTAAGCAATGTACCAAGCAATGTACCAAGCAATGTACCAAGCAATGGCGCCTGCGCACCATGATTGATTATCAAAC
>UPTN01000402.1_pt1 | contig 23142 bp, 19 predicted proteins | sample 2160111 | NCBI WGS metagenome assembly UPTN01 (sample SAMN06265058, study PRJEB28932) | marine metagenome | isolation source: Columbia River Estuary | place: USA:Columbia River Estuary, USA | collected 2014-05-05
CTTGACCTTGTCCTTGACCTTGTCCTTGACCTTGTCCTTGACCTTGTCCTTGACCCTGTCCTTGACCTTGTCCTTGACCTTGTCCTTGACCTTGTCCTTGACCCTGTCCTTGACCTTGTCCTTGACCTTGTCCTTGACCTTGTCCTTGTCCTTGACCCTGTCCTTGTCCTTGATCGTCGGATTCGCCGCCACCTTCAGTGTCGCCATTGCCAGATCCGGCCTGAGACTCCTGGAAGTCTGGGTCGTATGCATCTGGTATGCCGTCACCGTCAGAGTCGGAGTATTCTCCGTCGTTCGGGTCGGTCGGGAACGAGTCGACGTTGTCGGCCTTTCCGTCACCGTCGGTATCGGCATTGTTTGGGTTTGTACCCATTTGGTACTCTTGTGCGTTGGTTAAACCATCGTTGTCAGAGTCCGCATTGCCGTCACCGCCGTTGGTTGGGTTGAGGCCATTGCTGACCTCCCATCCATCAGGTAGTCCGTCGCCATCGCTGTCCGCGTTGTTCATGTTTGTGCCTTCAGCTTGTTCCTCAGCGTTGGTTAAACCATCGCCGTCCCAGTCTGCACCACCATCATTGGGGTCCAGAGGGTCGGATCCATCACCGCTTACAGCAGATGCTGCTGATAGAGCGAGAAGGAGAGCCAAAAGCATGCTCATTGTCTTTGTCTTCGTTTTTGTGTTCATAATTTTTCACTTCCATTTTTTGTTGTGTTTTACACAGAGAACCCGCTGTTCTCTCTTTCTGAGTGGATCAAATCGTTTGCGAGCTGATTAACTTCAGGAGAGATGCAAGGCTTTCGCATTTCTTGTAGGCGTGGGGAGGTGAGAGAAGCATGGCTGTTTGCCCAACGAAGCGGTTTATCTTCGTCGCAGTGTATCACTTGTGCTTCTCTTTGATTGTTCGGTTTGTCCTCCAAATTCATCGCTTTTCACGGGTATTTCTTAGGGAACCCAACGTTCCCTCTACCATTCCAATAATGCCGAGACTATATGAAACCAGCGTCTAATGGCTCAATCGCGAGATGGAGGGAGAAGAAGTGCTCCTGGGTGCGATAACACATACCTCTCAATACTCTCTGCAAGTTTTGCACTTTCGATACGGTGGACACGCTCTACACCATTGCCTGTCGCTTTTGCGAAGAGTTCTGCTTTGTTGTCTTTCGCAAGGCGGGCGAGAGCGATTTTAGCTGCACGGATAACATTTGATCCTTTCAACCGTACTTCACCAGATCCAAGTCCTAGACGGTTTACAAGACGGCCTTGATACTCTCCCTTTTCCCCGCCCATAGCAATCATGCCCATTATTATGAATTGATTTCGAATGGTTGCATCCCACTGGTTGTAATCCGTTGGAAATCGCTCATCAAACGCTTCAAGTAAATTTTTTGTGGAGCCGCTGTACATTTTTATGTCAAATGCATCGTCTTCTATGCGTTTTGTAATATGGGCATCTTTGGGGATAATATCTGTGAACGGAGTCCACATCATGTCGATATTTAACCACTCATTCAAGGAATTAGCGAAGAAAGGATCCGAACCACGCCAATTCAGCGTACTACGTTGTATTAATTCGGGTGCGATTTCTGCGAATGAATCAGGATCTTGCTGGCTAACCGCCTTTAGAGCTTCTAAATAGCGTTCTATGCGTTTCTTAACTTCAGTTTTGCTGGTGGAATTACTTTGCATTGTATCAACCTCGTGAATCAAATATAATAAGAATCGTTCTTGTTTCTTTCGGAGAATTGATTCATCATATTGTCTCAGACATAATATCTTTCAGTCAACCGTTTGTAAAGATTCAATCCTTTTTTAGAGTGTTCTTACAATTACAAAACTTTCATCATTGAACGATGCAGCCCTACATTTGGGATTGAATACGGTTGATCAATGACTGTCCAGCCGGCTGCTTGATAGAACGGAATTGCTTCTTCTCTGGCTTGTAATAATCCGATTTTTGCGGAAAAGGTCTCCTTCGTGTTCTTCTCCAATGCTTCTAAGACCTTGGCTGCAAGTCCTCTCCGCCGAGATGTTCGAAGCGTTCCCATTTGACGGATTTGGATTGCGGGTCTGTTTTCGGACTCCAATAAGGGGCTGAAGGCAGGAGTTTTCGGCCCATTTGCCCCAGGAAAATCTGACTGAGATCCATCACTTTCTTCTGGAATGAGATGAGCCCTTCCGACGCACACAATGTCTTCATGTTCATCTTTCACGTATGCATGAATCGCATCTGAATCGTCTTCGAGCAGTTCCGCCCCTCGTTCGAAACCAAGTGGTTGGCGCAATATCGCATACCTGCATTGGTAATACGCTTCGGAAGGCATCCAACCGGGACCTTTCACGTGGACCATGTTAAGTGCAATTCTTGATTCATCATAAGTATGTTGAGTGAGGCGCGTTGAAATACAACTTCCTGCTGGAACGGTTGCTGCACGGATGTCGGAGCGGTTACGTCGGGGATTGCAAATCCTCTTACCTGGGTTCAAATCCCAGTCCGTGCTCCATCTGTAAAAGACCGCTCCTATCCTAAATTTACGCGCAGTCTTGATATTCAATGGCTGGTTCGTTGGAATGTTGAATAGGCCTATTCATCGAGCGAGGAATCAATTTGCCAAATCTAAATTCTGCTTTTTCTCAAATCGGAAGAGGGTTTGCTACATTCTTAGCACCACCAGCTCCTGATGTAATCCGGTTTACTGTTGGACAGCCTAATTTTGACACGCCTACACCAGTCGTTGATGCCGCTATTGATTCGCTGAAAAGAGGAGAAACGACCTACACAAGATCACAAGGCAGTGAGGCGCTTTGCGAGGCCGTTTCCCAACACTTATCGAAATTCGAAATAAATATTGATGGAAATGATGTTGTTATTGCACCAGGTTGTAAACAAGCGCTGCTCTACTCCATGATGGCAGTGATTGAACCTGGAGATGAAGTGCTTCTCTTAGCCCCTGCATGGCCATCATATGATGGAATGGTCAAACTGCTCGGGGGAGTACCAATTCACGTCCCAGTTCGACGCCCAGACTATCATCCTGATATCGAAGCACTGAGGAATGCCGTCACTTCAAAGACCAAGGCGATTATCATCAACTCTCCAAATAATCCAACCGGAGCAGTATATACCCCTAAGGAAATTAAACAAATTGTAGAGTTAGCTGTTGATTCAGATCTATGGATTTTGGACGATATGATTTATTCAACCCTTGTGTGGGAGGGGCATAGTTACACCTCACCAACTTCATTCGATGGAGGCGCAGAACGAACTCTAACAATTGGAGGGTGGTCCAAAGGATGGGCCATGACTGGGTGGAGACTGGGTTGGATTGGAGGACCGTCTGAAGCAATGGAAGCTGTGAAGACCTGTCAGGCCTCATCTGCAACACACGTTGCCACCTTCCTTATGCCTGCAGCAGAAGTTGCGCTAACTCTTGAAAAAGAAATAGCAGCAATGGGCGATTCATTTGCTAAGCGACGATTGATGTTCCATAAAGGAGTAGATTCACTCCCTGGGGTTGAAGCCCCAATGCCTGAAGGTGCGTTCTACATCCTTGCAGACGTGAGTGGTACTGGCATGAATGATATTGAATTTGCAACAAGAGCATTGGAAGAAGCCAAAGTGCAAGTCATCCCCGGATCCTTAATGCTCGGAGGAGATAATTTGGTCCGATTGTCTTATGCTACTTCTTTAGAAGATCTTGAGGAAGGTCTTCACCGGTTGAGAACTTGGTTGAATAAAATAATTTAGTCTGCATTCTTCATGATGCATTCTGCATATTCAATCGGTTGTTATCTTGTATAACTTACCATTCGAACCAAATACTGCAAAATACAAATCTCCGTTCGGATGAAATGCTATGGGGAGAGGCGTTCCTACATCGCTAGCAAAGACACTTGTTGAGGTCTTGACCTCTCCGGTTGAGGCGTCCAGATCTATCTGAACAATTTCATGCCCTTGTGGAAGAATCGTGTTCCAAGAGCCATATACTGTCGCATAGACTGTTGTACTATCTCCTGGAAGAGAAGAGGAATCAGGCCGTAATGCCAATCCATTCATCGAGGTATGAGGTGTCCAGCGAGCTATTGGGGCAATACTTCCGGCAGGAATCGGAGTAGAGGGTGAATCGTCTGGCCAGCCATAGAATCCATCATCTTCAAGCAAATTCAATTCCTCGTCTGGATGGTCTCCTTCCCAATCTCTTCCATTGTCCGTGAATACATATCCTATTGTTGGCACCCATACACCGTCAAAGGAGTTGCGCACGCCGCTTGCTAGTATCCCATGCTCCCCTGTAGACCCATTCACCCATAACAACGCCCCATTCCTAGAGTCGTCTTCCTCGCAGACATTGCATGTCGAACCACTATGCCAAATGAGTGTCCCGTTTGGAAGAACATTCACTGCATTTGTTTGGTGGTTACCTGTTGGAATTCCTGAAACTAATGTTGTTTTGTTTGTTATATTTTCAAGCCCGATATGGTCAAAACGCACCAACTCTCCCGCCTCACTTACGAAGATATAATCAGGTGTGATGGCTATGTCATGGGGCTTATTCAGTCCTGAAAGTAATGTTGTTCGATTCAGTTCTGCATCCAACAATAATATTCTCCCTTCATCTCGATCGCAAACAAGTAATCTATCTTCATCATACCACTCGAGACAGGTTGGGCCTCCAAGGTTTGTCGCAACAACTTCGATGGAATACCCATCAGGAACTTCTGGTTCCATAAACGAAGTATAGGGATAGATTTGTCTTGCAATAAGTAGGGTCAGAATCATCAGAACGAATGGGAAGATATTTCGATACATCCATGCACCTCACGTTGTTGATTCGATGTTTTCGACTTTTACTTCAACTGTTTCAAACAGGATGGTTACCTTAAGCGAACATGTGCTTGAACAAATATCAACTCCATTTTCAATTAGAGTAATTGATTCTGTTGCGTTCCAATGAGATAATGTGTTATCATCTGATTCGATTAGACAGGGAGAAGGAACCACCAAATTTGGATCATTCAGTGCCGGATATTCTGTTTTGTTGAGGGCTGAAATAAGCATCGTTGGGAATCGACTTTCATCGTCATCGTTGTAATATGACAGGAACTGTAGTTTGTAGACAATATCGTCTTGGACAATCAAGTATGTACCTTGATTTGGATCGACTCGATGAACCGCTAGATCATATGTGTACCATTCGATTCGTTCGTTCGTTTCGTTTGACCAAGATGAAGAATTACCAGAGGTTATGTCTCCGATATTTTGGCCTTCAACGAAGGTCCATTGAATTCCTTGTGAGAAGAAAATATCTGTCTTTGAAAACTTCATTGTATGCACTGATACATTCGATTCCTGTTGATTTGGAAGGTCAAAGTAGGTGAATGTGTCAGCAGTTGCATCAATCATTGTCGTGAATGTCGAACCATCCGCTCCAAGTGTTGATTTGACTTTACCGTCATTCGAACTTTCAGCCGACTGGCTTCCAAAGGAGCACGTGTGCTGTTGTTCATTCGCAGTGATTTCGATTTGAACGGAAGACCAATCGAGATCTTCGCCCCCCTCGGCAAATGACAGAGATGCAAGTTCATCCGTAGAGCCATTCGATAGGCTATTACTAGAATCCGAGACAATCACTCTGTTATTCGTGCCGAGGGGAGACTCGTACGATACCACGAGAAAGGTCCACGCAACGCCAACAAATAGCAGCACAACGGCTGTTACAAAGGCCCAACGCTTCCATTTCAGCATGTCACTTCATCACAGGCTACGACGACGGCCCATGAAAAGGATTGCACCTAAGGCCGCTAGAACCATGGTTGATGCCATGAAGCCAGGTGTGTTTTCATCATCATCATCAGATGTTGGTTCTACACCGCCATCACCGACAACAACTTCTCCAAACATATTCATCGAGATGTGAGGTTCACATGCATAGTAGAATGTCTGGTTCTCTGTGAAGGTCTGATGGAATGCAACTGTTGTTGCCGCTGCGCCTGAGGTTACACCGCCTGTAACGAAGGTTGTGGATTGGAATCCATCAACTTGCTTGACGTTGTGTCCCATAGCTGCGTCAGTCCATGACCAACAGACTGTTTGTCCGTTTTCGATATTGGTGACTGAGGGCGTGAAGCCATATCCATCTGCTGTTAGGCCAATGGTTACTGCACAGTCAACGCCGGCGAATGGATCTGGTGTTTCATCAGCAGGAGGCATGAGTACTTGGTCGATGACGTGGATGACACCATTTGACGCTGGTACGTCTGCTAGTGTTACGTTAGCCATTCCAGTTCCAACCATGACTGCTCCATTAGCAACCTGAATTGTCAGGTCGTCACCGTTCGCTGCAGCAACTGTCGTTGTACCTTCTGCAAGGTCTGTGGACAGTGTTGTTCCAGCGACAACGTGGTAAAGCAGGATGTCAGTAAGTACTGCAATTTCTTCAGGTGTATCGAATGAATCGAGATCAATACCTGCTGCTGCAAACGCATCATCACTTGGTGCGAATACTGTATATTCAGTATCACCGCTTATTGTGGTTACCAAGTCAGCAGCAGTGAGTGCTGCGACAAGAGATGTGTGAATTGTTGTTGCTGCAGCAGTCACAGCGAGGTTCACTGCAGGTGTCCACATGTAAGCACCGCATTCTGCTGCGCTGATATCGGAAACTGCGTGAGTTACTGTGTTGTAACAACCAGTGATTGTTTGACCACCCACAGTGTAGTCCTCTACGTACATGTAGGAGTTACAGATGAGGTTGGTAGCACCAGGAACGATTGTGTGAGAGACCATGGTGTAGCAAATATCACCTGCTGGTGGCATCAATACTTTGTCGATGACGTGAATGATTCCGTTGGATGTCTGTACATCTGCTCCGGTTACGGTTGCGTCTCCGATGGTAACGGTGCCGTCGGTACCGACTGCGAATGAGGCTTTGTCGCCATTGAACATTGTTACTGCAAGTCCATCAGTTACCGCAGAGGAAGGCACTGCTCCAGAGTACACGTGGTATGTGAGAATGTCAACGAGTGTTGCATTTTCCTCGTCGGTATCGAAGGTTGTTAGATCGATTCCTGCGTCAGTGAATGCTTGGTCTGTTGGAGCAAAGACAGTGAACGGACCTTCGCTTTGGAGTGCGGTAACCAGATTTGCTTGGCTTAGTGCTGCAACCAATGCGGTGTGGATTCCTGTGCTCGACGCTACTGTTGGAATGTCACCAGGCACAGCAGATGTTGTGAGCGTGAAATCTGCAAACATGCTGGAATGCACTGTACAGAAGTAGCTCAGCGTGTCTTCTACAGTGAATCCTTCTCTAAAGAAAACCGTAAAAGATTCATCGTTGGAAATTCCTTCAGTGATGCTTCCATCACCGGCAATCAGGAGTTCAGAACTTGCTTCGGTTGCGTAACCGCTGTCGCTAATGTAGAATGGGTGAGTTGATGGATTGTTGACTCTTTGGAATTTGTAATTCTTGGTGATGTCAATCTCGGTCATGGCATTCGTGGCTGCGGAATCCGTGAAGAACTGATAGTACGGAGATGTCATTGAACCGTCGCTCACGTAAACGTCAACTGGAGGCATCAACACTTTGTCGATGACGTGGATGACGCCGTTTGATGTTTCAACATCAGCACCGGTGACGGTTGCACCGTTGACCTTCACTTCGCTTCCGACTGTGAAAGCAAGTTTGTCACCGTTGATGGCATCTACAGCTGCGTTGTCAGTCAGATCTGACGACATCACTTTTCCAGAAACAACGTGGTATGTTAGAATATCAGCGAGTGTTGCGATTTCTTCATCGGTATCGAACGTTGTCAAATCAATTCCTGCATCAGCAAATGCCTGATCTGTTGGAGCAAAGACTGTGAAAGGACCTGTTCCTTGTAGTGTTGCTACGAGATTTGCTTGAGTTAGAGCGGCAACTAACGAGTCGTGAACGCCAGTTGCAGCAGCATTGGTAGGTATATCTTCGGTTGCATCCGCAGTCACAGAAAACGGTAGACTGGATACAAGTAGGCAGGCAATTAGGGTATACACGATTGATTTACGCATTGTCGCTAAACCCCATTGAAGAGTTTATAATAGCCTGTATTAAGGTGGGAAACACGTTCAAATCAGAAAGGAGAACGGTAGTCTTCAACATCTTGTGCGATTCTCAGCAATTGGTTGTATTTTGCCACTCTATCGGAGCGTGCAGGAGCGCCGGTTTTGATTTGTCCAGCTCTTGTGCCGACTGCTAGATCTGCAATTGTTGTGTCTTCGGTCTCCCCACTTCTATGAGAAACGACGTTACGATAGCCATTGGATGTTGCTAGTTCCATCGCCTCAAGGGTCTCTGTAACTGTACCAACTTGGTTTACTTTGACAAGCATTGCATTTGCTGCCCCTATTTCGATACCTTGAGCAAGTCGCTCAGATTGTGTTACGAATAGATCATCTCCGACAATTTGTACACGGTGGCCTTCTTGTTTGGTCAATGCAGTCCATCCAGCCCAATCATTTTCACCTAAACCGTCTTCAATAGAAAGGATAGGATAAGCGTCGAGCCATTCCCCATACATATCGGCCATTTGATTTGCAGAAAGAACCTTTCCGTCCATGTGGTATCCATCATCTTTCAAGAATTCTGTAGCTGCTACGTCAAGCGCAATTCCAACATCATCTGTTGTATACCCTGCACCTTCAATGGCTCGAACCATATACTTCAGGCCATCTTCGTTTGTTGGTAGGTTTGGAGCAAAGCCGCCCTCATCACCAACACCGCCAAGCAAACCATCGGTTTTGAGTTCACTCTTGAGTTGATGATAAATTTCAACACCAGCTCGAAGGCCTTCACCAAACGTGTCGAATCCATGAGGCATGACCATGAATTCTTGGACATCAACGTTCGAAGCTGCGTGAGCTCCTCCATTGAGAATGTTAAGCATTGGAACAGGCATCTGACCACCTGCAACACCACCGATGTATTTCCACAACGGGAGTTCATGGCAGGCTGCTCCAGCATGGAGACAGGCGAGGGATGCGCCAAGCATTGAGTTCGCACCAAGTGTGGATTTGTTTTGTGTCCCATCGAGTTCAATCATGACTTCATCGATGATTCTTTGCTCATCAACAGGCATTCCAACGAGCGCCTCTGCAATTTGTTGTCGAACATTTTCTACAGCGGTGTCAACGCCTTTTCCGAGCCACTTCTTTGGATCATTATCTCGCATTTCAAGAGATTCATGTTGTCCTGTAGATGCGCCAGATGGGACCATCGCCCGGCCCATTAGACGGCCGTCAACATAGCAGTCAACTTCGACTGTCGGGTTCCCTCGACTATCGAGGACCATTCGTGCGTCTAATCCTGAGATGTAATCGGACATTGCTCTCAAACCTTCCAGTTCTCCGCGCTCTTTGAATCAAACGGGTCTTCCATTTCTATCAATTTCATCCCCCCACTGTGGTTGAATTGTTGTTTTTTGTAAAAAAATATGATGTTTTTTACTTTTTCAGGCGTGAAAAGGTTTGATATACCGATATGTGGAGGGGTTGGCATGCCCAGAGTTGCAGAAATCGACCGCGCCATCCTCGCCCAACTACGAAAGAACGGAAGAATGTCGTTTGTGGATCTTGCACGAGAAGTCAGTGCAAGCGAGCGAACCGTGCGAACTCACATTCGGGCAATGGAAGAAAACGGAACTATCAGAGGCTACACTGTACGAGAAAGTGGAATCGGTTTGACTGCACTTGTCCGCATTAAGGTCTCCCCAGGAGCCGAAATCGGATCGTTCGCTTCAGAAGTTACTGGATGGGAAGGAATTGAAATCATCTACGAAGTTTCGGGAGAGGCTGACTTAGTCGCTCTCGTTCACGTCGATGACACCGTTGCTCTTCGACAACTGCTCGATAAAATGTGGATGGCTGCACCAAATGAAATTGCTTCCACCACAACTGAACTTGTCCTTGAGCAACATTGAAGGAAACCCTGAATGCTTTCATCGCAGAAATGTTAATTTCCTTGATGAATAAAGACCAAACATATGATACCTGCTCAACAGCCTCAAATGTACCAACAGCCTACTCAGCCAATGCCAATGCCTCAGGCCAATATTGGCCAGCCCATGCATCAGTTGACCTCACCTAAATCTAACCGTGGATGGGTTCTCGCATGCGGGGTTCACCCCGTGTTCATGGTAGGTCTGATGATTGGTTCCCTTGTTTATGCTATGTTTGATCCTATCCCTGATTACTATGATTACGATGGTTTTGGAGATCAGTTGTTTTTTGCTATGGCGGATTCGACAAGTTACCTTATATTTTCTTCTTATGTTGTAACTTTAATCAGCGTACTCATGGCGATGAATGTTAAGTGTAACAAGATGTTTGTAATCTTCCTTCCTGCGGTTTCTCAACTAGCAACCTACTTGTTGTGGTGCGTCGTTGTATCGTCATTGTATCCTGATGGTGATTTTTCGGAAGCATGGGACGAGATCTTCGGCGAGGATTTCTTCGAGGTCATAATTCCGACATTAATAGCTCATATTACGCTCTGTGCCGGAATGATTGGTTTGATGTCGGTTAGTTCCAACGAATAATCAGAGTTCATTCGGAACTGGGGTTTGATCCATATGCAGGAATGCATAGACAGCCCACCATGTGACAATGTCCCATGAATGAACAAGATTGTTGATTCCTGTCGAGTTATCGGTATCCATGTACTCGATCATGGTTTCCATTGTATCACATTCACGGTGGTAACACGGATACCCATCTACCAATCCATTCCAACCGAGTGTGGCGACCCCAATATTTTGGAATGAGTCGTGATCGCTTCGAGCAGTTGGTGATTCGTAAATTGCTACTGTATCTTCGTAGATATCGCCCCATAGCGGGCTTTCCCCGCCTTCGAGCCAAGCTTCTCTTCCACGATCTATTTCGTTTCCAAGATCGAGTGCATCTGCACCAATCCATTCAGCCAAGTGATACATCCCCGCCTGATCGATAACATCCCCTGTTCCATCAGGGCCAAGGTAGACTGAGAGAGCATAATCTCCGGGATAGTTGACGCCAGCCATATCTAAATTCAGATAATTGCTCACAGTGATACCATCTGGAAGATCGTTGGCAAACGAGCGTGATCCCCACAGCCCCTCTTCTTCGGAGGACCATAGACAGAAGACCATTGTTCGGCGTGCATCGAATTCTGCAAGGACGCTTGCAGTTGTCAAGACCATGCTCGAGCCTGCGGCGTTATCGTATGCGCCGTGTCTTGTGCCGTATCCTGGGACTCCAATTTGAGCGCCTGGTGTGTAAGCCACAGGAGGTGCAATATCGAAATGGGCTCCAAAAATCAACCATTCATCAGGATAAACAGATCCAATCTTGTAGCCACAAATATTCACCGCCCAAGCGGTATTCGATTGGAATCTGTGTACTTCGACAGAGTCTAAGCCATAGCCTTGCATTACACCTTCGAAATACGTGATTGCGTGTTCATAGGAAGGATTTGCGTTTCCAATCCAGCGATCAAGATAGCCGACTGCCCCGTCTGCACCGCATGTAGGACATGGCGTATCGTCGGTGATGAAGTCAACCCAGTCATAGACATCTCGGCCATTGACCCACCCATCACTTGCGCCTACGCCGTTTTCTTCATTCAAATCAGCACGAAATGGCCGGCTTGTTTCCATAATCAAAGGAATTACGTCACCGCCGGATGCATTGCCTGTAACCAGCCAAGGCCAAAGTCCGCCTACATCTTGATTGTCAACTGCTTGTACAGCAGAACCGCTAGAAGGATTGGCAAGCCATGTAATCCACGACTCATCTGCTTCTCGGATTGGCCAATCGACTCTACCGATGTCTCCCATAAAGAAAACGATGGCGTCATTTCTCGGAGGGAGGAGTATGTTCATACTCAACTGCTCGCCAGATTTCATATCAAGCACAGTTCCATTCTGAGCTCGCATTGAGCCAGGATCTTGAACGATGTAAGGGACGAACACAGCGAGGTCAGAGTTTGCATCCAGTGTTATGGTCTGCCACATTCCAGCCTCAAGATAGGATGCTTCAACAACGGTCAGTGATGAATCATCAAGAGATTGTACTTCCTCTTCACCAAAGCAACCTGAAAGGGGTGCAAGAAACATCAATGAAACAAGAAACATCGCTTGCATTGGAATGCGCATGTAATCATCCAAAGGCTTGACTGCTTTGAATTCAGCGGTAAGACGGGCAAATTTATTCATCGCCAAGAGTTAAATGACGAAGGGGAGCCGAATGTTCATGGCTACAGTCCGTACGGACCAAAAGCAACGTGCCCTGATGCGCGCTGTTCCAGAGTCCTTTTCCAAAGCCCTTGCCAACTATTTTGGCTCCGGGCCAACGGATATTGCCCTCGCTAAAAGGCAACATGCGGCTTATGCTCAAGCATTGCTTGACTGTGGATTAGAAGTTACAATCCTGCCTGCTGATGAAAACCATCCTGATTGTATTTTTGTCGAAGACCAAGCAATTGTCGTAGATGGTCATGTGCTTCTGCCACTACCGGGGCATCCATCAAGAGTTGCTGAACAGCCCCCTATTGCAGATTTCCTTTCTCGACAACTCAACGGATTTCAGGTCTGCGGCATGTTTGGTGAGGCTCGAATGGACGGAGGCGACCTCCTTCGATTGGGCAATATCTTCTTCGTTGCACGCTCAAAGCGAACAAATGATGCTGGAATTGAAACACTCAGAAATCTACTCACTCATCTTGGCCACGAACTAAGAATTATTGATATCCCTACTGAAAAGGCCCTTCATCTCACCTCGATCTCCTCAACTCCGACAGACCAGGTTATCCTCACTGCTGAAGGATTTCTCACTGCTGATGATTTTGGTGAACTCCCTGAAGGAAGCCGAGTCATCTTCGTACCTGAAGAAGAAGCCTATGGCTGCAATACTATTGGACTTGAAAACGGAAAGGTCCTGGTGGCTGAAGGGTATCCTACTGTTCTGAAAGAAGTTCAAGAATTAGGTTTAGAGCCAATCATTCTCGACATGAGTCAAATAAGAGAGGCAGATGGTTCAATTACATGCTGCACACTCTTCTTCTGAAGAAGCAATGAGTGTGTTGATATACGCGAGTGTAGCCGTTTAGATTGCTGCAGGGGTCGCCCAGCTTGGTCAAAGGCGCTGGGATGAGGTCCCAGTCCATATCGGTTCGCAGGTTCGAATCCTGCCCTCTGCACCATTTCCACTAACAAACTTGACATTCTTCAACGTACAGGGACTGCTGATAGCCATGGCAGATGGACCAGCAGCTGATGAAATCCGAAACACTGTTGTTACACAGATTGTTGATGGAGGATATGTTACGGCTATACCAATTATCATCCTCTCACTCTATCTTTTCGTGCAAGGCTATCGTCGATTAGTAATTATTACTGCAATCGCTGGTTGTGCGATTGGTTATCTCTCTGCAAGTACACTTCATCCATACATGCTGGAGTTTGGGATGAACCTGACACTTGATCGATTTCAATTGTTTTCAGCAATGGCTTTTGCAATGATCGCTGTAATGATTACGTCAATATCAATTCGTTTCTTAGCAACTGGTTTTGTGTTCATCGTCATTTCTAACGGAATTCAATTACTCAAAAATTACGGTATCAATCCAGAGAGGGGAGAGTTACTTCCAGGAATTACTGCGATTATTGCCTTCTTTGTTGGCATGTCGTTTCGACACGTGTTGCCCGCATTCGTAGCTGCTCTTTTGGCCGCAATCGGCCTGTTTGTGGGAGGATGTATCGTGCTTGACCTCCCTCTCTCATACCTTGACCTTAGCCAATCGAAGGCGCCTCTTGCCTGTATCCCAGTTGCTTTAATCAGCCTCTTTGTACAGCGATGGCACAAGAAACGAAACACGCCAGATGATGGTGAAGTCACTGTCCGCCAGCAACAGCAGGCTGTTCAGAGAGCAAGGTATCATCCCGAACTTGAAGTCGACACGCAATGGGCTCGCGGTGGATTGAGAAAGTAAGTGAAGGGTAATACTCTTTGTAGTATCAATTCTATTGCATGGTGAAATACTATGTCTGATGAGTGGGTTATCGAGGTTGATTATAGTAATTTATCCAAAGAACAGCTCAAAGAATTATGCGACCAAAATGAGTTGAATACAAGCGGGAATAAGGAAGATTTGCTGCAAAGACTGAATGAGATGATTACCCCCTCTGTTCAAGAAACTCAAGAAAAAATTCGTGTGAATTGTCCTTCTTGTTCAAAAACTCTAATGTTCCCGTCTGACCATCCTGCAGAACTAAGATGCCCAGCATGCTCAAATGTCTTTAATCCAAGGCATGGGGTAGGAATTAAACTTCAAGGGACAGGAGATCGGCAGAAATTTGTCTTCACTGTTTTTACTCTTTACTGGGCGCTGCTTGTTCTTGGTTGGAGTGGAGGCTTGGATGCATTTAGGTGGATTGAAGATTGTCTTTTGTGTTTATTGTGCCTTTTTACCTTCCTTCCATTCATTGGGTTGGCATCGAGCCTTAGAGAAAAGGAAGCGACATGGAGAGGTGTTATGGTGGTAATCTTTGGTATTCTCTCGGCGATTCACGCTTTGTTGTTCATCGGATTGCTCGTATTGATCGCTTCCTTTAGTTGATCGGATGGTAACGACTCTTATTGGATAAAAATAGAAATTTCATCAAGTTTCTTCCGTTCAATGTCTGGGACCATTGCATTCTTACTTGGATAACCAACTGGAAGAACTAACATTGCATGTTCATGTTCAGGACGATTGAGGATTTCTCGCAGGAATCCCATTGGAGAAGGCGTATGCGTAAGTGTCACAAGACCCATATTGTGAATTGCATGGATGAATAATCCTGCTGCTATTCCACAACTTTCTGTGCTGTAATATGTCGGCCCCCATTCTCCATTAGAGCGCAGCCGCTTGGATTGCCTAAACAAGACAATGACCCATGGTGCATCGGTAAGATGTTGTTTAATTGCGTCTGTTCCTAACGGATCTAGTACTTCTTTCCAAGCATCCGGCATACGTTGAGAATAGGTCTTTTTCTCTTCCTCTTCTGCTGCACTTCGTATCTTCTCCTTGAGCGATTGCGATGAGATTGCAACAAATGTCCATGGCTGGAGATGGGCCCCGCTTGGTGCAGTTCCGGCGCACATAATTGCACGCTCAATCAATTCCTTTGGCACATCTTTTGTTGAGAAGTGACGCGTAGTACGTCGTTTCTGCATAATTTCTAGCAATTCTTTAGAGCGATGTTGCATCTCTTCCAGAGAAGTCTCTTCCCATCCAAGTTCAATGAATCCCTGCTCGGTCATGAACTTTGCAAGGTGTGAACGGTTATGGTATTGTATCTCAATCGTTTGAAAATGCGTCAGGCTTGAAGACCCAACGCCACTCATCTTCTCGGTCATAATATGCCTTGATATCTGGGTGATTCGCCATCTTCTGATGATATTCCAAAAGAAGAGGATATGGTTGAATCATGCTTTCTTCGATTCCGTCGAATTGTCCTGAGAACATCATAAACGTGTTGAGAAAAGCCTTCACGTCTGCTAAAGACATCTCTTCTGTTCCTGCAATCCATCCTGTTGTTGAGTTCTTGAAAAGCGTCTCAAGATCCTTGAGTCCTGCATCGATTTTTGCACCTGGTTCAAACAATGCCTTTCGTGCTGCAATCTTCTCTTCCAGATCATCGATGTAAAAGGTGGGAGAAAAAGAAGTTCTCCAGCCGTTAATGACTTCAATGATTTCGTTGACCTTTCCTTGTGTATACAAATCATCTGAATCCAGCCCAGCTAATGAAGCAGCATATCGCATGATGGCGCCAGATTCAGCAATGGTCCCTTGGGGAGTTTTGAGAACTGGAAGGAAACCCCATGGCAATTCTCCTGCTTCTTTTAATTCCCGATAACCGTCCCAGTCGACAACTGTATTCTTCCAAGGCTTACCTGACAACTCAAGGCAAAGACGTGTTGGTTCGGCGTACCCAGGTGATTCGAAATAGATGACTTCGTGCATAACCTATGCTTCTGAAAGTAGTTCATCAAACTTCGTCATCTTCTGTATACCTGTTTCGGACTCGAAGCCATCCTTCACTAAAGAACATCAAAGCGTAAAGGGAAGCAAGCCATAGATGGATGTGGTATGATATTTCCAACCAGTTCGCTGCGTCTTCGAGTGGATTAGCAAAAGCGATAAGAAGGGAAAGCCAAACAACTGTACATCCATGAAGTATCCATCGAAATACACCAAGAATTTGTTTTGAGTTGGCTCTCATTTCTGACATTTGAGAATCTGTTAATATTGCCGTGAATCCAACCACTTTGTCAAGCGCACTTCCTCCGTTCCAACGAATTTTTCCGAGTCTGAACCTGTTGATAATATCGATAAGTGTGAACAACGTTACCCAAACCACGACCACCTCAAGTAGTGGATCAAGTCCCATCAGATTCAGACTTCCCCACGTCGACCAACTGAATATTGTCCATATCCAAGCAACGAGAAAGAGTTGTGCAAATCGAGCGAATTTGGATAATTTCCGCAAGAGAACGAGGTCATGAGATAGAACCAATTCTAGCGTAATGAATAAGGCGACTGTGAGTGTTATTATTCCACTGAAAGCAAGGCCTGTCCATCCAATGTCTCCTGTCCTCCATGCTTCGAGTAAGGCTACAAATGCCCAACAGAGTGCAATAACGGATGCTCCGTTTACTGCTGCTTGCATCGTGTAGAGAGGGTCTTTTCCATCCTTGAGAACTGATAATCCGCCCATCAAACGAACCTCAAAACCAGATTCATCGACCATTCCTTTACCGGCTGCCGTCATTCCTCCAATCGCTTTTATTCTCGCTGATTCAACAAGACTTTCGGCTTCAGTGTCTTCTTGTTTTGACGACCATTTCGACCCTCTGCTTGCAGCATGGGCAGCTCCAGACCCACGTCCTTTCCTTCCAGCAGATCGTGCTTTTGCCCAAGCGCGAACTTCTGGAGATATAAGATCCTCAACTTGATCTTCGTTCAAGGGGGAGCCGTGATCTGTATACAGCCAACGGCACTGAATCGGAACTGGAGCGGGATCCACGTCTGGAGCAACCATTTGGAATTCGCCAGGACCCAGTGTTGGTAGTTGAGCCACAAGGTCTTGATCGCCCCCACTTTCTTTCAGGAGGTGTCTGACCTTCTCGACGTCCTGCGGTTGTGTAAACCTCCCGATGAATGTGGTATTTGCTTGGGCGAGAATCTTGTAGTCAACGTCAGATACATTCTGTGTTGCAAGAACACAAGCCACACCGTACTTTCTTGCTTGCTTGAAAATCAGTTTGATGAGGTCTTTGGCAGGAGGATTTCGCGGATGGGGTGGAAGATAAGGGGCTACTTCATCCATAAAGAAGAGAAGTTTCAATTCCCCTTCCGCTGGTTGTTGTGTTAGCATCCAATCATACAATTCCCTTGAGAGTTCTTGGACAAAATACTGCTTTTGTGCTTCATCTTGGATTGTATTGAGATAAATAATATTGAGGGGAATCTTCCCTGGGATTGTAGGTTCTGCAAACGCATCAATATCAATAGCAACGCCGTTTGAGAATAGAAGTTGGTTGACTCCCGAAGAAAAGGCAGCAAGTCTTCGAGCCAAGTCATTACGCGTTGTTTTAGGTAGGCGTTCTTCAAAATTAGCAAGCCGATGGTCGAACATGACCTCGTCCCATGGAGGAACTTCTGGTTTTTCTCCATCTTCATCTTCTATGAAACAGAGTGGGTAGAGATGCTTTGTGAATTCGTGATGTGGTTCTCGAACGACACGGGCAAGTGATTGGAAATCCCCTACGTCGAGACCACATCTTGTTCCTTCTACGAGAATTTCATAGAGAAATGGTTTGACGACTTTTCCTTGTGCCTTTTCTACGTCATATCCAGCTAAACTTGTGAAACCTGCAGCAACCATGTCCCACGCTGTTATCGCTTCTTCGGCATCGAGATCTGCAGGTGGTGCTCGAAATGGATCGATGCAGAGAGGCAGCCCTTTGCTCCGTAGAGGCGTCCATATTCGAACTTCGCAATCTTCCATTAGTTTGCGCTTGCGTTCAATGTCTCCGTCTTTTTCGTGAAGTTCACCCTCATCGATGCCTAGTGCGAGTCTTGCTAAGTCGCCTTGTGGATCGATGATAAGAGCAGGAATACCTGCTAAAGCGGCTTCTTCGATGAGGGCTTTTGCCATAACCGTCTTTCCCGAACCTGTAGAACCGAGCATTGCTGCGTGACGGGCTAAGACTTGGGAGGGAATGTCGATGGGATCGCCTGTATCTCGGCGATGACCAAGAAACATGCCCTTGGGCTTGAATTTCTTCTTCGATTTCGCTGGTGTTTCTGGGTTGAGAATGTCCCCTACCAATGAGGCAAGGTCTGAATCAGAGACGGGCTCATCTTCGGACACCATAACCGAGCAGAGACGGTTGGGGTCTTGAATTCAACGACGCGCTAGTGACTCAAGGCGTATGCTCTTGAAGGTCGCAAGCATCGCCGAGTCATGGATGGGCGTATTCCTCTGGCCAGACCTTCTTGGACTGAAGGTATGAGGAATGCTGCAATAGCAACCCTTGATTCTGGACAGTGGGTCAAAGGCCCTCATGGAAGAGCCTTTGCTCAGGAGTTTGCTGAATACTGTCATGTGTCCTACGCTGCGCCATGTAACAGCGGTTCAGGTGCATTAATCGCAGCGTTAAGATTGCTTGATGTTGGAATTGGGGACGAAGTGATCGTTCCCTCCCTTACATTCATCGCAACTGCGACCTCCGTTTCAATGGTTGGAGCAACCACCGTCTTCGCCGCTGTTGATCCGGACTATTGGTGTCTTGATGTTGAGGATGTTCGAAAACGTATCACAAAGAAGACAAAGGCTGTTATCGGCGTTCACCTCTTTGGTCAAACATACGACCCGGCATTGATTGAACTTTGCGAACGTAATCGAATCGGATTAATTGAAGATGCTGCACAAGCGCACGGAACATCCATGCTCATCAATGGTGAAAGACGCATTGCAGGATCGCTTGGAGATATCGCGTGCTTCTCTTTTTTCCCATCAAAGAATATGGCGGTCGGTGGTGAAGGTGGAATGATTACGACCAACAATGAGGCGATTGGAAGTCGGATGAGATCAATCATCAATCACGGGAGGGACGGGACGCTACAATCACAGGAAGTTGGTACAAATATGCGAATGTCGGAGGTGTTTGCAGCAATAGGAAGGAAGCAACTTGAACACCTCGATCACTGGTTGGAGATTCGCAGAAATACTGCTGAACAATATGCTTCTGCTATCGAGAAAAATCGATTAATTTCGGCCCCGTCAAAGTTCCCTGATTCAGAACATGGATGGCACCAGTACTGTGTCAAAGTAGAGGACTCTGAACATTTCATAGCCCATATGACTGAGCATGATATCGATGCTCGAGTGTTCTATTCTACGCCCTGTCATCAACACCCGGTATATTCTACGCACCCACAGCACAACGAAACGCTCGTGATTACGGAATCAATTTGCAAACGATTAGTCGCCATACCGATTCACCACGGTTTGACTGATGAAGAGCGAAAAAGAGTTGTCTCTGCACTTGAGAATTATTGTTGACCAATCATCTCAGCGAGGGCAGCATTCGACCACCCTCTGAGATGTGTTAGTTCAAGACCCACCCAGTTTGGAATGGTAACAATTTGACCTTCCCTTTCCAACTCAACTTCGGCAATAATGAGCCCAGAAAGGCTTCCTTCAAATTCATCAACTTCCCAAAGCAGTCCGTCTTCTCCAGTCCAAAGATACCGTGTTTTTATGACTGTAGGCAGCCCTTTGAGGTTGAACTGTTCGAATAATTGTGAAGAAAGTTCCCATTCGTACTCGGTAGCGCTAGCTCCAATTCGCTTCCCTTTAGCAGTAAGAACTGCTTTGAAACCTGTCGCATCAACCAAAGAACGAATCCGCCAAGTTGTGATTTCAGTAAAGTCTCGCTGATCTTCAATCAATGATTTGCCACGCCATGCTATGATTCCGTTTTCATGGGTTACTTCAGACAGATAGTATTGTTGAATTTCGATATGTTTGCCGCCTTGCCATGGTTTCTCTTTTCGGCCATCAATCAGAAAACGCCGTTCAATCTCAACGTTTTCGTTCATGTTTACTCCAAGCGAGCATAGCACATAATGGTGACCAAGCATTGTCAAATCAATTTACCACGTCATTGATATGTGTCCAACTAGGATTTCGTTGTAATGAGAGGTGTCTTTATTGTTCGATTTCTTGCCTTTTTGGCCATTCTTTCAATTGTAGGAGGGGTTGTATTCTTCGAAGATGAGAGTAATGTGACAACATCTGGTGAAGAGGACACACCAAAGAGCGAGCCACTCCCCGATCAGCCAGAAAGTGCCGAAAATGATGACTCTCAGGAATCTGACAAAGCCTTTTTTGAGCCAGTGAAATCTGAACAAAGTGAACCTAAAGCCGTTGATAATACACTCCCATATGTCTTCTTTGGAATAGGAGGAGGGGTGTTTTCATCACTTTTCTTTGGTTCGTTCTTGTTTGAGTTTATTCGGGTTTTGTTCTTCCTAGCATTCCTTACCCCACTCATTGCAACTAAGGACAAGAGAGACGAACGAACTCGCGGTCGAATCTTGGGGTTTGTGGAAGGGAATGCAGGCATTCATTTCTCTGCGCTGCGGGATGGTCTCGGATTAGCCAACGGCGTAACAGCATATCATTTACGCATTTTAGAAATAGAGAATTCTGTCATTTCATGGAGAGACGGTAGGTTGAGAAGATACGCCATCTCTACAATCTCCTCTCATGATATCGATTCCATACGCCACCCCATTATTGGAACTCGGTTGGCAATTTTAGAGATTCTGCATCAGTCAGAATCCTTGGGATTGACTGGTAAAGAGATTCAACAAAGGCTTGCTATCTCCCGTCAATTATTATCTCACCATCTGAGTTCTTTACGTAGTTTAAACTTCGTTGAGAGAGCCGGTTCATCTCGAAAATCGCCATGGAAATTATCCCTAGATGGCTTGAAAGAATTGGACGGAATTCAAAATAAGGCTGGCTTTTCGTAAAATCAATGTACCAACTCTTTGATATGCACACGCTTTATCGAAGATTCATGAATGCAAAGAAAATCGTCGCTTTAGGCGTCCTTTCAATGATGGTTATGTCAGGCTGTTTGGGGGCAGTTGACGAGGAATTTGTTCTCTCGAAATTACCAGAAGACTGGCCGTTGAAAACAGAACGAATCATTGCAACCCCACAACTGGTTGAATACGATTCATGTGATTTGATGGAAATTGATCTCAAAGCAAGCATTGCTGAAGAATATCGTACTCAACTCTTGCAAGCAGTTGAAGAAGTATACAACTACAGAAGCTGGGGCGATGGCATGGTCGCCGAAGCCGCCATGGATGATGGAGCAAGCGATTCTGGGACTTCGACAAAACGTGTCGAAGGAGAGGATTTCAGTGGAACGAACAACCAAGAGCAAGGGGTCGACGAAGCAGATTTCATCAAAACTGATGGGTATTACATCTATGTCCTCCAGGGCAGCACGCTCTCGATACTCACTATTCCTGAGTTTGGAGAAATTGAATTCACATCGAATGTGACGATCGAGGGTAGCCCGATTTCAATGATGCTCGATGACAATCGTTTGATTGTTCTATCAAGTTATTCACCCTGGAACACGAATCTAGATGATGAGTTGTACAAACTATTGCAATGGGATGATGGTTACAATTCCTGGCGTTCTTCTTCGATGACGAAATTCACAACCTATGATATTTCAAACCGTTCCGAACCGAAAGTTGTTCAGGAATTATATCTTGAAGGATACAGTGTTGACGCAAGGGAGATTGATGGTTCAATCAGAGCAATTACCCATTCTTGGCTCAATATCCCTGGGCTTACAGGTTGGCTCAATATGCCAAGTGAGTATTGGGAATTGGATTATCGAGACGAAGATAATCGAAGGGCGTTCCGAGAAGCTATTGCCTACGATACGATTGTTGAGAACTCTAAAGCGCTTGATTCCCTCGATTTAGAAGACCTTATTCCAAAGATCTACGAGAAGAAAAATGGAGCAATTGTTGAACATGATATGCGAACAGAAGATTGTCAAAATTTCGCAAAACCACTCGATGGGTTTAGTCGAGGATTTACCAATATCCTCTCCTTAGATTTATTCTCCGAATCTTTTTCATTCGAATCAGATCACATTCTTAGTAATCATCCGTTGGTATATGCTTCGCAAGACGTTCTTGTTTTGAGTGAGAGTTCATGGGACTGGTGGTGGTTCTGGGGGCAAGATAACGTCATGGAACAGACCAATATCCATACATTCGATATTTCTATTCCAGGAACCACGACATACACTGGTTCTGGGCGAATCGATGGAACAATTCTTGACCAATTCAGTATCTCTGAATACCAAGGTGTTCTCAGAGTTGCCACGACTGTGGGCCAGTGGAACCGTTGGTGGATGGAGGATCCTGAACCCATGTCTTCCTCCATCATCACCCTTGTTCGTGGAGTAAACCCTGAAACTGACCAACCGATACTGCAAGAATATGGTCGGATCGATGGAATTGCAGAAACAGAACGAATCTGGTCAGCTCGCTTCGTCGAAGACCGCGCTTATCTTGTCACCTTCAGAAACATAGATCCTCTGTGGACGATTGACCTGTCCAATCCAATGAATCCTGCAATTCTTGGGGAGCTGAAAGTACCAGGTGTATCGACATACATACATCCATTGAATGAGGATATGTTACTAACAATCGGCATGGGGCCTGCAGGAGAAGATGGTTTAGGGCTGGATTGGTCGAATACTCGCCTTTCAACCTTTGATATTAGCAACATTACCGATCCCCGAGAAGCAAGTGTTCTCTCACTTTCCCCAGTAGAGAATTCGGATGAAGGGCAATGGACATGGGCTTATTCTGAAGCCATGTATGAACACAAAGCCTTCCAGTATTGGGGGCCAAAGGAAATGCTGGCTGTGCCGCTATCAACATACCGCTCAGTTGAGGATTCAACCAATGGAGAATATTCATGGCATTATGAATACATCTCTAAGGCTATTTTGGTGAATGTCAACGAAAGCACAG
>UPTN01000404.1_pt1 | contig 23074 bp, 20 predicted proteins | sample 2160111 | NCBI WGS metagenome assembly UPTN01 (sample SAMN06265058, study PRJEB28932) | marine metagenome | isolation source: Columbia River Estuary | place: USA:Columbia River Estuary, USA | collected 2014-05-05
TTTACGACCATTTAGCATTGTCAAAAACAGGCATCGACACAACATGTAGGATGGTTTCAGATTGTCGGCACAATATGTAGGAGCGTGTGTTCTGTTGGTGCCTTAAGACCGCCATGATCGTGTCACTGTATTGTCCTGCCGCGTTGCTCTAATCCCTTTGTCGTGCTTGACATTGTTGCGTTCAAATACTATCGTGCATAAATGTGGGAAATAGTGGTAAACAAGTATAGTTAGGTGGGAAAAGAGTGTTTTTTGGCGAAACATCAATAAACCTGGACGCGAAAGGACGTCTCGCAGTACCCATGCGGTACAGAGAGGCTCTGGAAGAGCAATGCGGAAACCGCATGGTGCTTACCTATAGCGCGTTTGACCAGGGTTCGCTGTGGCTCCAACCCGAAAAAGTATGGGAACGCGTCCGTGATGATGTCATGAAGTTACCCAGCTTCAATGACAGACACAGAAGCTTGCAAAGACGGTTGGTCGGTAGCGCAACGGCCGTAGAACCCGATGGCAACGGAAGAATCCTGTTACCACCTAGCCTGCGCCAGGTAGCAAGCCTGGAGAAACATGTGGTCATGCTGGGCATGGGCCACCGTTTTGAGATTTGGAACGAAAACACGCTGAACACCAAACGTGCCGAGGAAGCGTTAACCCTCGACGCACAGGTTTCAGAAGAAATGGCCGCCTTGGTGTTATAGGCAATAACGACAAGCGGGCTGAATGAAATTTAGACCAGAGGTTACAACCGGAGCAGATGAACACATACCAGCATCAACCTGTTTTGCTGGAAGAGGCGGTCTCATCGCTCAAGGTCCGGGGAGATGGCATCTACCTCGACGCAACCTTTGGCAGAGGTGGACATAGTCGTGCAATTTTGGCGCGGCTAACCGAGCAAGGACGCTTATTTGCCCTTGATAAAGATCCGCAGGCAGTAGCGGCGGGAATGGAAGAGTGGGGTGATGACCCCAGATTTTCCATTGTTCAGGGGAGCTTTGCGGAGATGGACCGCATGGTTCAGGAGTGGCAAATAGAGAGAAACCTGGATGGCATATTGCTGGATCTTGGAGTTTCTTCACCACAACTGGATGATCCGGGGCGCGGCTTTTCATTTAGATTAGGCGGCCCTTTGGATATGCGGATGGACCCAACAAAGGGTGTTTCGGCGGCGGAATGGATCGCGGAAACACCGGAGCGGGAAATGTCCCGCGTGTTTTGGGAGTTTGGAGAGGAGCGCCATGCGCGCAGGATTGCCAGGAGTATCGTGAAGGCACGGCAACAGCAGTGTTTGGAAACAACCACGCAGTTGGCGGAGCTTATCGAGAACACGATTGGTAAACATGAAAAGAAGTCTCCGGCAACACGGTGCTTCCAGGCGATCCGAATAGCTGTCAATAACGAACTGGGTGATTTAGCCACCGGTCTGGCGGCTGCTATCAGACAGTTGCGCCCGGGGGGGAGGCTGGTTGCGATCAGTTTTCACTCTCTGGAGGACCGCCTGGTTAAACGGACATTTCGCGATGCCGTAAAACCCGGCCAGGTCCGTCGCAATATTCCTGAGCACCCGGATTGGTCACCAACATTGAAGTTGGTTGGCAAAGCCATTCGTGCCTCCACGCAAGAAACCTCCGCAAATCCCAGGGCACGCAGTGCAATTATGAGGGTTGCGGAGAAATTGGAGTGAACTTAAGGATTCTAAGCCTGTTTCTGGTTTTGGTTTTTAATGTCGCCAGCGCACTGGGGGTCGTTTATACGCGCCACCAAAGCCGTCTATTGGCGATGGAACTGGGCGCCCTTGAGACAAGCCAGGACGAAGGACTGGCTGAGTGGAGTCGATTACAGATAGAGCAGGGCTGGTTGGCAGACGCGAGCCAGATCGAAATAAAAGCGCGTGGGGTTCTGAAAATGCAGGAACCTGACGAGACACAAATACTGGTTATCCGCCCTTGAGCACACAAAGCAAACAAATGGCACACAGCAGCAGGCTTTACGCTATGTTGCTGATTTTTATGCTGTGCTCAGTCGCGCTGATTGCCCGCGCGGTGAATTTGCAGGTTATGGAGACCGACTTCCTGCAGGGTCAGGGAGAGGCCCGTTATTTGCGGGAAGTCACTATTCCATCTACGCGGGGTGTGATCAATGACCGCAATGGCGAGCCGTTGGCGGTCAGTACACCGGTCGACTCTGTTTGGGTTCGGCCCGGGCGTGTACTGGAAAACCCTGAAAATATTCAGCCCCTTGCCGCTCTGATCAACGCTGACCCGGATGAGATTGAACGCAAACTGACGCAGCGCTCACGTAAAGAATTTGTGTGGTTGAAGCGGCGTTTGAACCCTGACGTGGCCGACAAAATTCGCGAGTTGAATATCCCCGGCGTGAACCTGCAAAAAGAATATCGACGTTTTTATCCGGCGGGAGAGGTTACGTCCCACGTCATCGGCTTCACCAATATTGACGATGTCGGCCAGGAAGGGTTGGAGCTTGCTTATGATTCTTGGCTGGCCGGTACCCCCGGTCTTAAACGCGTTATCAGAGACCGTAAAGGCCAGACCGTAGAAGAAGTCGAATTGATCAAGGAGTCTGACCCGGGCAAAGACCTGAACCTGACCATCGACAAGCGTTTGCAATATCTTGCTTATCGCGAACTGAAAAGTGCAGTGCTCAAACACGGCGCGCGTTCCGGCAGTGTTGTTGTGCTCGATGTTGACAGCGGCGAAGTACTGGCCATGGTCAATCAACCATCTTATAACCCGAATGTCGCGGGAAACGACGCGGACGGTGTACGCAACCGGGCGGTGACTGACGTTATCGAGCCGGGTTCGGTCATGAAGCCTATCGCGGTCACATCCGTGCTGGAAAACGGACTGGCAACATCCAACACAGAGGTCGAGACATCGCCAGGCTATATCGTAATTTCCGGTCACACGATTCGTGACCACAATAATTACGGCTTGCTTGATGTCACTGGCGTACTGACCAAATCCAGTAATGTCGGCATAACCAAGCTGGCATTGCAGTTGAAGCCCGAGCAGATGTGGGACACCTACAGACGTTATGGTTTTGGCGAAGCCACCGGTACCGGTTTCCCCGGAGAATCTGCTGGCGTGTTACGAAATCATGGGCGCTGGAGACGTTTGGAGCAGGCGACCATTTCATACGGCTATGGCATCTCCGCAACGCCTTTGCAGCTTGCACAGGCATACGCTGCCATCGCCAACGGCGGTAAATTACGTCAGCCGGCATTTTTGCAGGGTTCCAATAACCCTCCAATTTCGGCTATTGACCCCGGAATTGCCCATGCGGTTGCCAGGATGCTGGAAACAGTGCCGACCATCGAGGGCACAGGTAAAAAAGCCAGGGTCGCCAATTACCGCATTGCCGGTAAAACCGGCACATCTCATAAAGCCAGTGCTTCCGGATATGATGCTGGCAGGTATGTCTCAAGCTTTGCGGGTTTCGGCCCGGCCAGCAATCCCCGTTTGGTTTGCGTGGTGGTCATCAATGACCCAACGGGAGAAGAGTATTACGGTGGATTGGTGGCGGCGCCTTTGTTCTCTGAAGTGATGACGGGCGCTATGCGCATTTTGAATATACCGCCGGATGATTACCCCGCAATGCTGGTGAGCACAGGTAACAGCGTGGGAGGGCAGCCTTGATGGTGATGCGCTTGCATGAATTGCTGGAAGGTTGGGTGGGGCAAGCGCCTGCGGTTGAACTTACCGGTGTTAGCCTGGATAACCGCCAAATTGAGGCCGGTGAAGCATTTGTTGCCGTACAGGGCATGGCAAGCCATGGCATGGATTATGCTGCCGCCGCCGTTGCCTCAGGTGCCGTTGCGGTGATCCATGATGGCCTGCGAACGATACCTGATCTGGGTGTTCCCGCGGTCAAAGTCGATGGGCTGGGCGGCAAACTGGGAGAGTTGGGTTCCAGGTTCTACGCCGCGCCCTCAGAGTTGATGACCATAGCCGGGGTAACCGGTACCAATGGAAAAACCTCAGTCGCGCACTTTCTGGCCCAGTCCTGGCAGCGAGTTTACGGTCATGCCGGCATGATTGGCACCCTGGGTTACGGCCCGGTCGGCAAGTTGCGGGCTCCAACGCGTACCACGCCTGATGCACTGCAGTTACAAAGGGTACTGTCCGACTGTCTAAAAGCGGGCGTTGAGCGTCTGGCGATGGAGGTTTCTTCACACGCCTTGCAGCAACAGCGCTGTCAGACGGTGCAGTTCGATGCCGCTATTTTTACCAACCTCAGCCGTGATCATCTTGATTACCACCTTGATATGGAAAGTTATGCGGCAGCCAAGCGCTTGCTGTTCACTGACTACGCACCGCCTTTTGCCATCATTAATTACGATGATGAATACGGCAGGAAGTGGTTTGGCGAGTTGAATGGCGGTATGCAGGTGCTTAGCTTTGGCTTTGGCGAAGGCGCTGAGTTACGGGCAGAGGTCCGTTCCATGGATGTTAGCGGCATGACCGTTCGCATCAGCGGTCCATGGGGTGCAGAGGAAATTCACACCTGTCTGCTGGGTGAGTTCAACGCTTCGAATCTGCTGGCGACGGCAGGCACGCTGGCCTTGTTGGGTATGCCCTGGGATCAGGTTTTACATCAGCTTGAGCTTATGCAGCCGGTGCCGGGTCGAATGATGCGCATGGGTGGCGATGCAGGTCAGCCTGTTGTGGTCATTGATTATGCACACACGCCTGACGCCTTAACTAGCGCATTACAGGCGGTGCGGGCCCATCTCGATGGGAAGTTGGTGTGCGTGTTTGGTTGCGGCGGAAACCGTGACCAGGGCAAGCGCTCACAAATGGGGCGTGCCGCGGAGCAACTGGCTGATGATGTTTTTGTCACCAGTGATAACCCGCGCAATGAATCGGCCAGCAAAATTATTGAAGATGTTGTCGCCGGGTTTGAAATGCCGGGTAACGCAATGATCGAGCCCGACAGGGCCACAGCGATACGGCAGGCCATCGCCAACTGCAAACCTGGTGATGTGGTGCTGGTGGCTGGAAAAGGCCATGAAACCTGGCAGGAAATTGGCGGACAGAAAATTCCGTTCAGTGATGAAAAAACCGTCCGGGAAGCACTGGGAGATGCCGCGTGATACATATGACCATCAGGCAGGCTGCTGACGTGCTGGGTTGTGGGCCCTTGCAAAGCGACATCGCTTTCACTGGTGTAACTTCCGATAGCCGCGAGGTTGTTCCAGGCATGTTGTTCGCCGCCCTCACGGGTAATAATTTTGACGGCCATGCTTATGTTCAACAAGCGATGGAGCGCGGTGCTGTTGCGGCGTTGGTGTGCCGGGACGTGGCGTGCGATCTTCCATTACTACAGGTCGATGACGTTTTAGCCGCACTGGGCAGCCTGGCCGGGTACTGGCGTCACGAGTGCCGGGCTAAAGTGGTTGGTATTACCGGCAGTAACGGTAAAACAACTGTCAAAGAAATGATTGCCAGCATCCTCAGCAGGGTTGGCAAGGTACTGGCGACGCAGGGCAACTTTAATAATGAGTTGGGTTTGCCATCGACGTTGTTCCGGTTGGACAAGTCGGACGATTATGCGGTCATCGAAATGGGTGCCGCCAAACCGGGCGACATTGCTTACCTTGCAGGCATTGCAAAACCGCAAATTGGGATAATCACCAATATTGGGCCGGCGCACCTTCAGGGCTTCATCAACGAGGAAGGCGTTGCGCGCGCGAAGGGTGAGTTATATGCGTCACTGCCCCACGATGGGGTGGCGGTCATGAACGCTGCTGAGCCGTGGACCGACTTGTGGCAAAGTATGAACACGGCAGAAACCACCAGCTATTTTAATGGCGATGGCGAGAATCATATCCAGGTTCGTTTCGTCGAAGGTGACGTCATCGTGCAAACGCCGGCTGGAGAATTTGGGCTGCAATTGCCCTTGCCCGGCAAGCACAACCTGGCCAATGCGATGGCCGCCACGGCTGTCTGCCTGGCCCTGGATGTGCCGTTAACTGATATCAAGGCTGGCCTCGAGTCGGTTAAACCCGTGCCGGGTAGACTGAACCTCGTACGTGCCAGCGCTGGCTGGACTGTCATCGATGACACCTACAACGCAAATCCGGCATCGCTATACGCGGCCCTGCAGGTACTTGCCAATGAAAACGGCGAGCCCTGGCTGGTGCTGGGTGACATGATGGAGCTGGGTTCTAATAGTCGTAAACTGCACGCGGAACTGGGTGATGCTGCGCGCTCGCTCGGTGTCAAACGCGTGTTCGCGCTGGGAGACGCAAGCGCGGCGACGGTCGTTGCTTTTGGTGATATGGCAGAACACTTCAGCAGCAGGGAAGGGTTGATCGAAGCGCTATGTTCTCAGCTCAAACCGGGGGTGGCCTGTCTCGTTAAAGGCTCCCGTTCTATGGGGATGGAGCATGTTGTCCAGGCAATTTCAAATGGGCCCTGCCACCACGGAGCGAATGGCTGATGTTGTTTAAACTTTTTGCATGGTTAGCCGAAATTAACCCTGACTTTAGCGTCTTTGGCTACATAACGCTGCGAGGCATTCTGGGGGCCCTGACCGCATTGGCAATCTCATTGATACTGGGTCCGTCTTTCATTCGCCGGTTGGTTAAGAAGCAGGTTCGTCAACCCATCAGAAAACTGGGCCCCGAGTCGCATTTCTCAAAGGCGGGAACGCCGACCATGGGCGGCGCGCTGATACTGTTTTCAATCGTCGTATCCACCTTGCTGTGGGCCGACCTGGGTAACAGGTATATCTGGACAGTATTGTTGGTGACGCTGGCATTTGGCGTCATTGGCTGGGTGGATGACTACAAAAAACTGGTATTGCAGGATTCCGCAGGTTTGGCGGCACGCTGGAAGTACCTGTTTCAATCAATAGTTGGTATGGCTGCCGCAATCTATCTGTATTCCACGGTGCAGTCACCTGTTGAGACCGAGCTGATTGTGCCGTTCTTTAAGGGCGTCATTATTCCGCTGGGTGTGGGTTACGTTTTTGTGACTTACTTTTTTATTGTCGGTTATTCCAATGCCGTCAACCTGACCGATGGTCTTGATGGCCTGGCGATCATGCCGGCTGTTTTTCTGGCCGTTGCACTGGGCATTTTTGCGTATTTGTCCGGTCACTCGGTGTTTTCTGAATACCTCGCCATTCCTTATGTTGCCGGTGCTGGAGAGTTGACCATATTTTGCGGGGCGCTGGCGGGTGCCGGGCTCGGCTTTTTGTGGTTCAACACCTACCCGGCACAGGTGTTTATGGGAGATATCGGTGCGCTTGCCATGGGTGCGGCACTTGGCCTGATAGCGGTGATCGTTCGGCAGGAACTCGTATTTACGCTGATGGCCGGTGTTTTTGTGATGGAAACAGTGTCGGTTATCTTGCAAGTGGCGTCTTTCAAACTGACTGGCCGCAGAATTTTCCGCATGGCGCCGATACATCATCACTTTGAACTGAAGGGCTGGCCCGAACCGCGGGTCATTGTGCGTTTCTGGATTATATCGGTCATCCTGGTATTGGCTGGCCTGGCGACACTGAAACTAAGATGAGAAGAAAGCTCAACCAGCAACAGGCTCAGCGCGAATCCCGCTTGCATCAAGCGGTGAAGGTCGACGCGTGGTTGTTAATCCCCGTGCTGCTGCTGGTTTCTGCGGGTCTGGTTATGGTCGGTTCATCATCAATTGCGATTGCTGAGAGCCACGGCGTGAGCAGTTTTCACTATTTTATTCGCCATGTTGTATACATCTTGATGGGGTTGACGCTTGCCTTCGTTTTTCGAAAAATTCCTGTGGCGTACCTTGAGCGTATCAGCAGGCCACTGATGTGGTTGTCTGCATTGGTGTTGTTACTGGTATTTATCCCCGGTCTCGGTCGCAGCGTTAATGGCAGTACTCGCTGGATTACGCTGGGTCTCGCCAATTTCCAGGTGGTCGAGGCGGTCAAAGTCATGGTGATTATTTACATGGCAGGCTATCTGGTCCGTAGGGCCGACGGGGTCAAAATACGATTTTTCGATACGTTAAAGCCGCTGATGCTGGCAGGTATGCTGACCGTTATCTTGTTATTGCAACCCGATATGGGCAGCGCTGCGGTCATCACGGCCATTGTCGGAGGCATGGTTTGGCTGGCGGGAGCTGCATGGAAGCACATCTTCTTTCTTGGAGCGCTGGGAGTGTCGGGGTTCGGTTATGCCGCGATGGAACCCTATCGACTGAAGCGCATTGTCAGCTTTATGGACCCGTGGGCTGATCCGTTCGCTAGCGGTTTCCAGTTAACACAAGCCCTTATTGCTGTGGGCCGTGGGGAAATATTTGGCGTTGGTCTGGGCGCCAGCATTCAAAAGTTATTTTACCTGCCTGAGGCACATACCGATTTCATATTTGCAGTGCTGGCGGAAGAGTTTGGGTTGCTCGGCGTGATCTTCATATTGAGCCTGTTTATGTTGCTGGTAACGCGCATCATGATCATCGGCATGATGGCACACCGGGCCAAGCGGCCGTTTGCGGGCAACGTGGCTTACGGTGTAGGTCTTTGGATTGGATTGCAGGCGCTGGTCAGTATGGGTGTGAACCTGGGCGTATTGCCCACCAAGGGTTTGACCCTGCCTTTGATCAGTTCTGGCGGCAGCAGCGTGCTAATGACGTTTCTGGCCTTGGGGATTGTATTCAGAATTCGCTACGAGTTGGATCGTGATGCACCGGTGAAAGTGAACCGTGTACCAAATGTCGCGGGGACGCGCCGATGAAACGTACTGGCAGCGGTGTGTTGATTATGGCCGGCGGTACCGGTGGACACATATTCCCGGGTCTTGCGGTGGCTGATGTGTTGCGGCAACGCAATGTGCCGGTGCGTTGGTTGGGCGCCGAAGGCGGAATGGAAACACGGACCGTGCCCGAAGCGGGCATCGCTCTCGATGTGGTGGCGATTGCCGGGTTACGCGGTAAAGGTCTGATGCGCTGGGTTGGTATGCCTCTGATGCTGCTTCGCGCGGTTTGGCGCGCGCGCCGGTTGCTAAAGACCAATCGACCGGCGTGTGTCGTGAGTTTTGGCGGTTATGCGGCCGCGCCCGGCGGCATTGCAGCATGGACCAGGGGCATACCGGTACTGGTACACGAACAAAACAGGGTTCCGGGGCTGACCAACCGGCTGTTAACTCGTTTTTCCCGCAAGATTTTGCAGGGCTTTCCGGGCACGTTCCCTGATGGCATGTCCCCCATTGACAGTGGCAACCCGGTGCGGCGCGAAGTTGCGGCACTGCCGACACCTCAAACGCGTCTGGCAGGGCGGACAGGTCCGGTCAGGGTGCTTGTTACCGGCGGCAGCCAGGGCGCACAGGTTTTGAACCTCGTGGTGCCGGAGGCGCTGAAGTTGTTACCCTCATCGCTGGCTGCTGAGATTCGGCACCAGGCAGGGGCAAATCGTGTCGATGAAGCCCTCAAGGCTTATAGCGATGCGGGTGTTGAGGCAACGGTAGAACCTTTCATAGCAGATATGGCTGAAGCATACGCTTGGGCTGATCTGGTCATTTGCAGGTCGGGCGCGTTAACTGTAGCGGAGTTAGCCGCTGCCGGTATTGCATCGGTGTTAGTGCCGTTTGCCCACGCGGTGGACGATCACCAGACCCGCAATGCCGAATACCTGTCTTTTGCCAACGCCGCGGTTATTCTTCCGCAGGCTTCGCTTGACCCGCAAGGCTTGGTATCGGTGCTAAAGCCCATGTTGGAAGACCGCGCTCGCTTGCTATCCATGGCAATTGCCGCAAGAAAAATGGCACTGCCCAATGCCGCCGAGAAAGTGGTCGAGGCATGTGGGGAATGGGTGAACGTATGACTTTACATAGCGGGCATTTACGACCAATGCGGCGTATCCGGCGAGTTCACTTTGTGGGCATTGGCGGGGCCGGTATGAACGGTATTGCCGAGGTGCTTGTTAACCAGGGGTTTGATGTCAGCGGGTCTGATTTGCAGAACTCCAGGGCTACGCGGCACCTGAAAAAATTAGGGGTTAAAGTTTTTATCGGTCACAAGGCCGAACACATCGAAGGTGTTGATGTGCTGGTTGCCTCCACTGCGATTCCCGCAAGCAACCCCGAAATTGTGGCTGCCAGGGCGGCGCGGATTCCCGTGGTGCCAAGGGCCGAGATGCTGGCAGAGTTAATGCGTTTCAAACGCGGCATAGCGGTTGCCGGCACCCACGGCAAAACAACCACTACCAGTCTCGTCGCAAGCTTACTCGCTGAAGCAGGCATGGATCCGACTTTTGTCATCGGCGGTGTACTCAACGCGTGGGGTAGCAATGCCCGGCTTGGACAGGGCGAGTATTTGCTGGCAGAGGCCGATGAAAGTGATGGTTCGTTTTTGTTGCTGCAACCAACGATCGCACTGATCACCAACATCGACCGTGACCATCTTGAGAGTTATGAAAACAGTTTTGAAAACCTGAAGAAGGCCTTTCTTGAGTTTCTTCAGCATTTGCCTTTTTATGGTGCTGCCATACTGTGTGTCGATGATCCCGAGGTGGAAGCACTGATTCCACAAGTCACCCGGGCGGTTGTAACCTTTGGCCTTTCCGAAGTCGCAGATATTCGCGCCACTGATTTGCGTCAGCAGGGTCGCAACATGTCTTTCAAGGTGCATTTACCGCTGCCATCAGAACCGCTGGACGTGACGATCAATTTGCCCGGTTTGCATAATGTCCGAAACGCGCTGGGGGCTATCGCGGTGGCCTGGGAAATTGGCATTGAAGTAGGTGCCGTGGTGGATTGTCTGCGCGAATTCAAAGGCGTTGGCCGGCGTTTCGCTGAGATCGGTGAGTTATCACTCGATCATGGTTCGGTCCACGCTATCGAGGACTATGGACACCATCCATCAGAGCTTGAGGCGACTATCGCCGCAGCACGCGAAGGGTGGCCCGACAATCGAATAGTCGCAGTTTTTCAACCGCACCGTTATACACGTACCGCCAAATTATTTGATGAATTCAGCCGTGTACTGTCAGAGGCAGACATTGTCGTGTTGACAGACATTTACTCGGCGGGCGAGGCGAGTATCGAAGGCATAGACAGCGCTTCGTTGTGTCGTTCCATCCGGGTACGCGGAAAAGTCGACCCGGTACTGGTTCCGGATGTTGAAGAATTGGTCACCGCACTACCGTCCTTGTTACAGGACGGCGACCTGGTTCTTTTGATGGGCGCCGGAAGCATTGAACGGGTTGCGCAGACGTTGCGCGAGTCGGGCTTCAATGCGCGGGGTGAAGAATGAATCCGGTTACTGCCATGAAAACCAAAGACCCGCAGCACTTTGGCCGTGTTGGTCTGCTCGTAGGCGGTGACAGTGCCGAGCGCGAGGTTTCGCTAAATGGTGGTAAAGCCGTGTTTGCTGCCTTGCAGCGCAACGGCGTTAAAACAGAATTATTTGACGGCAGCGCGGCCTTGTTTGAAGCCATTAACGCGGGCCGTATAGACAGAGTATTTAATTTGATACACGGCCCGGGAGGCGAGGACGGCGCGATACAGGGTGCTTTGCAGTTGATGAACGTGCCGGTTACCGGTGCAAGCTTGCTTGGCTCGGCCCTGAGCATGGATAAAGTCAGGTCCAAGTGGGTTTGGGAGCGACTGGGAATCAACACACCGCCGTTCACTTTGCTCAGACAGGGTGAGGTGTTGCCCGAAGAGTTTATACAGAAATGGGGCTTGCCCCTGTTTGTAAAACCCGCCGGGTTGGGTTCCAGTATCGGCATCTCACGGGTAGAACATGTTGATGGAATTGCCGCGGCAATTTCCCTGGCCCGCGAGTACAGCGAAACCGTGATTGTAGAGCCTGAAATAAAGGGCGATGAGTATTTTGCGGGCATCATCGGAGATATCGTTTTACCGTTGATCCGTATTCATACGCCCCGCAAATTTTATGATTACACGGCCAAATATGAATCAGACGATACCCGCTATTTTTGCCCTTGCGGCTTGCCGGGTGATGTAGAAAAAGAGCTGCAGGCGCTCTCACTTGAAGCATTCCACGCGCTGGAATGTTCGGGCTGGGGTCGCATCGATTTTATTATGGATGAATCAGGCAAGGCCTGGTTTCTGGAAGCCAATACGACGCCCGGCATGACCAATCATAGTCTTGTGCCGCAGGCGGCAGCGCAGATGGGTATCGGCTTTGACGAGTTGGTATGGAGAATTCTGGAGAGCAGCCTGTGAGCCTGGCCAGGAGACATGCCATGCGGCACCAGATGCGTGGCTTTAGCGGCGGTGTTATGGCTACCCTCCTGCTGTTTGTATTTGCAGCCGCAGGCGTGGCTTGGGTTTACAACGGCATGGTTGCTCAGGAGCGCTGGCCGATTCTCTGGCTTGAAGTGGATGGGCCGTTTGAGCGGGTTGGCGCGGAACCGTTAAGGGCTGCCCTTACGCCGTTGGCCAATGGCAGTTTCTTTACGGTCGATACCGGTCAAATGCGCAGCATAGCCAGCGACATGCCCTGGGTCTCGGGTGTCATGGTTCAGAAAAGCTGGCCGGATACGGTACAGGTGACTGTTGAGGAATACACGCCGGTCGTGCATTGGATTGACGGGTTTTTGCTGGATGCCAAAGGACAAAAATTCATGGTGCCCGCTGCCGATGATCTCCAGGGATTGCCATGGTTAGAAGGGCCGCAAGGTCAGCTGGATGTTGTATTCGAGAACTGGAAAAAATTCGATGACAGGCTGGTTCTTATCGGCCAGCAAGTTGAACGCCTCACTCTGGACCCGCGAGGTTCATGGTCTGCGCGCCTGACAGGCGGAACCGAGGTCAGCTTGGGCAAAGGCGATATATTTAAAAACCTGGACATGCTGGTATTTACCTGGGCAGGGCTCATGCAAGGGCAGTCGGTGCCGCCAGTCAGTGTGGACCTCAGGTATACGAACGGCTTCGCCGTTTTATGGCCACAAAACACGGATGCTATTGCGGGGAATTATGGCGAAAAAAGCTGAAAAGTCGTTGGTCGTTGGGCTGGATATCGGGACATCCAAGATCGTTGCCATTGTCGGCGAAATGCAACTGGATGGGTCGGTGGAAGTGATTGGTCTGGGGTCACACCCGTCGCGTGGTCTCAGGCGCGGGGTGGTTGTGGATATGACATCGACCGAGCAGGCGATCCAACGCGCGGTAGAAGAGGCAGAGTTGATGGCGGGGTGTGAGATTCACTCTGTATTTGCGGGTATCTCCGGAAATCATATTCGTAGCATGAATTCAGACGGCACCGTTGCCATCAAGGACCGGGAAGTCAGCGACAGTGATGTTGAACGTGTCCTGGAAGCCGCGCGAGCGGTGCCGGTGGCTGCTGATCAGAAAATACTGCACGTGTTGCCGCAAGAGTATGTCCTCGATAATCAGGATGGCATTCGCCAGCCCATCGGTATGGCCGGTGTACGGCTTGAAGCGCATGTGCATGTCGTTACGGCGGCGTTGAGCGCCACGCAGAATCTTGGCAAGTGTGTCGCCCGGTGCGGTCTCACGGTTGACGAGTTGATCATGCAACCCCTCGCGGCAAGTTATGCGGCTTTGAGTCACGATGAAAAAGCACTGGGTGTATGTCTCGTTGATATCGGTGCCGGCACGACAGATATCGCGGTGTTCTCTGATGGTGCCATCCGGCACACGGCGTGCATTCCGATTGCGGGTGACCAGGTTACCAATGACATCGCCGTGGCTTTGCGTACGCCAACGCAGCACGCTGAAGACATCAAGATCAAATACGCCTGCGCGCTGGAGCAGCTTGCGGGGCGTGATGAAAGTATTCGTGTACCAAGTGTCGGTGATCGGACGTCACGTCAACTTGCCAGGCAGACGCTGGCGCAAGTGGTCGAGGCGCGCTACCGGGAATTGTATTCATTGATTTTAAATGAGTTACGTCGCAGTGGTTTCGAGGAAAAAGTAGGTTCAGGCATGGTTTTGACAGGCGGTGCGGCAAAGATGGAAGGCGCAGTCGAGTTGGCGGAAGAGATATTCCATATGCCGGTTAGATTGGCCACGCCGCAGTACGTAACGGGACTTTCTGACGTGGTTTCAAACCCGGTGCATGCGACCGGGGTGGGACTACTGCTGTATGGCAGTCAGGCCGACACCAACCGTAACCTGGCGGTTTCCGGGGTAGGCGATTCTTTGATAGCCAGAATTCAAAGCTGGTTTAGAGGTGAGTTTTAGGTTCGGACAGGGTGTTAAGCCCGGTTCGGGAAATAAGTTAACAGAAAATGGAATTCGTAAATAAACGACAAGACAGATTAAAAAAAAGAAATCGTCCGAAGACGATCAGTCGAAATTTAACGAGTATTTTAACGGCGAGCGAGAGGAGTTAGAAAAATGTTTGAACTGGTGGAAAACTACACACCCAGCGCTGAAATAAAGGTGATTGGGGTAGGTGGGGGCGGCGGTAACGCCGTTGCGCAAATGATTGACGCGAATATCGAGGGCGTAGAGTTTATTGCAGCCAATACGGATGCACAGGCTTTACGTCAGTTCAAAGGGCGCACCCTGTTACAAATTGGCGCAGGTGTGACCAAGGGTCTGGGTGCAGGCGCCAACCCGGAAGTTGGCCGACAGGCCGCGCTGGAAGACCGCGAACGTATTGTTGAGATGATCAAGGGTGCGGATATGGTTTTCATTACAGCAGGCATGGGTGGCGGCACCGGTACGGGGGCAGCCCCGGTTATAGCTCAAGCAGCTAAAGAGCTGGGTATTTTGACTGTTGCGGTAGTTACCAAGCCGTTTGATTTTGAAGCCAAACGGCGCATGGCGATTGCCGAGCAGGGTATTGAAGAATTATCCAAGTACGTTGATTCCCTGATCACCATCCCCAACTCAAAGTTGCCGGAAGTGATGGGTGAAGATGCTTTGTTACTCAATGCCTTCAAGTCTGCCAACGATGTTTTGCAGGGTGCGGTTCAGGGTATTGCCGAGTTGATTACACGTCAGGGTCTCATTAACGTCGACTTTGCCGATGTCAGAACCGTGATGTCGGAAATGGGTATGGCCGTTATGGGTGCCGGGCAAGCCAAGGGCGAAGACCGCGCGATCATGGCTGTGCAGGCTGCGATTGGCAGTCCGCTGCTTGAAGACGTCAATTTGCAGGGCGCGCGTGGTGTGCTGGTGAATATTACTGCGGGCATGAACCTGACAATGCGTGAGTTCAAGGAAATCGGCGCCGCTGTGTCCGACCTCGCCTCCGATGATGCGACGGTTGTGATCGGTACGGTTATTGACCCGGAAATTGGTGATGAACTGCGGGTAACGGTCGTGGCGACAGGCCTGGGTGATAGTCAGGTAAAACGCCAGCCGGTTGAGCCAGTTGAAAAGACCATCCATGTGGTTAGAAATGGAACCACGGGTCAGCCGGAACCGATGTTCACGGGTGGCGGAGAGTTCCAGCACAGACATGGCGCAGGCGGAAATATGCAGGCTGAAGCGGAGACCAAGGATTTGTTCAGGGAAGATGCGAGTATTGATTACCTGGATATACCTTCGTTCCTCAGAAATCAGGCTGACTAGTCCTTATTTGAGGGGCCCGACAGACCTGTGAGATGTTTGCTCGCCGTAAATTTCCGGACCTGCGGGTCCGGTTATCTCCAGGCTGTCGGGTAAGGTTTGTCCTTATTACTGATACATTGTCTTCCAATGGATTGTTAAAACGTTGTTAATTCACAACATTTTGTTGTAAGCAACGCTAAAAATATCTTTGTTGGTATAGTTGGTTGTGATAATATTCGGCCAAAATAACAGGCTCCACCCCAAAACAGGCTGCGATTTCCCACGATAATGATCAGACAAAGAACTCTCAAGAATGTCATACGCGCTACGGGCGTCGGTTTGCATACCGGTGACAAGGTATTCATGACCCTCCGGCCGGCTGCGGTAAATACCGGTATCGTGTTCCGTCGTGTTGACTTGGACCCTGTTGTCGAAATTGATGGTTTTGCGACCAATGTCGGCGATACCAGCATGTCTTCAACGCTTGTTGACGGCAATGTAAGGGTTGCCACGGTCGAGCATTTGCTGTCGGCTATGGCCGGCATGGGTATCGATAACGCCTATGTAGACTTGAGTGCTCCCGAAGTACCGATTATGGACGGCAGTGCCGGTCCGTTTGTGTTTTTGATCCAGTCGGCAGGTATCGAAGAGCAATCGGCGGCCAAGCGGTTTATTCGAATTCTTGAGCCAATCGAGTATCGCTTTGAAGACAAGTGGGCGAAGTTGGAGCCGTACGAAGGTTTTCGTGTGTCGTTCAAGATTGACTTTAACCATCCGGTTTTCAAATCTCATACCAGTTTCGCCGCGGTTGATTTTTCCACCACCTCTTTTTTGAAAGAAGTTTCACGGGCACGCACGTTTGGGTTCATGCGCGATCTCGAGATGCTGCGTGACCGCAAGCTGGTTTTAGGCGGCAGTATGGATAACGCGGTTGTGCTGGATGATTACCGCGTACTCAACGAAGACGGCCTCCGTTACGAAGATGAGTTTGTTAAGCACAAAGTACTGGACGCCATTGGTGATCTTTACTTGCTGGGCCACAGCCTCCTCGGTGCCTATTCCGGTTACAAATCCGGACATGAACTGAACAATCAATTGCTGCGCCAGTTGCTCAGACAGCCAGAAGCATGGGAAGAAGTTACCTTCGAAGCAGAGGAAGGCGCGCCCATTTCATACCTGCACCCGGCACAGGCACTTTAAAGCCCTTCTTGTTTCAAAAATCATTAATGTAGCTAAGCGGTTATTAAAACTGGTATTATTGATCGTTCCGGCGGGCGTTTATTTTTTCAAAGATAGCCCGAATATCCGCATCGCCGCTGTCTGAAGCAAACCTGCCAAGTGCTTGCACGGCGGCAGAAGACAAGGACCGTTGTTTTTTAACTTCAGGTTGGGGGCGGTTAACCGGGGCGATGCGAGTTTCTACGCGCTCAATTCCGGATACCCCTTCTTCCCTGAATGTCTCAAGCAACTGTTGCGAGATCATGCGTATGCGAGTGGCAAACGTGGCGTTGGAACACACCAGGGTGAGACAGTTATTGCGATATTCAGCAACCTGGCAATGAGGTGACAGAGTGGGATCAAGTATGGCCGTGAGTTTTTGGTCGAGATGGTTCAGCACGCGGGCATGGGTGAGAAGTTTCCCAAGACCCGTATCTCTGTTTTGCATCAGCGATTGAACGCTTTTAATCTTGCTGCCGGGTTTATTTGAAGAGTCATACATATATGAAGACTAACCTATCCTTAAAGCTTGCAGTCGGCAAGCAGTATATCCAATCACTAAAAAACGGAACCAGTAACCGTGTTCTGTCGTTATTGGTTCTGATGCTAGCGGTTTCAATGTTTGTTATTGGCCGGTGGAGTGCGCCAGCACCCGTGGCTTTCCAGGAAACAATGGGCAGCATAAAACTCGAGGTCATGCAGCAAAGAGAGGTGCTTGACCGCTTGTCCCGTGAGCAGGAAATCAACATCAACGCGTTGTCCGCACGGCTGGCGGAGTTGCAGGCAACCTCGACCCGTCTCGACGCACTGGGTGAACGCCTGGTGCAGTTGGGTCAGCTTGATCCGGAGGAGTTCGATTTCACTCAGCCACCCCCATTGGGCGGCCCGGAAAAATATATTGGAGGCAGTCATTCGAGCGTCACTGAAATGAATCATGCCATCAGTCAGTTGGCTGAGGTTTTGAGTAGCCAGTTTTCGCGCCTCGACGCGTTGCAGGTGTTATTGATGGACCGGAATCTCGAAGATGAAAGAACACCCGCTGGTTGGCCGGTAAATTCGGGCTGGATATCCTCTGGATTCGGTGAGCGCAACGACCCGTTTACGGGTAAAAAAGCACAGCATGAAGGTCTTGATTTTGCGGGTACGAAGGGCAGCGAAGTTGTAGGCGTTGCCAGTGGTATCGTGATCTGGTCCGCCTCAAGGCAGGGGTACGGCAAACTTGTCGAGATTGATCACGGTAACGGTTATAGCACGCGTTACGCTCATAATGATGAGTTATTGGTCAAGGCGGGCGAGGCGATTACAGCCGGCCAGGTCATTGCCAAAATGGGCGCAACAGGAAGAGCGTCTTCACCGCACGTGCATTTTGAAGTCCTGCAGAAGGGTAAAGCTGTTAACCCTTATCAATTTGTTAAGCAAATACGTTAATAGGCTAGTCTGAAACAAACCACGTCACAGCGATAATTGGGGTAAAATCACTTGTATCATCGAGTGCTTGACCCCATGTGTATCGCGGGGCACTACGAACATTAAAATTAATCCGGAAAAAGCTAATACCTCATGTTAAACGCACTTTTTACCAAATTATTTGGCAGCCGAAATGACCGCGTTGTAAAGAAAATGGGCCGGGTCGTAGACCGGGTCAACGCATTTGAGGATGCTTTCAAAGCGCTCTCCGATGAAGAGCTCAAGGCAAAAACCACTGAACTCCGCCAGCATTTTACAGATGGCAAAACACTTGATGACCTGTTGCCGGAGGCATTTGCCACGGTTAGGGAAGCCAGTGTAAGGGCTTTGGGTCTGCGTCATTACGATGTTCAGCTGATCGGCGGCATCGTTTTGCACGAAGGTATGATCTCGGAAATGAAGACGGGTGAGGGTAAAACGCTGATGGCGACCCTGGCCTGTTACCTGAATGCTTTGAGCGGGAAAAGTGTTCATGTTGTTACGGTCAATGATTATCTGGCCAGCCGTGATGCCGCTTGGATGAGACCGATTTACCAGCTGCTCGGCATGGAAGTTGGTGTCGTTGTACCGGGCATGACACACGAAGCCAAACGCGCCGCGTATGCTTGCGAAGTCGTTTACGCGACCAACAATGAACTTGGTTTTGACTACCTGCGCGACAACATGGCATTTACCCTGGATCAGAAAGTCCAGCGCGGCCACTTTTTTGCGATTGTGGATGAGGTCGATTCCATTCTGATCGATGAGGCGCGTACACCTTTGATCATATCGGGTCCTGCGGAAGAAACACCGCAACTATATGCCCGAATCAAACAGTTAGTTCCCAACCTGGTCCGCGCCGATACGCCTAAAGAAGGCTCTGAAGAGGTGCCGGAAGGCGACTTCACCATTGATGAAAAGCAAAAGCAGGTATATCTGACCGAAGATGGTATGGCCAAGGTAGAAAAGTTAATGGTCAGCGGCGGTTTGCTGGGTGCGGATGACAGTCTCTATGACGCACAAAACCTTAACCTGGTTCATCATTTAAATGCGGGCTTGCGAGCTGAGCACCTGTTCCAGAAAGACGTTGATTATATTGTCACCGATAACGAGGTTGTTATTGTTGATGAATTCACCGGCCGTACACTGGCCGGCAGACGCTGGTCAGACGGTTTGCACCAGGCGGTTGAAGCCAAGGAAAATGTGCCTATTCAGCGTGAAAACCAGACGTTGGCATCCATTACTTTCCAGAATTATTTCCGTCTTTACGAGAAGCTGTCCGGTATGACCGGAACGGCCGATACAGAAGCCTACGAGTTCCAGTCTATTTATGGCCTGGAAGTTGTGGTGATACCAACCCATCGTGAGATGATCCGTGAAGACCACGACGACCTGGTGTTTTTGAAGTCTGATGCCAAATTTGAAGCCATCGTTGACGATGTCAAGGATTGTGCGGAGCGCGGTCAACCGGTTTTGGTGGGTACAACGTCTATTGAAACATCAGAGCTGATTTCAAAACTGCTGAAAAAGTACAAGATCAAGCACGAAGTACTCAACGCCAAGCAGCATGAACGTGAGGCGACAATTGTTGCCCAGGCAGGTCGGACATCAGCGGTTACCATTGCGACCAATATGGCTGGCCGTGGTACCGATATTGTTCTTGGCGGCAGCTTTGCGGCTGAACTTGCCGAGCTTGGTGAAGATGTGACCGAGGAGCAGAAAGAAAAGCTTCATGAAAAGTGGCTGGTTAAACACAACGATGTGTTAAAGGCCGGTGGTCTGCATATTATCGGCACCGAACGCCACGAGTCACGGCGTATTGATAACCAGTTGCGTGGTCGTTCAGGCCGTCAGGGCGATCCGGGTTCGTCACGCTTTTACCTGTCGCTTGAAGATAACCTGATGCGCATTTTTGCATCTGACCGGATGTCTTCAATGATGCAGCGCTTCGGTATGAAGGAAGATGAGGCCATTGAAGCGCGTATGCTCAACCGCGCGATTGAAAACGCCCAGCGTAAAGTTGAAGGGCATAACTTTGATATTCGTAAGCATTTGCTTGAATACGATGACGTGGCCAATGATCAACGCCGCGTGGTTTACGGACAACGCAACGACCTGATGGAAGACGAGGATGTCCATGACGCAATCCTCGAGTTCAGGGAGAACGTGTTTGGCAACCTCGTGGGCAGGTACATGCCTGAAGGCAGCATTGATGAGCAATGGGATATCCCGGGTCTCGAAAAGGTCCTGGATGGCGAGTTTGGCATCAAGGTGCCAATTCACGATTGGCTGGAAGAAAACGAGAACCTGACTGAAGCCGATGTCAATCAGCGTATCTCAGACGAAGTTAAAGCGCACTTCGATGCTAAGGAAGCCGAAACCGGTGCTGATGTCATGCGGCATTTTGAAAAAGCATTGATGTTGAATGTTCTCGATCAACAGTGGAAAGACCACCTGGGTAATATGGATTATCTGCGTCAGGGTATTCATTTGCGTGGCTATGCTCAGAAACAGCCCATGCAGGAATACAAGCGTGAATCGTTTGAAATGTTCTCCGAGTTACTGGAAAACATTCAGCACGAAGTGGTCAGGGTTCTGGCGCGCGTGCAGGTCAAAGCCGAAGAAGACGTTGAAGCGGTGGAAACACAAAGACGCAAAGAAACGCCCATGGAATATCACCATGAGCAGGCTTCAGCGGTCTCAAGCACACCGGGCAGTGTTGAGACTCAAGCCGAACCGTTCATACGCGACGGACGTAAAGTGGGTCGCAATGAAGTTTGTCCATGCGGGTCGGGCAATAAGTACAAACATTGCCACGGTAAGTTAACTTAAACCCAAGGCTACAGAATTTACTGCCGGTGACACGAGTCATCGGCAGTTTCGTATTGTTATCAGCTACCTTGTAGCCAGCTTGTAGCCAGGCGTGTGTAAGTTTTGTGTAGTCGCGCAACCTCGTTACGCGTTTGTGCCGCCTCACCAGAATTATCCAACACATCATCAGCAATACCGATGCGCTCCTTCCTGCTGGCTTGAGAGGCCAGAGCCTGTTCTGCCTGTTCGCGGCTGCAGCGATCTCTTGCCATCAGGCGGCTGATTTGGGTTTCGGGCGCCACATCGACGACAAGCACACGGTTGACATGGGGGTAAGCGCCCCTTCCTGCCAAAAGCGGAATGACTAAAATGCAATAAGCATGGGTTACTTTTGCGATGCTTTCCGCCACCACCTGCCTGATCTTTGGGTGCAGTATGGCTTCAAGTTTTGCCCGTTCACCGGGGTCAGAAAAAATCAGGGCTCTTAAGTCCTGGCGTTTAAGCCGCCCGTTTTCATCAATGATGGTTGAGCCAAATGCCTTTTCGATATCCTGCAGGGCGGGTTCACCGGGTTCAACAATTTGATGCGCTATGACGTCGGTGTCGATCACCGGTACGCCAAGTCTGGCGAATTCATCAGACACCAGTGTCTTGCCAGAGGCGATTCCTCCGGTTAACGCTACGGTAAAGGGGTGACGGTGTTGAGGGCTGGAGTTCGCGCTCACAGGTGGGTCAGAGGCTCCCTAAACCACTGCTGCTGAGATAGGCGTTCATCATTTTCTCACCCCACATCAGGGCAATCCAGCTTGCCAGGGCGATAAACGGCCCAAATGGCATGGGTTGGCTGGATTTGTGCTGCTTGGTGGAGATCATGGCAAGGCCGATGACGGCACCCACCATGGAAGACAATAAAATGGTCAGCGGTAATATTTGCCACCCCAGCCAGGCGCCAATGGCCGCCAGCAGTTTGAAATCGCCATAGCCCATGCCTTCCTTGCCGGTTAGCAGGCGGAACAGGTGGTAAACAAGCCACAGTGACAGGTAACCCGCCAGAGCGCCGATGATGCTGCTGACAGGGTCGGTGAATACATTGAACAGACTTAAAAACAGACCTGCCCACAATAAGGTAAAGGTCAGATCATCGGGTAGTAACTGGTGGTCGATATCGATACCCGTCAAGGCGACCAATACGGCGGTGAGGGCGAGCGCCGCGAGCATTTGCAGACTGGGGCCAAAATGCATTGCCACCATTAAAAACAGCACTGCGGTGGTGGCCTCGACAAACGGGTAGCGGAAAGATATATGTGTTTTACAGGAAGAACAGCGACCGAGAAGGAACATGTAGCTTAATAATGGGATGTTCTCAGCGGCGGTGATTAAGTGGCCGCATTTCGGGCATTGCGAGCGCGACCACATGATGTCCAGCGGTGGCTTAGGTTGTTTGTCATCCTCGCATTCAATTTCCAGCAGGTCTTTGCACTGGCAGCGCCACTCATGCTCAAGACGCGCCGGTAAACGCAAAATTACGACGTTGAGAAAGGACCCGATCAGCAGTCCAAAAATGGTCACCCCTGTCAGGAACAGGGGTGAATTTGCGGTTAATAATTCCAACATTGATATTTAGATGACGGCCGCCATTTTGAAGATGGGCAGGTACATGGCGATAACCATGGTGCCTACGACTCCACCGATAAAGACGATGATCAAAGGTTCAAGCAAGCTGGACAATGCATCCACCGAGTTGTTGACCTCTTCTTCATAGCCTTCGGCAACCTTGACCAGCATTTCATCCAACGCGCCGGCTTCCTCACCAATGGCCGCCATCTGGATAACCATGTTGGGGAAGATGTTGGTTTGCTGCATGGCAAGTTGCAGTTGGTGGCCAACCGCCACGTCTTCACGGATACGCGAAGCGGCATCATTGTAAACGGCGTTACCGGTGGCGCCGGATACGATTTGTAAGGCATCGACCAGTGGTACACCCGCGGCAAAGGTAATGGCCAGTGTTCTGCAGAATCGTGCAATAGCTGATTTTTCAAGAATGTCACCAACAATTGGGATCTTCAGAGAAACCCGGTCAATCCAGTGCGCAAAGGGCTTGGACCT